>ERZ506929.867-NODE-867-length-11155-cov-7.080721_pt1 | contig 11155 bp, 10 predicted proteins | sample MGYA00513173_ERZ506929 | MGnify/ENA metagenome assembly ERZ506929 | reverse complement strand
TGCACGGCAGCATCGACGTTCAGAGCAAGCTGGGCGCAGGAACCACTGTGACCATCACCCTCGGGTTCCCACTGGCGGATGAGGCCCAGAAGAGGGTAGAGGAGCAGGACGCAGAGGGCGACGCGGCCCAGCTCAAGGGCTGCCGCATCCTGCTGGCCGAGGACAACGACCTCAACGCTGAGATCGTCGTGACCATTCTGGAAGAGAGCGGCCTTACCGTGGAGCGCACTGCCGACGGTGAACTCTGCATCGAAGCGCTCAAGGCCCACCCGGCGGGCTATTATGATGCCATCCTCATGGACATCCAGATGCCCAACATGGACGGCTATCAGGCAGCGAAGATCATCCGCAATCTGCCGGGCAATTACCGCACCATCCCCATCATCGCCATGACGGCCAACGCCTTCGACGAAGACCGCCAGAAAGCCCTCTCCGTCGGCATGGACGCCCATCTGGCAAAGCCTGTTGATGTGAAGCGGCTGTTTGGGACGCTGCGGAAAGTGATAAGATAAGCATATCATTTCATCGATAACAAAAAGAACCCCAGCCTAAGCCGGGGTTCTTTTTGTTATGGGCCAGCCAGGACTTGAACCCGGGACCAAGCGGTTATGAGCCGCCAGCTCTGACCAACTGAGCTACTAGCCCCCATTGCCCGGTTTGCCGGGCGCACAAGTAAGTATAACAAAAAACACGCGAAATGAAAAGCGTTTCGGGCAAAATTATTTTGTGCGGTGGGCTTCCAGCTTCTGCTGCATGAACTTGTCCAGCATTTCCTGCGGAAAAAGCGGCTCCTTGTAGCCAAAGGCCTCCCGGATGAAGATCAGGGTGGCGATGGTCTGCCGCCCGGGGTCAAGCCGGAGGGTATACAGGGTGTCCAGCGGCTGCTGGGTAGGCTGGTGCAGGGTCAAATGGAGCAGGAAACCGCCATCGTTCTCACGGCGGCACTCGTAGGCGAACTCGTCGTCCGGGCTGTGCTGGTCCAGCCGGTCGAAGCAGTCGTCCAGCGGCAGGTCGGTGCGGAATTCGGAAAGGCCGCTGGGGCCATACTGGCTGCGGCGGGCGTTTTCCCGCCGGGTGAGCAGAAAAACGATGCAGCCCAGGGCGGCCGCCAGCAGGATGAGTGAGAATACAACGTTCATGGGTCCCTCCGCAGATTTTGAATCATGTTTTCCTTATTGTAACACAACCTGCGGAAAATTGTGTTATAATATTTGAAACAATCCAAATTTTTGCTGGAGGATTTCCCCTATGAAGCTCAAATTCACCCATAAGACCTGGTATTTCTTCCTGCTGTGCGCGGCAGCGGCATCCATGCTCAACGGCTTTGCCGTGCTGGGCGGCATGGATTTTTCTTTTCTGGAGATGGTCGCGTTCTGCATCACCGGCATCACCATTCTGTTTCTGGCCGCTGAAAAGGGCTCCGACCCCAAGGATAAGCTCAACTACTTTGGCGTATTCGTGGTGCTGATGCTCAGTTATGTCATCAACGGCTGGGCCGCGTACATCTGCTCGGCCCTGGTCTGGCCCGCGCTGCTGGCATTGGAATACCAGAAGGGCAGGCCCATCCAGCGCCAGCTGCAGCTGGTGGGTGCCGCTGAGGCGTTCCACCTGCTCTTTGTCCTGCTCACGGTCTACGGCGGCATGGCAGGCCTGAGCTTCTGGGCCAATCTGCTCTGGGTGCTGCTGGCCTGCGCCCGGGGCTGGGCGGCACTGAGCCTGTACAAGATGCAGGAGGAAGACGCATGACCCAGCGGCGGCGGAACCGGCACCGCAAGCGCCGGGTTGGCCGCCGTGCCTTCCTGATCGGACTGGGCGGCTCTGTATCTGCCGCCCTGACGTATTATCTGCTGCGTTCTATCCCGGCAGGAAACAACGCGGAGCCTGCGCCATCGCCACAGGCTGCCCCCAACCCCGCCCTGCCCAGCGGCGAGTGGCGGGCGGTGTGGGTGAGCTATCTCGAATTTGCAGAGATGGACTTTTCCTCAGAAAGCGCGTTCCGGGCCGATGCCACCGCGCTGATGGACAACTGCCTGTCCCTTGGGCTGAACACCGTCATTGCGCAGGTGCGGCCCTTCGGGGATGCGCTTTACCGGAGCAGCCTCTTCCCGTGGAGCCACCTGTGCACCGGCGTGCAGGGGCAGGACCCGGGCTTTGACCCGCTGAACGTGCTGCTGACCGAGGCCCACGCCCGGGGGCTATCGCTGGAGGCCTGGGTCAACCCCTACCGGCTCAGAAGCTCGGCTTCCATGCCCCCTGCTATTGCAGAGAACAGCCTGCTGAACACCCACCCGGAGTGGGTCTGCACCGTGAACGAGGGGGCTTACCTGAACCCCGCCATTCCGGAGGCTGCCGACTATGTGGTGCAGGGCGTGGCAGAGCTGGTGCAGAACTACGCCGTGGACGGCATCCACTTTGACGACTACTTCTACCCCACCACCGATCCTTCCATTGACGCGGCGCAGTTTGCAGCCAGCGGGGAAGCTGACCTGACCGCATGGCGGCGGGCCAACGTGACCCGGCTGGTCAAAGCTGCCCACGATGCTGTCAAGGCCGCCGACCCGACCCTGCGGTTCGGGGTCAGCCCCCAGGGCAACCCGGACAACGACCGGAACGAGCAGTACACCGATCTCTCCGTCTGGCTGACGGCCTCCGGTGCGGATGCCGTTGTGGATTACCTCTGCCCCCAGATCTACTGGGGCTACGGCTATACCCTCTCCTCCGGCAGCACCCGCTTTGCCTTTGAGAATATCACCGCCGAGTGGCTGGCCCTGCCCCGGGCAGAGAGCACGGCCCTCTATTTCGGGCTGGGAGCCTACCGGGTCGGCGTGGGAGACGGTGGAGCCAACGCCGACAGCGTCAGCCAGTGGTGCACCGGCAGCGCGCTGGCCCGGCAGGTGACCGACCTGCGCAGCGCCGGGGCCGGGGGCTGGGCGCTCTACCGCTATGGCTCCCTGTTCCGCTCCGACGAAAGCGGCCTTGCCGCCGCCGAACGTGCCGCTCTGACGGCATTGGACGGCTAAGACACAGAAAATCCCTTGTAAGCAGGAAAAAAATGCGGTATACTATGGTATCATGCAAAAATATCGCATTTTTCACCTGCTGTTTTTGAGGATAGAAAAACATGAGTAAAACAAAACGAATCCTTGCCTTTGCGCTGGCAGCTGTGCTGGCCGTTGTCGTCCTGAGCGGCTGCAAGAGCATTGCCCAAAAGGTGTTCGGGTCTTCCAACGAGGTGCAGGAGGATGACACCACCCAGTGGGCCGTGCTCAGCTCTGACCCGCTGATGCTCGATGGCATTGCCGATACCACGGCCAAATACGCCACAGCCCGGGCCAACGGGGCGCTGAACATCGTGTTCAACGGCATCTGGAGCCGCAAGACCGAATACTTCACCGTGCCCAGCGGCCTGCTGAGCATTTACGGCTGCGGCACCACCGACGGCGGTGCCCAGAAGTTCAAGGTCTCCCTCTGGAAAAAGGTGGACGGCGGCGCGCAGTATGTGGACAACACCACCTTCTATTTCACCGCCGACGGCCAGAACTACCACTGCGACATCGGCAACCTTGACCCCAACGCAAGCTACCGCGTTACCATTTCCTACGATTCCAGCCGTTACTACCTCTACGGTCTGATGAAAGTGGAGGGCATCGGCTAAGATGAACACACAAACAAAACACTCTCTCATGCTGATGCTCTGCGCCTTTATCTGGGGCACGGCGTTCGTGGCCCAGAGCGCAGGCTCCGGCATGGGGGCTTATTCTTTTTTGGCCGGGCGCAGCTGGCTGGCGGTGCTGGTGCTGCTGCCCACCGTCCGCGCCTTCGATGCCTTCCACCGCAGGCACGGCGCAGCCTATGGCTGGCCCAAAGCCCCTGCCGACCGCAGACATCTGCCGACGGCGGGGCTTTGCTGCGGCACCCTGCTGTTTGCGGCCTCCGCTGCCCAGCAGATCGGCATCACGCTCAACCCTTCTACGGCCAAGGCTGGTTTCCTGACCGCCATGTATGTGGTGCTGGTGCCGGTATTCGGGCTGTTTCTGGGGCGGCGGGGCAGTGCCCGGCTCTGGCTGAGCATGGTCATCGCCGTGGGCGGGCTCTATCTGCTCTGCATGAAAAACGGCTTTGGCGGCATTGAGACCAGCGATTGGATCCTGCTTTCCTGCGCCGTGCTGTTCAGCTTTCAAATTATGACGGTGGACCACTTTGCCCCGCAGGTGGACGGTGTCCGCCTGAGCCTGCTGCAGTTCTTTGTGGTGGCGGTAGAGAGCACCGCTGCCGCCCTCCTGTTCGAGAACCCCACCCTGGCCGAGTTCGGGGCCAACTGGCTCCCGCTGGCCTACTGCGGCGTGATGTCCAGCGGCGTGGCCTACACCCTGCAGATCCTGGGCCAGCGGGACGTGAACCCCGCCATTGCAAGCCTCATCATGTGTCTGGAGAGCGTGTTCAGCGCGCTGGGCGGCTGGCTGCTGCTCCACCAGAGCCTTTCCATGCGGGAGGTCTTTGGCTGCACCCTCATCTTTGCAGCGGTGGTCCTGGCCCAGCTGCCCGTGGAGGACTGGCTGAAATGCCGCAGTGCAAGCCGGAAGTGACCCGGCGCACCGCCGCAGGCATTCCCTATGAGCTGACCCGCAAAAAGGTCAAGCGGCTCAACCTGCACATCCGGCGGGACGGCACTGTGGCCGTGAGCATCCCGTGGTCCTACACGGTGGGCTTTGCCGATGCCTTTGTGACAGAGCAGGCCCAGTGGATCCGGGAGGCGGTTTCCCGCCAGCTGCGGCGGAACGCCCGGAATGACCAGCCCCTGCCCTCCCAGGCGGAGGCCCTGGCCTGTTTTACCGCCATGAGCGATAAGGTCTACCCGGCCTTTGCCGGGGTGCTGGGCGGGCAGAAACCCACCATCAAGGTGCGGGACATGACCAGCAGGTGGGGCGTGTGCTACATGAAACGGCGGCAGATCACCTTTGCATTGCAGCTCTACAATATGCCGCCCGCCGCACAGATCTATGTGGTGGTGCACGAATACTGCCACTTCCTGCAGCCCAACCACAGCCCGGCCTTCTGGGCCGAGGTGGAAAAGCTGCTGCCGGACTGGAAAGAACGGCGGGCTTTATTGAAATAAACCTTGTGATAAAAATCAACAGGAGGGGTTCGACCCTTGGAAAGTGAAAAAAAGACCTCCGGCGGCGACAAATATTCAAAGCTGGCCGGAAACACCATTATCTTTGCCATTTCGAGCTTTTCGTCTAAGCTGCTGACCCTTTTGGTGCAGCCGTTCCTGACCTACGCCATGGCCGAGATTGCCGATCTGGGTCTGGCGAAGATCCTGAGCCAGTATGCAAACCTGCTCATCCCCTTTGTCTCGATGGGCATGTCCAACGCCATCATCCGCTTTGGCCTGGACAAGGGCAACAGTGAAAAGCAGGTGTTCACCAACGGCCTGCTGACCATTCTGGGAGGCTTCGGCATCCTGATCCTCTGCTGGCCTGTGGCGCAGTTCCTGCCCGATATGGCGCAGTACGGCTTCCTCATCTACATCTACGTCCTGATGAGCTGCCTGCGCACCCTCTGCACCCAGTTCGTGCGCAGCCGCCAGTGGAACAAGCTGGTGGCCGTGGACGGCATCCTGTGCACCTTTGCCACCCTGATGTTCTATGTGCTCTACCTTGTGGGCTTCCACTGGGGTGCCAACGGTTATCTGCTGGCCATCATCAGCGGTGACCTGGTCAGCGTGCTCTTCCTCTGCATCACCGGCAGGCTGTGGAACTATGTGGAGCTCAAGGGCCTGAACCGGGATCTCTGGCAGCAGATGCTCCGCTTTTCCCTGCCCATGATCCCGGCCCAGATCAGCTTCTGGGTCATCAACGCATCGGACCTGTTCTTCGTGCGTGAGATGTGCGACGGGCTGGACGGCCACAGTGGTGACGCTTGGAGCGGCCTGCTTTCCACCGGCTACTTCCTGCCCACCATCCTGACCACACTGGGCCTGATCTTTTACGATGCCTGGCAGCTCTCTGCCGTGACCGAGGAGGAGGGCCGTGCCCGGTTCTTTACCAAGATCTTCCGCACCTATTCCTCGGTACTGTTCTGCTGTGCGGCGGGCATCATCTGGCTCTGCCGTCCGGTCATGCACGTGATGAAGGCCAACTACTACTACGCCTGGCACTTTGTGCCCTTCCTGACGCTGGCTTCCACCTGCAGCTGCTTCAACCAGTTCCTCAACAGCGCATACGTTGTCAACAAAAAGTCCACCCACAGCCTGTGGACCATGCTGGCCGGTGCCGTGAGCAACTGCATTATGAACTACTTCTTTATCAAGTGGTGGGGGCCCATCGGCGCAACGGTGGCTTCCTTCTTCGGTCTGGGCATCGTGTTCGTGCTGCGCGCGCTGGATGCCCACAACATGATCGGTATGTCCATCCACCCGGGCCGGGTGGCGATGAACTTTGGCGTGCTGGCGGGCGAGGCCCTGCTCCTGCTGGCCGAGCCTCCGCTCTACGGCCTGTGGACAGGCCTCCTGACCGCCGCCATCATCCTGTTCAACTTTGCAGGTGTCTGGGCCATGGCCCGGATGCTCCTGCCCAAGCTCCTGGGCCGCCGGGGCAGGGCTCTGGTGAGCGCAGTGGACAACTGGATCAAAAAGTAAGCAAAAAACGACCCTCTCCGGGAATTGCAATGCAATGCGGAGAGGGTCGTTTTCTCTTAATATTCCAACTTATACGCCAAAGAACTCCTTGGCAATATCGGCACTCTGCTTGGCATCCTTTGCGTACCAGTCGGCACCGATCTTTTTTGCATATTCGGGGGTCAGCACAGCGCCGCCCACCATGATCTTACAGTCCAGTTTGGCATCGTGCAGGGCCCGGATGGTCTCCTCCATGCTCTTGAGGGTGGTGGTCATCAGGGCGGAAAGCCCCACCAGATGCACATCCTTCTCCCGGACGGTATTCACGACCGTTTCCACCGGCACGTCACGGCCCAGGTCGATGACCTCAAAGCCATAATTCTCCAGGATGACCCGGACGATGTTCTTGCCGATGTCGTGGACATCGCCCTTGACGGTGGCAATGACGATGCGTCCCTTGCTGGCGCTGCCCTCGCCCTTTTGGGCAATGGCGGTCTTGATCTCCTCAAAAGCCCCCTGCGCGGCAGTGGCCGCCTGCAGCAGCTGCGGCAGGAAGAGGGTTCCCTTTTCATACTTTGCACCCACGATATCCAGCGCCGGAATGAGGGCTTCGTCCACCAGCTCCAGCGGCTCCTTTTCCTCCAGCAGCGCCCGGGTGCGGGCAGCTGCCTCGCCCTTCAAGCCCTTTTCCACCGCCTTCATCAAGGGGGCATAGGGGCCGGCGGCCTCCGGTGTTTCGCCTGCTGCCGGGGCGGTCTGGGCATTCTGCACGGCCTGCACCAGTGCGGCAGAAGCGGGCACCCGGTTGGCATACCGCTCAATGTACTTCGTGCTCTGCCGGTCCCGGTTGGTCAGAACGTTGTAAGCGTAGACCGCCGCCATCATCTCCTCGCTGGAGGGGTTCATAATGGCAAGGTCAAGCCCGGCATACATGGCCATGGTGAGGAAGGTGGTGTTCAGGTAGGAGCGGCAGGGCAGACCAAAGCTGATGTTGGACACGCCCAGAATGGTGCGCACCCCCAGCTCCTCCTTGCAGGCGTGAAGGGCCTGCACCGTGGCAAGCACATCCTCCTGCTGGGCACTGGCCGTCAGGGTCAGGCAGTCGATATAGATGTCCTCCTGCGGGATGCCTGCCGCCAGTGCCGCGTCCCGGATGCGGCGGGCAATGGCCACGCGGTCCTCGGCTTTGGGCAGGATGCCCCGCTCATCAATGGCAAGGCCGACCACCGCCGCGCCGTACTTTTTGCACAGGGGCAGAATGGTGTTCAGCTTTTCCGCCTCGCCGTTCACCGAGTTGACGATGGGCTTGCCGTTGTAGACCCGCAGGCCCCGTTCCAGCGCCTCGGCATGGGAGGAATCCAGCTGCAACGGCAGGCTGACCACGCTCTGCAGGGCCTTGACCACCTGTTCCATCAGAGCAGGCTCATCCACGCCGGGCGCACCCACGTTCACATCCAGGATCTGGGCCCCGGCCTCGGTCTGGCTCACGGCCTGTTCCAGCACATAGTTCATATCCCCTTCCCGCAGGGCCTGCTGGAACCGCTTTTTGCCGGTGGGATTGATGCGCTCACCCACCACCGTGATGCCGTCCACATCCACGCAGTCCATGGGGCTGCACACCACCGACTTCATGGGGTGGTCGGGGCGGCCCGGCCTGCAATCGGCAAACACGCCGTTCAGCAGCTGGATGAACTCCGGGGTGGTACCGCAGCAGCCGCCTGCAGCAAACAGGCCCAGCTCCCGGTAGGGCTTCATCTGCATGGCGTAGAGCTGCGGGGTGATATCGTAGCCCGAGCCATCGGCACGGGGCAGGCCTGCGTTGGGCTTGACGAACACCGGGAAGCTGCCGGGCAGGGCCTCGGTCAGCCGCTTTGCCATAGGGAAGATCTCCTTGGGGCCAAGAGAGCAGTTAATACCCACGGCATCGGCCCCCAAACCCCGGGCGGTGGCGGCAAAGCTCTCGACCGTGCAGCCGGTAAAGGTGCGGCCGCCTGCTTCAAAGCTCATGCTGGCCAGCACGGGCAGGCTGCTGTTCTCCTTGACGGCCAGCAGGGCGGCCTTCAGCTCATACAGATCGGTAAAGGTCTCAAGGAACACGAGGTCAGCCCCGGCGGCCACGCCCGCCCGGACGATGCGGCCATACTCTGCCACGGCATCCTCAAACGCAAGGGTGCCGTTGGGTTCCAGCAGCTCCCCCAGCGGCCCCACATCCAGCGCAGCCAGTGCACCGTAAGGGGCGCAGGCCCGCTTGCAGTTGGCAATGCCCGCTGCAATGATCTCCTCCAGCGTGTACTCGCTGCCCGCCAGTTTGTGGGCGGAAGCGCCAAAGGTATTGGCATTGATGATGCGGCTGCCTGCGGCGGCGTACCGGGCATGGATGCTCTCGATGAGCGCCGGGTCGGTGATGTTCAGCTCCTCGGGGCGGGCCCCCAGTTTCAGGCCCGCAGCCTGCAGCATGGTGCCCATGCCGCCATCCAGCAGGATGGTATTGGGCCGGTCAAACAGTTCATTCGCTTGCACAGGTGATCCCCCTCTTTCTATATTCGCACCGGGTGCGGAGCACGCAGTGCCCGCACCCCGCCAGATGACCCCGGACCGGGTGATCGCTGATCCCCAGAATGGCCGTGATGCTCTTGCGGGGGGTCATCAGGTTGTTTTCCGTGACACAGAGCCCGGCGCGGCGGACGGTGTCCAGCGCGGCTGCCAACAGCGGCTGCACGGCAAGGGGCCAGTCCCCGTAGCCCGGGGAATAGCGCCCCGTCAGATACTTTCCCTGCCGGGCGGCCCACTGGCGCAGCTCAGCCTCAGCGGCCTCCGCAGCCTGTTCGGCCAGCGCAGAGCCCAGCGCATCCGATGCCACACCGGCGGCGATATCGCCCACACCGGCCCGGCGGATCTGGGCATCCACACCGGGGCCAAGCGTTACAGCCAGCAGCAGGGCGGCGGTGCAGCCTTCCAGATGCTTTGCCACATCTTCCCCCACCAGAATGCCCGCCGCTGTCAGGCTGTCGGGGTCGGCCTCCAGCCAGACTGCCCGGGGCGTGGCCGCCGCCAGCAGCGGCACGGCGCATTTTTCCAGCAGTGCCTGGGTGGCCGCGTCCGCGCCGCCCCGGGCCCCGAAGTACCGCGCCGCCTGTGCAAGGTCGATGCCTTCCGGCTTTTCCAGCCGCAGCGGCATACTTGGCCCAATGCTCATCTGCCCGCCCTCCTTTACAAGAATAAAGAATAGACTTAGTATACAGCATCCCCGTTTTCCCGTCAACGCAAAACACCGCATTTATTTTTGCTTGCAACTGATTGCATTCGCAAGCAATCTGCGTTATACTGTAAAAAAGGAGTGTGATCGTTATGGCTAACACCGCCGCCGTCTATGCCCGCATTGATACCAACCTGAAGGAAAGCGCCGAGGATATCCTTGCTCAACTGGGCATTACCCCATCCAGCGCCATCCAGATGCTTTACCGCCAGATCGTCCTGACCCGGGGGCTCCCGCTCGATCTGCATCTTCCCCCTGCCACCCCCACTGCTGTGGGCGGCATGAGCCGTACCGAGTTGGATACCGAACTGCAAAAGGGAGTCGCCTCTCTGCAAAATAGCAAAAGTTTTTCTGCCGATGAAGTCGATGCCGCATTGTATCAGGAGTTTGGAATATGAGCAGTGCTTATACGGTCCGCTACGCACCGCAGGCGTTGGACGACCTGCGGGATCTCTACTCCTATGTCGCATTTTCGCTCAAAGAGCCAGCTACCGCCCAAAAACTGGTCAACCGCATCCGCAAGGCTGCTCGCTCACTGGATGCCCTGCCCGGGCGGTACCCTGTTGTGGACTGGGAACCGTGGCAGAGCATGGGGATGCACAGGTTTACCGTGGAGAATTTTCTGCTGTTCTACCTGATCGATCAAAGCACCCGTACCGTAACTCTCGTTCGTATTGTTTATGGTGGGCGGGATCTTCAAAACCTCGCAAAATAGACCCCTGCGGAAAATTTCCAACTTTTTGCAATAAACCTATTGACAATCTAGGTAAATAGGGATATAATCCAGACAACAAATCTACCAACCTAGTGGGAAATTGAGATCAAGTTTCCCGGGGTCGTAGAGGATTGGGAAAATCGTTGAAAGGAGGGCACCAAAATGACGCTGATCTGGAAAAACCTGCTCCACGCGAACTTCCGTTGTGGGCGAATGTACACCACCCGGGCAGAATATGGGACCGAGCGCTGTGCATTGCCCTCTGCAGACCGAATGTGTGTGCGAATGTGATGGCAAAGCTGCCAAAGCGCTAAACCCGAATTTTGCCCGGTGCACTGAAATGGTGTCAGTGACCGGGATTTTTTATGCGTCAGAATTATACTTTAAGTACAGATAGAGAGGTTAATTACTATGTCTAACTATAAATTTGAGACCCTGCAGCTTCACGTTGGCCAGGAGCAGGCCGATCCCGCAACCGATTCCCGCGCCGTGCCCATCTACCAGACCACTTCCTATGTGTTCCGCAACAGCCAGCACGCCGCTGACCGTTTCGGTCTGGCCGATG
>ERZ506929.854-NODE-854-length-11311-cov-5.731699_pt1 | contig 11311 bp, 10 predicted proteins | sample MGYA00513173_ERZ506929 | MGnify/ENA metagenome assembly ERZ506929 | reverse complement strand
CACAGGGTCTGGCCGACTGCAAGAAGCTGCTGATGCTGGCCAAGGCCGGCAAGTATAACGGCTACCTGCTGGAGGGCATGGGCTGCCCCGGCGGCTGCATCGGCGGCGCAGGCACCATTGCCGACCCCGCACGCACCGCCATCCAGCTGAACAAGTATATGAAGGAAGCTCCCTTCACTGACCCTGAGCAGAGCCCCTATATGAGCGAGATCCACGTTCTGAAGGACGACCCCAATTTTGAACTGTAATCTCTCCGTCACCTGCGGCTTGCCTCCCCTATTACGGGATCTGGCGCAAAGAGCCTGAGAGGTTTTACAATATCCGCTTCCCGCACAGGGGAGCGGATATTTTTTCTACTTTTAATTTCATAAGTGAAACTTTTTTGTGAAAAGCTCACGAAGCAGATTGACATGTTATCGCTGGCGTGATATTTTAGCGTTGACAAACCCTGTGTTCTGCCCCAACAGGACACCAGAGCAGGCCGCACACGCGCGGCCAGGAAAGGTTGATCTTTATGAAAAATACATTCAAACGCTCCGGCGCAGCGCTGATCTCGCTGGTGCTGCTGTTGGTGCTGGCTGTCAGTGCCGGTGCCGCCAGCAGCCAGAATGTCGGTGTGAAATTCTGGAAGGAACGCTCCGATAAGGAATCCATGGCCAACAGCGGCATCGATCCCGACCGCACCGCCACCCTCACCCGGCAGGCCAACGGCACTTACACCCTGACCCTGCCGGTCATGCAGGTATCCAAGCTGGGTGTCACCGGCTATCTGTCCGGCCTGACCATCGGTGACGTGACCTACGACGGCACCCTGACCGGTGATTTCAACAAGGCCACGGCGGTGCTCACCATCAAAAACCTGCCCGCCTCGGTGCTCACCGGCAGCGACGTGAACAAATCGGTCCTTGTGACCTGCAACATTCAGATGGACCTGCAGGTCCTGGGCGAGATCAACACCAGCGCCCGGATGTGTATCTGGAACCAGAAGTAAATGGCAAGCAAAAAGGCAGAGCCCGCGGGCCCTGCCTTTTTGTTTTTCCTCACAGATCCATCCTGCGCTCCACGAGATCCGTGACCATGGTATCCAGCTGGCTCATGGCGCGTTCCGCGCCCTTGGCCAGCTTGCGTGCGGTGCGCTTGACCTGCCGCTGGTTCTGTGCCATTGCCATGGTGCCCACGGCCCCCAGGGCCGCGCCTGCCGCCATGCCCAGCAGAACACTGCCGGAGGAAGGCTGACGATTTGTGTTTTTCATGTGGCTCTCTCCTTTCCACTGTGTGATTTTTTGCCGCTGTGGCTAGTATTTCCTGTAAAGAATCCGGTATGCGCTTTTTTTGTCCCGCAAAATGTGGTATACTGTATCATACGCTGAGAAACTGGGCCCTGTGCGGCCCGTGGATGGCGCAAAGGAGGATCCTTTTTGTTGAAACCAACTGAACCGAAAAAAATTCTCTGCATTCACGACCTCTCCGGCATGGGCCGGTGCAGCCTGGCGGTCATCCTGCCGGTGCTGTCCGTTATGGGCTGCCAGCCTGTGGCCCTGCCCACTGTGGTGCTCTCCACCCACACGGGCGGTCTGGGCACACCGGCACGGCTGGACGGTGCCGCCTACGGGCTGGCCGCTCTGGAGCACTACCGGGAGCTGGGTGTGGAGTTTGACTGTATCTACACCGGCTACTTAGGCGGCGAGGAGCAGGTGGCGCTGGCCGAAAAGGCGTTCGATCTCTGGCCCGCTGCCCGCAAGGTGGTGGACCCTGTGATGGGGGACAACGGCAAGGCCTACTCCACAGTGACCCCGGCTCTCATCGACCGGATGCGCGGGCTCTGCTGCCGGGCAGACCTGATCCTGCCCAACGCCACCGAGGCCGCCCTGCTGCTGGAGCGGGAGCCCCAGACCGACGCATTCGATGACGCTTCTGCTCAGGCGCTGGCCGACGAGCTGCTGACGCTGGCCCCCAGCGCGGTGGTCACCGGCCTCGCACTGGGCAAGTACATCGGCTGCGCAGGCTCCGGCCGCGAGCGCTTCGTCATCAAAAAACTGCACATCAGCCGCAGCTTCCCGGGCACAGGTGACCTGTACGGTGCCGTGCTCATTGGCTCGCTGATCCAGGGCAACGCCCTGAGCGCCGCTGCCGACAACGCCGCCGAGTTCGTCTCGCTGGCCATTCAGCAGACCCCCGCCGATCAGGACACCCGGTACGGTGTCTGGTTCGAGCCCCTGCTGCCCCGGCTCTGCCCGGTGAGCTGGAATGACTGAGGAGGCCGCCATGAGCGAAAAACCGACCCTGAACATCGTTCTGGTAGAGCCGCGTATCCCCCAGAACACCGGCAACGTGGCCCGCACCTGTGCCTGCACGGCCTGCCGCCTGCATCTGGTGGGGCCCATGGGCTTTGCCATCGATGACAAAAAGCTCAAGCATGCCGGGCTGGACTACTGGCACTACCTCGACATCAATTACTATGATGGGCTGGAGGATTTCTTTGCCCGGAACAAAGGCCCGTTCTACTACTTTACCACCAAAGCACCTCAGCGCTACACCGACATCCAGTACCCGGACGGGGCCTATCTCGTGTTCGGGCGGGAGGATGCCGGCCTGCCTGAGGCATTGCTGGCGGCCAATCAGGAGCACTGCATCCGGATGCCCATGCGGGATACCTGCCGCAGCCTGAACCTTTCCAACAGCGTGGCTGTGGGTGTGTACGAGGTCCTGCGCCAGTGGGATTTTCCGGAGCTGCTGGATCATGGCCGCCTGCGAGAATATGAATGGAAATGAGGGACATTATGAGCAAGATCGCGATCCTGACCGATTCTTCCTGCGATATCCCGCAGGAGCTGGCCGAGAAGTACGGCATTGATATTATGAGCTTTCACATCCTGCTGGATGATGTAGACTATATCGAGCGTGAGAGCTGCACCAATGAGGAGTTCTACGAAAAGATGCGCGCCGCCAAGGGCATTCCCTCCACGGCTGCCATCACCCCCATCCAGTTCTGCGAAAAGTACTGCCAGTATGTGGACGAGGGCTACACCGATGTGATCCATGTACCCATCAACCGCAGCGGCTCCTCCACCTACAACAACGCTGTGATGGCCCAGGGGATGCTGCGGGAAGAGCGCCCGGAGCACCACCTGCGGATCCATCTGCTGGACCCGCACACCTACTCCATGCCCTTTGGCTGGTATGTCTGCGAGATGGCACGCAAGCTGCAGAACGGTGCGGAGATCAGCCACGTCATTCAGGAGTTCGAGACCCAGATGGACAAGATGGAGATCATCCTCGGACCTTACAGCCTGAAGCAGATGAAGAAAAGCGGCCGCATCTCTGCCGCCGCCGCCGTCATGGGCGAGCTGATGGGCATCCGCCCCATCATCACCCTGATCGACGGAAAGACCAAGGTGGAGGCCAAGGTGCGCGGCGATGACAAGGTCGTGCCCGCCATGGTGGAGCTGGCCAAAAAGCGCAGCGAGGGTGTGGAGGACTTTGATTATATGATCGGCCACACCAACATCCCCCAGAAGGATGATCTGATCAAGGCCTGCCGCAAGGCGTTCGGCAAAGACCCGCTCATCACCTTCCCGCTGGGCGGTGTTGTTTCCGCCAACACCGGCCCCGACACCATTGCTCTGGTCTACGTTGGCCACGCACGCTGAATTTTTTCTGAGAACTGCCCGCCGCGGCAGTTCTTTTTTGTTTGCAGGCCGTTGCATTTTGCGGCAATTTATGCTATACTCCCTTTTGCTGTGCTTTTGCGCGGCAACCTGAAAGAGCAACTTAGGATTTTAGGCTCCCCGGCGTGTCTCGAACCGTGCCGGGCCAAACCCATAGGGCTGGCGGTCCCTGTGCGGTCAAAATTCATCCGCCGGAGTATTGTTATGAATCAGAATTTCACTGTCCGCAAACTGGCCCGCTGCGCTGTGGTCGCAGCTCTCTATGTGGTGCTCTGCATGGCGCTGCAGCCGTTCTCCTACGGTGCGGTGCAGGTGCGTGTTGCCGAGGCCCTCTGCCTGCTGCCCGTGTTCGGTGCCGAGTACATCGTGGGCGTGGTGCTGGGCTGCTTCCTGGCAAACCTGCTGGGCTCCACCATCGTGGATGTTATCTTTGGCACCCTGGCCACCCTGCTGGCCTGTGTTGTGACTTACAAACTGCGGAACGTCCGCTTCAAGGGTCTGGCCATCGTGCCTTCCCTGCCGCCCGTGCTCTTCAATGCTGTCATCATCGGCATTGAGATCGCCGTCATGTTCCCCGATCCCTCTTCCTCTGCCCCGCTGTGGCTGGCCTGCATCACCAACGGCATCTCCGTCGGTATCGGTGAGCTCATCAGCTGCACCGTGCTGGGCGTGCTGCTGGTGAAGATCGTGGAGACCAACACCTCCCTGCGCAAAGTGTTCCTGGAAGCCTGATCGAGCAGGCAGACAAGACAGATTCATAAGGCAAAGGCTTTTCCGTTGCTCGGCCTTTTTGCCCATAATATAGAAAGACCTCCTCTGGCCGTTTTCCAGAGGAGGTCTTTGTTTTTATCCGATCACTTGTGCTCCTGCAGCCAGCGCAGGGCCATATAGGCGTAGGCCGCGCTGCCCTCAAAGAGGACACTGTCATCAAACTTCACCTTGGGGTGATGCTGGCCGTAGGTGTAGCCCTCGTTGGCGTTGCCCGCCGTCAGGAACATGCTCACGGTGGGCACCTCATGGCTGACGAACGCGAAATCCTCGCTGCCGCCGCCGGGCTTGCCGCCGGTCATCGGGGTCATATCCATTGCACCCTTGCCCAGCAGCTCACCCATATAGGTCAGGGCGTTGCCGGCAAGCTCCTTGTCCACCACCATGCAGGGGCAGTAATCACTGAAGGTGATCTCGGCAGTGCAGCGGTAAGCCGTAGCCACCCCCTGCACGATCTCGGTCATCCGCTTGTGCAGCAGCTCCGTCACTGCGCCCTCGGGGTCGGTGGTGCGGATGGTGCCCCACATCTCCGCGCTGTCCGGGATGACATTGGAGGCCGCGCCTGCCTGGAAGCGGCCGGTGGTGAACACGCCAAAGCTGTGGGCATCCAGCTCCCGGCTGTTGATCTCCTGCAGGGCAATGTGGATGTGCGCCGCCGCCGTGATGGGGTCGATGCACTTTTCCGGCATGGAACCGTGGCCGCCCTTGCCGTGGACGATGATGTGATACTGCTCACAGCTTGCCATGGTGATGCCGCCGCAGGCAGGCACCAGCACCACACCGGCGGGGATGGGCATTCCGCCCAGCACATGGAACATGACTGCCGCATCCACGCTGGGGTTTTCCAGCAGACCGTTGGCGATCATATCGGGGGAACCCTGGAAGATCTCCTCGGCGGGCTGGAACTCCAGCTTGACGGTGCCCTCGATCTCATCCTCGTGCTCCTTGAGCAGTTGGGCAGCACCCAGCATCATTGCCGTGTGCATATCGTGGCCGCAGCCGTGCATCTTGCCCGGCACCTCGGAAGCGTAATCCACGCCGGATTCCTCCTGAATGGGCAGGGCATCCATATCGCCCCGCAGCAGGATGGTCTTGCCGGGCTTTTTGCCGCCTGCCAGCGCAATGACACCAGCCTTGCCGCAGTCCTTGGGCTCGTAGCCCATCTCGGTCAGGGCCTTTTTCACCAGTGCCTTGGTCTGGGTCAGATCAAAGCCCACCTCCGGGTGACGGTGCAGGGTGCGCCGCCACTCCACCAGCTGAGGTTCCAGCGCCTGGGCACGGCCCAGCAGTTCTTTTGCAGTCAACATTTCAGTCAGCTCCCGTTCTGTTTGATTTTAAGGTCGCTCAGTTTTCCCCGCCGTTGCTTCCTTCGGGGTGATACTGGGCGCAGGTGCACTTTTTCCACTTGAGGCCGCTGCCGCAGGGGCAGGGGTCATTGCGGCCGATCTTGATGACCCGGACAGGCTGGCCCTTGGGGGCCCCCTTGACACCGGGCGCGCCGTTGCCGGGCACAAAGCCCTCGCCGGTGGGCTTGGCCACCTGCTCCCGTTTGGGGGCTGCACCGGCCTGCCGCACCTCGATGGTCAGCAGCATCTTGATGCTGGACTCCCGGATGGAATCCACCATCTGGTCGAACATATCAAAGCCCTCGATGCGGTACTCCACCACGGGGTCCTTCTGGCCGTAACCACGGAGGGAAATGCCCTGACGCAGCTGGTCCATGTTGTCGATGTGATCCATCCACATCCGGTCCACGCACTTGAGCAGGCAGATGCGCTCCAGCTCACGCATGACCGGTGCGCCGTACCGCACCTCCTTGGCCTGCAGGATCTGCATTCCGCGGTCGTAGAGCAGATCGGCGATGCCCTTCTGGGAGAGGCTGTCGTAATCGGCCACAGTGTAGTGGAAGTCGGCATCGGTGGTCAGCCAGCCCTGATAGTGGCGGCGCAGGGCACCAAAGTCCCACTCGTCCTTCACATCTCCGGCCAGGAACTGCTTGCAGCTGGAATCAATGTTCTCCCGCAGCATGTTGTGCATCTCGGTGCTGATATCCTCACCGTCCAGCACCTTGCGGCGCTGGCCATAGATGATCTCGCGCTGCTGGTTCATCACGTCGTCGTACTTCAGCACGTTCTTACGGATCTCAAAGTTGCGGCCCTCCAGCTTTTTCTGGGCGCTCTCCAGCGTGCTGGTGATCATCCGGTTCTCAATGGGGGTATCCTCGTCCAGCTTGAGGGTATCCATCAGGTTGGAAACGCGGTCACCGCCGAACAGGCGCATCAGGTCATCTTCCAAGCTCAGGTAGAAGCGGGACGCGCCGGGGTCGCCCTGACGGCCTGCACGGCCGCGCAGCTGGTTATCAATGCGGCGGCTCTCGTGCCGCTCCGTACCGATGATGAACAGACCACCGGCCTTGCGCACTTCCTCTGCCTCGGCGCTGATGGCCGGCTTGTACTGGGCATACAGCTCCTCAAACCGTTTCCGCACCGCCAGGATCTTTTCATCGTTGGTGTCGCCGTGGCCGTCGGCCTCAGTCAGCAGGAGCTCCACCGCATTCGGGTCGGCATCCTGCGGCTTTTCGGGGTCGAGCAGGTTCTCACAGAAGTGTTCCCTGCGCATCTGGGCCTTGGCCATAAACTCGGCGTTGCCGCCCAGCATGATATCAGTACCACGGCCTGCCATGTTGGTGGCAATGGTGATGGCACCCTTTTTGCCGGCCTGCGCCACGATCTCAGCCTCACGCTCGTGGTTCTTGGCGTTCAGGACATTGAAATCGCGGGTGTACTTCTGCAGCATTTTGGCCAGCGTCTCGCTCTTTTCCACGCTGACGGTACCCACCAGAACAGGCTGGCCGTTCTTGTGGCATTCCAGCACCTGCTCAATGACAGCCTTGTACTTGCCGTTGACGGTCTTGTAGACCGCGTCCGGGTAATCCTTGCGGATGTTGGGGCGGTTGGTGGGCACGGTGACGATGTTCAGGCCGTAGATCTCGGTGAACTCGGTGGCTTCCGTCTTGGCGGTACCGGTCATACCGGACAGCTTCTTGTACATGCGGAAGTAGTTCTGGAAGGTGATGGTCGCCAGCGTCTTGCTCTCGGCGGCGATCTTCACGCCCTCCTTGGCCTCAATGGCCTGATGCAGGCCCTCGTTGTAGCGGCGGCCGATCATCAGGCGGCCGGTGAACTCGTCCACAATGATGACCTCGCCGTTCTTCACGACATAGTCGATATCCTTCTGCATCACGCCATAAGCCTTGATGGCCTGATCGATGTGGTGGGCCAGGGTCATGTTCTCTGCGGCAGCCAGATTCTCGACCTTGAAGTATTCCTCGGCCTTCTGGATGCCCTTGGCAGTCAGGGTGCAGGTCTTGTGCTTTTCGTCCACGACATAATCGCCGTCGGTCTGCTCATCGGCCTCCACCTTATCTTCCAGCTCGACCACCACACTCTTGTGCAGGGTGCGGACGAAGCGGTCCACCTGGGTGTACAGGCTGGAGGAATCCTCGCCCTTGCCGGAGATGATCAGAGGGGTGCGGGCCTCATCGATCAGGATAGAGTCCACCTCATCGACGATGGCAAAGGCGTGGCCGCGCTGCACCATGTTGTCCTTATAGGTCACCATGTTGTCGCGCAGGTAGTCGAAACCGTATTCATTGTTGGTGCCGTAGGTGATATCGGCGTTGTAGGCACGGCGGCGGGCATCGCCATCGATGCCCTGCACGATCAGGCCGACATTCAGGCCCAGCCAGCGGTAGAGCTTGCCCATCCACTCGCTGTCGCGCTTGGCCAGGTAATCGTTGACGGTGACGATGTGCACGCCCTCGCCGGTCAGGGCGTTCAGGTAGGCGGGCAGGGTGGCCACCAGGGTCTTGCCTTCACCGGTCTGCATCTCGGCAATGGAGCCGCGGTGCAGGGCAATGCCGCCCATGATCTGCACAGGGAAGTGCTTCATGCCCAGCACACGCCAGGCAGCTTCGCGGCAGACAGCAAAGGCATCGGGCAGGATATCATCCAGCGTCTCGCCGTTTGCCAGCCGCTCTTTCAGGGCCGGGGTCTGCGCCTGCAGCTCGGCATCGGACATCGGCTGATACTTTGTTTCCAGTGCCAGCACCTTTTTGGTAATGGGATTGATCTTTTTCAGCTCCCGGTCAGAGAAGCTGCCAAAGAGTTTTTCAGCAAGGGACATTGTTACACCTCATCTATCAAAAATCGGGGCGGCAGGCCGCCCAACAGCGGAAAAACCACATACTGTTTATATGATACACCAAAGCTGAAAACCCGTCAAACCCGATGGATAGATTTTATCCGTTTTTTGGGTGAACTTTCTGTTAATTTAGAAAAAAAGACCCTCTCCGGCATTGCGCAGCAATGACGGAGAGGGTCGGTCCTATACCAATGTCGCCCCCGGGCGGGGAACGTGCTCCGTCAGCAGAGCGCGCAGCTGTTCCGGCAGGGCGTAGAAATTGCCGTTGGTATATTTCCACGCCCCCACCGCAGCAAGAGCCGCCAGCAGAGCCAGCACCAGCAGCGTCATGCACACCCGGCGCAGGGGATGCCGCTTGGGTTGGGGGCTGGGCAGAGCATCCTTCTTTGCGGCCCTGCGGGCAGGCAGGAAGCCTGTCCCCTCAGCCTGAGGCTTGTTTGCCGCCGTGCGCCGGATGATATCCAGCAGCCAGAGGGCGGGGTTCTCCCCCGCCGGGACGGTGCGCAGAAAGCAGCCCTTCCTGCAGCTGAGCACCAGCACACAGTCACTTTCCCGCTCGGCACAGGCGGCAGAGAGATCTGCCCCCACCACGCGGCGGGCAGCCTGGGCCCGGGCCAGCGCCTGCCGGAGCGGGTCGGTGCAGTCTTTGGGCAGGCGGGCACGGGCACGCTTTTCGATCAGCGGGCCGGTCTTGGGGTTGGCATAGCTCACCGCGCCAAAATCAAAGACCTTCTCGGCCCCGGGCAGATTCTCAAGCCGGGCTTCCAGCAGGGCACCGGCGGCAGCATCCGCGCAGATGAGCAGCTTATCGTGCCGTTCCAGCGCCTCCACCACGGCGGCAGGCAGAGTGGTCTCCCCTGCCCCGTACAGGTCTGCCGAAAACGCCTGCCGCAGGGCCTGCGCGGCCTTTTTCAGCCCGGAAGGGCTCTGCGCCTGCAGGGCCACCAGCGTTTCCGCGCCCCGGCTCTTCCACTGGGCTGCGGCCCGCCACTGGGGCGGAAAGTTTTCCACCGTTTTGTCCACCGCTGTGGACTGCGCACCGAACAGCCGCAGCACACACCCGGTCTCCTGTTGCTGTGTCAACCTGCATTCCCCCTGCCTTTTAGTGGCCCAGGAACACCTCGTTCAGCTTGTCCAGCGCTTCGGCGCTGTGCTGTGCGTCCCGGGCAAGGGGCTCTGTGCCTGCGGGAACTTTTCCCTGTGCCAGCCGCAGGGCCAACTCCAGGGCAGCCTGCGCGGCGCGGGCACGCACCAATGCACGGTCGGGCCGGGAGACGGACAGCTTTTTTACATACACCGTCTCCCCCCGGGCCGCGCCCAGATACACCGTGCCCACCGGGCGGAGGGCATCTCCACCGGTCGGCCCGGCCACGCCGGTCACGCTGATGCCGATCTCAGCACCGGCGGCCTGTGCGGCCCCCAGCGCCATCTGGGCGGCCACGGGGGCCGACACCACATTGTACTTTGCAATGACATCCGGTTCCACGCCCACCAGCCTGGCCTTGGCGGCCTCCCAATAGGTCACAAAGCCGTAGCCGAACACTTCACTGGAGCCCGGCACCGAGGTGATGCGCTGTGCGATCAACCCGCCGGTGCAGCTCTCGGCGGTGGAGAGGGTGAGCCCCTTTTCCTTTAAGGTGCGCACCAGTGTCTCCTCCAGCCCGGCCACATCCTCATCATACACCGCATCGCCCAGCAGATCATAGAACTTTTTGGCATATTCCCGGCACATTTTTTCGCCTTCCGCATCGGAAGCAGCCCGGGCGGTGATGCGGATCTCGCACTCACCGGTCTTACAGTAGATGGCAGCAGTCGGGTTGGCGTTTTCCAGCAGATCACGCACCTGATATTCCAGGCTGCTCTCGCCGCCCAGCACCCGCAGGGTGACAGAGTGCAGGGTGCAGTTCTGACGCTTCATCAGCAGGGGGCGGACGCTCTCGTTCCACATGGCCTTCATCTCACTGGGCACGCCCGGCATCAGGACAGCACAGCGGCCCTCCTGCTCAAACCATGCACCGGGGGCGGTGCCGTGGTGGTTGATGATCTTATGCCCCTTTACAGGCACCATGGCCTGCTTGCGGTTGTTGGGGGTGGTCACCCGGCCGGAGCGGGCAAAATAACCGGTGATCTTCTCCCACTCGCTCTCGTCAAAGACCAGCGTATCGCCATAGCAGGCGGCAACGGTCTCCTTGGTCAGGTCGTCTGCCGTGGGGCCCAGACCGCCGGTGAACACCAGCAGGTCACAGCGGTTCTTTGCCTCGTTGACAAAGTCCGCCAGCCGCCCCTGATTGTCGCCGATGGTGCTCTCCCGCTGGACCGTAATGCCCAGCTCAGCAAGCTCCCGGCTCAGGTACTGGGCGTTGGTGTTGAGGATGTTGCCGAGCAGCAGCTCGGTGCCCACACTGATGATCTCCGCTGTCATGCCGCTCACCCCTCAAACTCGATCTCGTCCGTAATGCGGATGCGGATCCGCTCGGTGTTCTCAGCAGCTTCGGCCTCCAGCTCTGCCAGACCGGGCATGGTGGCTTCGGCCTCCAGGATCTCTGCCAGCTCGGGGCGGATCTTCGGGTGCGGCGGGGTGAAGATAGTGCAGCAGTCCTCATAGGGCAGGATGCTGGTCTCGTAGGTGCCAATGTGGCGGGAGGTCTCGATGATCTCGGTCTTGTCCATGC
>ERZ506929.849-NODE-849-length-11401-cov-7.118720_pt1 | contig 11401 bp, 6 predicted proteins | sample MGYA00513173_ERZ506929 | MGnify/ENA metagenome assembly ERZ506929 | reverse complement strand
CCCAACTGTTTACGTTCCAACCTCTCTTATTCTCCTTTGGCTGCTTTAGAGCTTTATGTTAACAAATCCAACTCATAGTTTTCTCCCCTGAAACTCACCGTTTCACGGGTTGGAACTCATTGTTTTCTTCTTGGGAACACATCGCTTGCCGGTTAGAAATCCTTGCCATTACTTGCCATTTTTTCTGGCGGAATCAGCCATTTTTATTTATTGCCAATAAATAAATCTGCAGCTTTTTATTTACTGGCAATAAACAAATCGTATATAAGTCCTATCATCAAAGCTCTTATTGCCCTCTACGATGCCCTTGGTGGCGATAAAGGAATGGATATTCTGAGGGTCGTTGGCAATCTGCTCTGCCAATGCCGCCTCGCTCGCTGCCAAGGTTGGCTTCAGGAACGGATAGCCATCGCTCGCCAATACAATCTCGGAGGAAGAGACAAAAATTGTACCTGATGCAGAAACGGAGTCAGAGCAAGGGACAGTATCTGATGCAGGAACAGTATCTTGAACAGAACAGGAATCTGAAACTGAGACAACCTTCACTCCCTCCCGATAGATAGGAAATCCATCGATAACCGTATAGGTCTGGTTCTGCCCGGAAAGCATCGCCTCGATCAATAATGGCTCTATCTGCTTTCTAGCCTCAGCAGGCGAAAGGCCCTGCTCTATCAGCTCTACCCTCTTTCTGGCAATCTCCTGCTCATAAGGCTTGCCATTCTCATAAAGCTTGCCATCAATGATTGCCTGGCAATCACCCACCATCCATACTTCATTCCTTGTCCGGCTATAAAGGATAGCCGAGGCAGTAAGCCGCTCTTCCGGATGCTCCTTCAACCGTTCTTCCACCCCTAGCTTTTCATACACCTTATTATATATATAGGCTGTCACACCCTGGCAGAAATCATCTACCGAGGCATCCGCTTTCAACTCCTCACGAATATACTCCGAGATAAGCATCATGGCATATCTTCCGTTCTTCATATCAGGATTGAGATGCTTCGGAGTCTTGCTCGTACTGCCATCAATCACTGCGATGAAATCATCGGTAATAACCATTCCATCCTCACAAGCCTCAGGGCTCTTCTTTCCTATGATACTGCTTTCTATAATCTTCATACAATCTACTTATATATCTGTTTATATATCTGAAAAAAGGCTACCCATTCAGGTAACCTTTTTACTAGTTTATCTATATTTAAAACTTTTGCTTTCTGAATATTCATTAAGCCTTTGCTTTCTTTAATCTGATAATCATCTGTATAAAACTTGGAATCATGATGCAGAGTGAGAAGCCTACGGCATAATACATGGTCTTCTCATCGCCATGGAAGAGGTCGATGAGCTTGCCGTCGCTCTGCGGCATGATATTGGCAAGTACATACGCCATCGTATTATTCACCCAGTGGAGCAGGATGCCCGGAACAAGACTGCCGGTGCGATAATACATCCATCCCAGAAGCAAGCCCATCAGAAGGGCATTGATAAACTGTGCCAGGTTGGCATGAACCACTCCGAAGATGGCAGCAGAAATCAAGATGGCTACCCAATGGTTCTTCTTGCTCATGATGCCCAGCAGGGTGCGAAGGATGGCTCCACGGAACACGACCTCTTCGGCAAGAGGCGCCAGGATGCCGATTGCTACATAGCCCCAAGGCTCCTTCATCAGCGAGGTGAATATCTGTTGGGTATTCTCATCCATCTCAATGCCCAGCTGCTCATAGAGGAACGACAGGGGGATGATGGTTCCCAGGGAGAACAATGCCACCCAGAGAAGCGTGCCCCAAGGCTTGGAAAGCAGATAACTGCGGGTAAGCAGCGTCCACTTCGTCTTCAGGAAGATGATGAGGGTGATGACACTGCTGAACACCTGAACAAGCGCCGTAAGAATGGCGTTACCGCCCGTACTTGCTGACTGAAGCGTTGCCTGATAACCTTCGCCCTTGATGCCTGCCCAGATTCCTGCGCCGGCATACATCATGATGATTTGTACTACTATAAATATAATAAGGTAGAGGACTACATCCGTCAAACCTCTCTTTAAATTAATCTTTGCCATTGCTTTTATAGTTTATAATTAACTGTTTTATAGTTAATAGCATTCTTGCTATCATTTCGCTTCCTTTTCGAAGAGATCCAGCACGGTCTGCTCATCCACCTTCAGTTGCGCCGCTAACTCCTCGGGACCGTCAAACTTCTGTTCGCCCCTTATTCGCTTCACGAAGCCTACCAGCAGGAGCTGGTCGTAGATGTCGCCATCGAAATTGAAGATATGCGTCTCCAGGGTTATCTGCTTACCATTGAAGGTAGGGCGGTTGCCCACGTTCATCATTCCCCGCTTCCATACCACCGAGTTCTCCAGTCTTACCTTTACGGCATAGACGCCAGGGGCAGGAATCATCTGTCCGAAGTGAGAGATGTCGAGATTGGCTGTAGGGAAACCGAGCTTTCTGCCTTCATGGAATCCGTTCACCACCTTTCCGATGATGGTATAAGGGAAACCGAGGCACTGGGCTGCCATCTCCACCTCTCCCTCTTTCAGCAAAGAGCGGATTACGGAAGAAGAGATGTTGATGCCGTCTATCTGGAAGGCCTCGTTCCTGATTACCTCGATGCCCATCTCCTTGCCATAGCGCACGTAATCTTCGAAAGTCTCCTCGCGGTTGTGACCGAAGCGATGGTCATAGCCGATAAAGAGTTTCCTTACGTTGAGATGGTCGTGGAGCACCTGCTGCATAAACTCTCTTGCCGACATCGCAGCCATCGCCTTGTCGAAATGCAGCACCACGGCATTATCCACTTCCGTCTTCGAAAGCAGCAGCAGCTTGGAATCGAGCGTGCTCAGCATCTCAGGCTGATAATCCGCCTGCAATACCTTGCGAGGATGCGCATCGAAAGTGATGACGGTGGATTGCAAGCCATCCTTTCGTGCCGTCTCTACGAGATGATGAATCAGGAACTGATGTCCACGATGCACCCCGTCGAAGAAACCGATGGTTGCCACACAAGGCGGCAACTGAACGGTATCATTGTAATGTATTGTATTCATTCTATCTTATATCATTTATATCTAAAGAAGAATCCTGAATGTAACTTATGATGAAATCATTGGATTATCTTCTCTTTGCTATCATTCTCTTGAAGCCTCTCCACAGCTCGCCCACCCAGAGCACAACAGAGGTTGAGCCGACAATGAGCAGCCACTCGTGGAGCGACAATGGTGTGGTGCGGAACATTTCGCCACCGAAGGTAACGATGATCCACTGACCCACCAATACCAGTACAAGCACCAGAATCATTCCCTTATCCTTCAGGAAATGGCGGAAGGCGGTGTGATGACTCATCAGCGCCTTGGCATTGAAGAGGTTCCAGAACTGAATCATCACGAAGGTGGTGAAGAACATGGTCAGTTCATGCACATCTACTCCACCCTTGCCTCTGCGCTCGCAGTAAACCAGCAGGGCAAACATCACGAGGAAGAAGACGATGCCGCAGAACAGGATTCCGAAACCGATGCTCTTGTTGATGATGAAATCGGATGCCTTGCGTGGTTTATCCTTCATCACCTCGTGAGATGGAGGCAATGAGGCGAGCGCCAGGGCTGCAAAGGTATCCATGATAAGGTTCACCCAGAGAATCTGAGTAACCGTCAACGGCATTTCAGTTCCGATAACTGAGCCGCCAAGCACCAGCAGGAGGGCTGCCACGTTTACTACCAACTGGAAGAAGAGGAAACGCTGCAGGTTGCGATAGAGCGAGCGTCCCCACATCACGGCGTTGGCGATAGACTTGAAGGAATCATCGAGCAGAGTCATATCCGAAGCCTCCTTAGCCACGGAAGTTCCCGAACCCAGCGACAAGCCCACATGGGCATAGTGAAGTGCCGGAGCATCGTTGGTACCATCACCTGTTACGGCAACCACCTCGCCACGCTTCTGGAGCATGGCCACCAGTCGCTGCTTATCGGTAGGACGGGCACGGCTCATCACACGGATATCCTTCGCCCGTTCGTAAGCCTCTTCGTCAGAAAGCGCCTCCCACTGTTCGCCCGTAATCATCTGCTGGTCGAGCGAAGTCATGGAGCCATCAGCTCCGATATTCTCAGGTTCATCTTCGAAGACACCTATCTGCTTGCCTATCTCCAAGGCGGTGGCAGCCGTATCACCCGTAACCACCTTCACCTCGATACCCGCATGACGGCACTCCTGCACGGCGGCAGGAACATCCGGACGGATAGGATCGGCAATGGCTGCAATGGCCTGCAACTGAAGGTCGTTGGCATCGAGAAGTGCTACCACTTCGGCTGTAGAGGTTCTGGAGGTTCTCATGATAGAAGCTTCTATCTTCTTATAGGCGAACGCCAGGGTTCTCATTGCCTTATGCTGCCACTCGTCGAGTTCTTCGGCTGACTGTCTCTGCATTCTATCTTCGATGATGCATTTCTTCATCACGATTTCAGGCGCACCCTTTACGAAGAGATAGGTCTCGCCATCAACTTCTGCCAAGGTTGCCATCATCTTTCTTTCGGTAGAGAAAGGCAACTGCTTGAGCACGTTCACCTGCTTGCGGAGTTCTTCATAATCCTTGCCCTGGGCATCGAGCCAGAGCAGGAGAGCCGACTCGGTAGGGTTTCCGATAGGTTTGCCGTCATTCAACTCGGCTGTAGAGTTGAGGGCGATGGCAGTATCGAGCAGCGCCTCATCGCCCTGCTTGAGTTCCAGGGCGCTCACCTGCATCTTGTTCTGGGTAAGCGTACCGGTCTTATCGGTACAGATCACGGTAACGGCACCCATGGTTTCGCAGGCATGGAGCTTGCGCACCAGATTGTTCGACTTCAGCATTCTTCGCATGTTGAGTGCCAGAGAAAGGGTAATCGCCATCGGCAATCCCTCAGGCACCGCCATCACAATCAGGGTAACAGCCATCATGAAGTATTTCAGCACGATTTCTGCCATATAGAAATAATCCTTGCCGCCCCATGCCGGGTTGGTGAGGATATCGTGAATCAGGAAGATGAAGAAGGCTGCCACAGATACTACGGAACCCACCTTGGAAATCATCTTCGCCAACTTATCGAGCTGCATGTGAAGCGGTGTCTCCACCGAAGTCTGTTCGGTAGATTTCTTCGCCACCTTACCAATCTCGGTAGCATCGCCCACGGCAGTAACCACGAACTCGCCCCTGCCATTCATCACCATGGTAGAACGGAGGATGACGTTGCGTGGATAGGCTCCATCGCCACCGCCTTCCAGAGATTTCTCGGTAACGGGTTCGCCCGTAAGGGTAGATTCATTAATCTGCAGGTCGTTGCAGATGATGAGTTCGCCATCGGCAGGCACCTCGTCGCCCACTTCCACGAGTACCACATCTCCCACCACCACATCGTGGCGCGGAATCTCCATCACCTTGCCATTGCGGCGCACCTTTACCGGCTGCTCTTCGCTGAGCGCCGTAAGCAGATTAAACTTCTTAGCCGCATCGCGCTCAAAGTAGAAGCCCACGGTGGTAGCAAGGAAAACAGCCACGAAGATACCGATGGTCTCCATGAAATTCTTTTCGATAAAAGCAAGGATAAGGGATACAAAAGCCGCCACAAGAAGTATCTGGATAATCGGGTCGCGATATTTATCCAAATACAATTTCCATAATGAAGTACGTTGAGGAGGGGTAAGCACGTTCTTGCCATGCTGTTCCCTACTCTGTTTAACTTGTTCATCGGTAAGACCGATTCTTTTATTTTTGTCTATGTCCATTTCTGAATAGAAATTCTTTTTCTTTTTTGTACGATTAATAAGTACATACGCACGTGTGCGCACATAATTTGGTGCAAAGATACGCTATTTTTCTGATTCTAAGAAAATTTTTAAGATTTTATTTGGTTATTTGCCCAAAATCTAGTATCTTTGCACTCGAATTTGATAAAAATTCAATGGACTTGTAGCTCAGTTGGTTAGAGCAACAGACTCATAATCTGGAGGTCCTAGGTTCAAGCCCTAGCTGGTCCACGCTGAAAATCAGCGACTTACGCTTTCGAGCGCAAGTCGCTTTTTTGTTCTGCGAAAACATTGCGAAAACATCGAATTTCAGTTAATACCCTCTTATGAGACTTTATCTTGACATTTTGCAATGTTATGCACTATCCCCCAAAGGCAAAATAAAAGATCTTTATTATTTTGGTTCACTATTCACTGTCACATCCCAACATTTTCTTATATCTTCCCCAATGTTCACACGTTCACTCTAGATAGGAACGTAAGCGGCTCCGCGTTTATACCTTGCCCTTTATCGTAAAAGTTCTTACCTTTGCACCATAATTTTAAAAGCAGCGAAATTACGTCCCGACGTACAGTCTGCTACATCCCGAAGCAGTTTCCATGATACGTATATCGCAATCTATTACACAAATATGTCCATTAGGAAGAAGAGCTGAAAAAGTCTGAAAGCGGAACTGGCTGCATTGGACCGAAAAATACAGCTTGAACTTGCGCCGCAGGTTGAGAAAGAAAGCAGAGAAGAAAACAAAGAAGCAACAAATAACGTAAAAACAGATGTTACTTCTAAAGGGTTACGGATTAAAGATCCGTGCCAACAAGTAAGGATATATTAAAATCTGATAAACGCTTCGGTTATTATTGTTAAGATTTAATAATATTAGTTGATTTTTTCTGATTTTTAGGAATTGAGTCTTACCTTTGCAATCGTTTTCACGCCTTACCTTAATTGACGAATGCCGAGTGAGAAAGACGGGAAGGACAAGCATATTGGAAATGGCGTTTACAAGCGCACTTGGTTATACACACACTTGGATTCTATAATATCAAATTATAATATCAAATCAGGATCAGGAATATACAAGGCAGTTATAGACCGCCCAATAAGATATAAAAATAATTAACTTATTATCAACTACACCAGAATAGTTCCATTAGTAGAATATAACGTATAGTAAAATTTCATAATTATCTTAGAGGTAATAAAGTGTATTCCACTACTGGCTTGTATAGGATGTTTTAGGAGTTCAGGACTGTTTGACTGAGTAGCTCGTACTGCACCAACGCCGTTTCCCTTATGTATGTGTTCAGTAGTTTATTTGGTCCGTATAGGTGCAACGGACATAAAGCGTAATTGCATGTATGGTTGAAATAAATCCATTATGTGTTTAGCGTTTTTAATGTTTTAAAGTTATGAGAAGAGAACTTTTGCTCTTATCTTGTTGCGTGGTCATCCCAAGCATTTGTAGTGCTCAAGAGAAGTCAGACACTACAATGGTAGAAAAGAAAGCAGAACGCAATGTGATGCTCAATGCATCCGATGCCAATGCACCTCGTTACATTCAGATAGGTCTTCCAAGTGAAGATGTAAATGTGTACGAGAACGGATTACCTGTCGTTTATTCTTCTTACATCCATCCTCTATCTGCTCATTGGAGAAGTGACGGAAGCTTGGCTGAAGTAGGATTGATGAACCCACAGGAATCAGCCATAGCTACAGGAAACATCGCTTATTCAGTAAACAGTTTCAGCGACTTAGGCAGTGATACGTTCAAGGGTATTTTGAATTACAAAGGCAACCATTATGGTATGCATCAGTTCGATTTGAACGTTTCAGGACCTCTGGCTAAAGGCTGGACTTATGCCTTGAATATGTATCAGAACTTTGATCCGGGAACCTTTGACTTGAAGTTTACCAACTATAATGACCGTACCCAGATTTATAAGGGTGCCCTGACAAAGCATTGGGGAAACAGAGGTCAGTTGTCTTTCCTCTACAAGTTCTCAAACAGTCAGCGTATGGGTACCGTAACCTGTTTTGCACCATTTATCTATCACACTGATGGTAATGTGACAGAATTGGATGGCTTTAAATTGGGTACATCTTCATACGTTCCAGCTTCTCAGAACTTCATGTACCGTGATATGAAGACAGGTGAAGTGAAAAACACTACTATCAATGATTGGAACAAAAACAAATCTCACGAATTTGCTGTATTATTCAAATGGGATTTAGGTAATGCATGGAACTTGGATACAAAGGCTAAATATACCTGGGTTGATGCTAACTATGCCGACTTTGGCGGCAGTTCCATCATGAATGTCAAAGATGGAAAGGTTGAGGGTAATACGAATACGTATTATGACAAGAATGGAAAGCTTTATACAGGTATGATGGATGGTCGAAGAATCTGGTTTCATACTGCAAAGGCAAAATCATTCCTTCTCACCTCTGAGGTGATGAGAAACTATGGCCAGCATAATCTTAAAATAGGTCTCAACGAGTGGAACTTTGACTTAAACTACTGGTCTGCGTCAACACAATGGGATGCCACTGTAAATGAGTATCCAGAGTTTCTGTCACATTCCACGGTTTCAGACCCGACTGCAAGAACAACTTATTATGGGTTCAATGAGATATCTACAGACTATGCTATCGGTAATGAGAATAAGTTAGCAGGATATTTCACAGACGAATGGCGTCCTATTGAAAGCCTTCGTTTCTTCTATGGCGCACGCTTAGAGTGGTGTCGTATGTCTGTAGACCAGTTGCCTTATGCACGATTTGCAGACATGTATGTCGGTGCAACCAATGCAGACGGTGTAACCATTACACCACAGCACAGAACAAAGAATAAGCTCAATTATGCATTTACAGTTTCGGCTACATGGTCCTTTTATAAAGGTATGGGACTCACCGCTGACTTCACTCAAATGGAACGCTCTCCTCGCATGACAGATTATGCCAATATGGGACCACAGGACCTGCGTCTCCGCATTCCATTGCTCCGTGGCGGTATATACTATCGCAATAAGTGGATTGATGTTACATCAATGATAACCTGGATTCAGAAGACGAACAATACAGACCAGCAGGATATAACCAAACCTGGCACTAGTATTTCAAAGACAACATCATTAAATTATAGCATTCAGACTGTTGGATGGACAACCAATGTGGAACTTGACCCTTTCAAGGGTGCGCATCTTCATGCCCTCTTTACTTATCAGAAACCAACATACAAGGACTATTCTGTGACAGTAAAGTTTGATGATGGTGAGACCGCAGACTTAAACGCCACTGGTAACATTGTCAAGGAAATACCACAGATACTGATTGAGCTTGACCCAAGTTATACCTTTTACAAGGATAAGATGACAGTATGGGGCAGTTTCAGATATTTTGGAAAAACGTATGCAAACCTTTCAAATGCCCTTTGGTTTAACGGCCATTGGGAAACTTTCGCAGGTGTGAAATGGAATGCTACCAACAAATTATCATTCAACCTTGGTGTAGTCAACTTCCTGAACCAAAAAGGTGCCAGCGGTACAATATCCGGCTCAGAGCTTATTGGTCCGGAAGAAGCCAAGCGATTCAATGGCTACGTAATGTCCGGACGCTATCTTCGTCCTTTCACTGTTGAGTTTGGAGCAAGTATAAAACTTTAAATACCTATTGATTATGAATAAATTATGCAATTTTATGGTACTTTTTATGGCTTTGTCAGGTAATGTATATGCCCAGAAGACAGAACCATGGAATGACCCTTTGGTGAACAACATCAATCGTAACGAGCCTGTTTCTGATTTCTTCGGCTATGAGAATAAGGAACTGTCTGACAGAAATGACAAGAAGCTTTCAAAGAGATTCTTGTCTATTGAAGGAATTTGGAAATTCAATTGGGTGCAGAATGCCAATGAGCGTCCTTTAGATTTCTATTCTCTCAATCTTGATGATTCTAATTGGGGTAAGATGCCAATTCCTGGATGTTGGGAGTTGAATGGCTATAGCGTGCCAGTCTATACCAACTATAGATATGAGTGGGAAAATGAATGGAAATCAAATCCTCCTTATGTGCAGGATCTTGGCAACTACGTCGGATCTTACCGACGTAAGATTGTAATTCCTGAGAATTGGAATGGTGACAATATAATACTGCACATCGGCGAATTTTCCAGCAATATCAACCTATATGTAAATGGAAAGTTTGTTGGCTATGCTGAAGACAATAAGGTTGCTGCGGAATTTGACATCACTAAATATGTAGAACCCGGAAAAGAGAATCTGATAGCCATGCAGCTGATGAGATGGTGCGATGGCTCTTATTTTGAGGATCAGGACTATTGGAGACTTCGCGGTATTGCCAGAGAGAACTATATCTATGCTCAGCCGAAGTCACATATTAAGGACTTGAACGTAACCTCATCCTTGTCCGATAATTATAAAGACGGTATCTTTGCCATTCATTTTTCTACAGAATCATGTGATGGAAAGAATGTTCTGGTAGAATTGATAGACAAGAAAACTGGCAATACGGTTTTTGAAAGAAAGCAACAGTTACAGGGTGGCAGTTCAACAGTAGAGTCAACCATTCAGAATGTAGCCAAATGGACAGCAGAAACACCGAATTTGTACACACTCAGAGCGACACTGATGGATGGAGATAAAGTATTGGAAGTCATTCGCCAGAATGTCGGTTTCAGAAAGATCGAGATCAAGGGAAAACAGCTCTTGGTAAATGGACAGCCTGTTCTTATCAAGGGTGTGAACCGTCATGAGATAGATCCTGATGGAGGATATGTTGTCAGTGTTGAGAACATGATTCGTGACATAAAGGTTGCCAAGCAATTAAACATCAATGCTATACGCACCAGCCACTATCCAAATGACCCACGCTGGTATGATTTGTGTGATGAATATGGTATTTATGTTATGGCTGAGGCAAATCTGGAAAGCCACGGAATGGGATTTGCTAAAGAGACTCTGGCTAAAAATGAGTTGTTCAACAAGACACATATTGAGCGTAACATGCACAATGTGAAGGTTCTCAAAAACCATCCTTGTATCATTATGTGGAGTCTTGGTAACGAAGCAGGTTATGGTAAGAACTTTGAGGATGCCTACGATTGGGTAAAGGCATATGATAGTTCTCGTCCAGTACAATACGAAATGGCATGTTCAACAGGCAAGCATGATGAAACCCGTCCTGTTGAGTCATACGAGTTGGCTGGTCTGAAGGCTGGCAAGACTGACATTTTCTGTCCTATGTATGCTGATTACGACAGTTGTAGAGCATATCTGGAAAAGAACTATTGTGACAAACCTCTTCTTCAGCAGGAGTATGCCCATGCCATGGGTAATTCTATGGGTGGATTCAAGCAGTATTGGGATTTGGTTCGTCAGTATCCTCAGTATCAGGGTGGTTTTATCTGGGATTTTGTTGATCAGGGTCTGCGCGACAAGAGCAAGATAACTGGTAATCAGATCTATGCCTATGGAGGTGATTATGGTCGTTTCCCTATGTCTGACGAGAACTTCAACAACAATGGCTTGGTTAGTCCGGACAGAAGACCAAATCCTCATGCTTACGAAGTGAAATACTTCCATCAGAACATCTGGAGCAAACTTG
>ERZ506929.842-NODE-842-length-11469-cov-4.177063_pt1 | contig 11469 bp, 10 predicted proteins | sample MGYA00513173_ERZ506929 | MGnify/ENA metagenome assembly ERZ506929 | reverse complement strand
TTGAAAAAGATGCCGCCGCTTTCCGGGAAGAAAAATTTCGTCCTGAACCAGAACAATATACCGAGTTACTGGATACCAGAATCCAGATACGTCCTGATTTCCGGGATAAGCTGATTGAACAGCTCAAGGGGACTTTCGGTAAATATTATGACTATCACCGCTGTGATATTGCAGCCAATGAGGTGGATTATCTCAATGTGGAAGATCCTGATGTTTTCTCCCATCGTGCATGGGAACTTGAATATCAAAGGAAATAGGAAATACGACGAAATCAGCCTGCTCGGACTAAGAAAAAGTCATATGATATGGAATTGTAACCGGCTCTGAATAGATAATATGTTCTTACAAATCTCTTGTTCAAAAATGATTTTTTTCAAAAAAGCGTATGGATCTAAAACTTCCATACGCCTTTTTATATTCCGCTCTTCAAATCGTCTAAAAGTTGACTAAAAATATATCACCGTTCATATGATGCAATAATTTCTTTGCTATCTGCTGTTTTATAATCAATTATTCCCAAATTACCAATCAAATCAAATGTCATATCTGCATTAACCTGCAATTCATCTTCAAGCTTGACTGCAGAAGGCTCATCTTTTAAAAAAACTGTTAATCCATAAGGTTCTGTTTCAGACTGTATCTCTATACTATCATATGAATATCCCTCCGGATACTCTTGACCCCTTACAATATTTATAACATTCGAAGAATCTCCTACATAATCTGTCTTATACTGCGATAGGTCAGGAATTTCGTATAGTTTTTCTTTTTTTTCCGCACGCCGAAATCAGCATTATTGATACGGCAACCAACATAATTGCAAGTACTTTTTTCTTCATAGAAACACCCCCGAAAGCTTTATTCAACAATTTACGATTTGAGTAAAAGCCCAAGGAACTTTAATGTCCCTTATGCTTTTCTCTTTTCTTTCGCTGTTTCAGTTCAAACATTCGCTGCTCTTCTGCCTCTTTTTTCTTACGTCTTTTCTCTTTACGTTCCTGCTTGTTCTGTTCCTGTTGTAATTTCAACGCCTGTTGCGATTTTGTACCATATCATTTGCCATATCAACTCATCTCACTTTTAAGAGGTCTTGTCAAGTACTTCTTTGTAAAAATTGCATAAATAAACCTCTTGGATTTGCATTAATTAAATACTAATCCAAGAGGTGAAAAAGGTATTCTCTCGCAAGAGGCAGATTGGGGGGGGTCTGCCTCTTGCGAGAAATCTTATCGCCGACCCTCAATCTTTAGTTAATTATAAAGAATCTCTTTTTTAATCAGCTACTTTTTCTCCTGCTACATATTTAGCATAAACTTCTCGTTCATCCGCCAAATAAATCATTCGTTCTAAACGCTGTTCCACATTCATCTCCTGTGGATGAATCAATCGTTTATCATCGAGCACTACTGCATCCATTTCATACCCTGCTTCGAAGCTTCCTACTTTACCAAAAAATTCTCCGCCTCCTTTTGTAGCCATATAAAATACTTCAGGCATAGTTAATTGGGTCAATTTTTCGTCTTTCAATCTCCAACGCAACTTTGACGCCTGAACTGCATACCTCATAGCTACAAACATATTTTCCGTAGATCCGGCAGCTACATCACTTCCTAATCCTACATGCATTCCTTCTTCCAAATATTGTCTGATAGGTGCAACTCCTGATGATAAATTCGTATTAGATTCCGGACAATGTGCGATAAACACACCATTTTCCTTCATCCTCCTGATCTCATTTTCATCTGAATGTACACAATGAGCCATAACCGTCTTGCTGTCTCTTCCAAACAGCCCAAACTGATCATATGCATCTCCATAGAATTCTGATTTTGGACATAATTCCTGTACCCATGCAATCTCTCCATAAATTCTTCGCCGGTAATCGTTTCATGTTCATACCTAATCCACGAAAAGCATATTGTGGTGCATGTACATGCAAATCTACAAATCCAGGAACGATGATTCTGTCTCCATAATCCTCTACCAGTATTCCTTCGTATTCTTCCGGAAGTATCGAATACACTCCCTCAATTTTATTTGCTTTATATACAAGATATCCATTTTCGCAAATCTTTAATTTGTTAGAGGATTCAGAATATACAATCTGCCCCCTTAAAGCTCTAGGATCTGTTTTTTCATTCATTATCTACTAAACCTCCTACAATAAAATCCTTCTGCTTTATCCCAATGTCATAAAGGCATAACGTAAGATAAATATAATTGAAATAATCCATGTCAAAGCTTTGATTTCACGAGCTTTACCTGTAAACAGTTTCATAAAGCAATATGTGATCAATCCAACTGCTACACCATTTGCAATAGAATATGTGAATGGCATAAATACAACTGTACAGAATGCTGGCAATGCATTTGACATTTCACTGAAATCAACTTCTTTAATATTACTAAGCATCAGAATACCTACAAAAATCAGAGCTGGAGCTGTTGCCTGACCCGGTACGATACTTACTATTGGTGCAAATATGATTGAAGCAAGAAACATTACTGCTGTTACTAAGCTTGTCATACCTGTTCTTCCACCTGCGGCAATACCTGCACTGGATTCTACTACTGTTGTAACTGTAGATGTACCAACCATAGCACCTGCTGCTGTTGAAATCGCATCTGACATCAATGCTTCTTTCATGTGAAGGATTTCTCCATTCTCATCAATCATACCAGACTGTCTTGCAGCACCCATCAGAGTTCCAATAGAATCAAACATATTAACTAAAGAAAAACTAAGTACAAGCATTACTACTGTAAAGAATGTGCTTACTATATTGTCCCCTGCAAATAAACCTGCAAAGTCCATTTTAAATAATGATACTTCTGCAAAATCACTGAATTTTGCGCCCAAATTCATATCAAAAGAAGATAACTGTGTAACTCCCAAAGGAATTCCTGCTACAGTTGCCACTAAAATACCAATGATAATAGAACCTTTTACATTTCGTGCATTTAATACACCAATTACAATCAGACCGATCAGTGCAACAAGTGCTCCACAAATTAATGAAACATCTCCACCTTCACTTCTCCACTGTGCAAAATCTACCATACTTACAAGTGTTGCTGAATTTCCTACAACTAATCCAGAATTTTTCAAACCGATAATCGTAATAAATAAACCAATTCCTGGCGTTATCGCCATTTTTACAGCATCCGGAATTGAACGGATGATTGCTTCTCTAAGTCCAACTGCTGTAATAACAATAAAGAAAATACCAGATATGAATACAATTACTAATGCCTGATTATAGGTATATCCCATAGCTAATACAACGGTATAAGCAAAAAACGCATTCAGTCCCATTCCCGGAGCTTGTGCAAACGGAACCTTTGCATACAGAGCACATAATGTTGTTCCAATGAATGCACCAATACAAGTACCAATAAATACACCATTGGAAATCTTTCCTGCCATAACAGTATCTCCCATAATTACATATGGGTCTGCTAAAATCTGTGGATTCAGAATGAGAATATAAGCGATTGTAATAAATGTTGTTATTCCCGCTAAAATTTCAATTTTCATTGTAGAACCACTTTGTGAAATCCCAAAAAATCTTTCAAAAAAACTATCCCTTTTTTCCATTAGTATAACCTCACTTTCACATTTTGCAATTCTGCCATCCATGCAGTTCGGCTCTTGTTATGAAAAATTCCTCCTCCCTATAAAAAATATTAGCCTAAAAAGGGGCATCAAACAAAACTCTTTTTAGGCAAACAAAAAAAGAGTCACTACATAAGATTATGTAGTCAACCCTTTACGGTAGTTGGTAGAAACACTGGACCAATCTCCAGCATATACATAATAGCATTCGCATTAATTAATTTAATACCATTATAATATATTTGTTTACAATTATCATTGATTTTATGTTCAAAAAGCGCGATTGTTTTTTGTGTATATTGTATGTTTTGTTTTTATTTTTTGCATTTTTATGTATTTATGCACATTTCAGAGACCTTGACACATTCTAATTCACCCTATATTTTCCCCCGCGTCCTGCTCCTCTTCGTGTAATTACATTTTTATCCAGAAGACCATTGAGAACTCTTATTGTCTTATCTTTTTCCAAAATTGATTGCATCAATTGAAGTTTGTCAATAATAAATTCATAATCTATTCCTTTGTTTTCTTCGTCAACGCCTCATGCATCACAAACATCAAAATCAAAATAATAAATAAGTACACCGGCAATAACGCAACCGTGATATGATTTGCAATCAACCCAAAAACAGGTGGCATCAACAATGTTCCCACATACGCACTTGCCATCTGTATCCCGATAATTGCCTGTGATTTATCTGCACCAAAATGCGTTGGCGTAGAGTGGATTATACATGGATAGATTGGTGCACATCCAAGTCCGATCACTATCAAACCAACCAATGACAATGTCTGACCAAATGGTAAGAACATAATTAAGATTCCGACCGCGATCAGCACTTGTCCTAACCGAATCATCTGAACATCATTTAATTTCATTGTAACAAATCCACTTAGCGCACGTCCAATGGTAATGCCTATGTAAAACATGCTTGCAAATGTTGCTGCTGTTTCTGCAGATACACCCTTATATAATGACAGATAACTGCTTGCCCACAATCCCGCGGTCTGTTCCAATGCACAGTAACAGAAAAAGCATACCATGATTTCTTTTGCTCCCGGTATTCGGATAACTTCTCTTAAAGATAAGGCTTTTGCTGAGACTTCTTGTCCATTGTCATCTATAATCTCTGGTCGATTCTTCCACAGAGGCAGGCTGAAGATCAAAATCATTGTAAGTATAATCTGCAATACAGATATCACTCGATATCCACTATTCCAACTTCTTCCGTTTGTCAGGACATATCCCATAATGTATGGTCCTGCTGCCGCACCGATTCCCCACATACAATGCAGCCAGCTCATGTGCTTGCTCTCATAATGTAATGCCACATAATTATTCAGAGAAGCATCTACGCTTCCCGCACCGAGTCCGTAAGGAATCGCCCACAAACATAATGCCACAAAAGAATGACTGGTGGAGAATCCAAATAACGCGACCGCCGTCATCGCTACGCTGATTGCAGTTACCTTTCCCGTTCCTAATTTTCTCGTCAGTCGATCACTCTGCAAACTGGAAATAATGGTTCCAAATGCAATGATCATCGAAATTGCACCTGCATATGATATCGACACGTGTAATTCCCGATACATAGATGGCCACGCTGCTCCAAGCAACGCATCCGGCAATCCCAAACTAATAAATGATAAGTAAATAATAAGTAATAATAGTTGAAACATCGATGTAAACTTCCTTTTCTTTAATAATTCATATTTTAACTTATTAACACTTTTTTGTAATCTGTAAATGATACCATGGTTCTCTCAATATTCCCCGATATTCCACTTGGCTCGATAGGTCCGGATTGATGTCGGTTATCGGAGACCCATTCAAGCTAATATGGTTTATACCAAAATATCTCCGTTTGTTCGTGGAAACATATCAACAAATTCTGTAGCAAAAATATCTTGATACATTCCACTATCCATATCACAGCCTGAACCTCATTCGTCCACGGAAAAAGTTCAACTTTTTTATTCGTTTCTACTATGGTAAACAGGTACTTTAAAAACTCTTTTGTTCTTTATCGTTCAGTTGAAAAACCATATGAAATACTTTCATCTCTTGACAAGACGTTCATTACATTTTACCACATCCACCTACATTTTACTATCCGACCCACAAGAAAAAGCTGCTGACACGTTATCTTCTAACGCATCAACAGCTTCTATCCTGCTTTGATTCAGTGTATTATTCGGTTTTATTTAAGATCTTTACCATTTACAATACGGTAGTAATCATCCATATCCACGCTGAGTTTTTCCGTGATATCTGGTTTTCGATTGCTCAAGAGGCACACGGTCTCCACATGTCTTGAAGATCTTCAGTACGATCGGCATCCAAGGTCTCGGGCAAGCCCGGACTTTAGCTCGTCGCTATTGCAAAAACCGCCATTTTTTCTTTCCCCGGCATATCAAACCACACTGTACCGGAAGCCCCGTTCATGAGAACAGATTTCTTCCGCTCCCTTGTATCGATCAGCTCGATTCTGTAGGTATGGTTTTTCGGAAGGAACATGCAGGATCTTCCCGGCTGCTGTATACCGTAATATTTGATAAATGCTTTCTCCTCATAATGTCCGCAGTATGCACTGTCTTTCAGATTCAGAGCGTCTCTTTCCGCCTCTGTCAGACTTGCACCGAGTTTAAAAAAGGGATTCTCCATCAGATCTGCAGGAGCATCACCGTCCTGAAGATCCGGCTCATACAAAGTCCAGACCGGTTCATCCCAGGGTTCCAGTGCCCCAGGCAGACTTTCCATCACTTCACGAAGGAACGCGATCCCTTCCGGACTTTTTCCCTTGAGTTTTCCGCCTTTTGCCCACCAGAGCACATCATCGTCTGAAAGAAAAGTCTCTCCATGGGTCGCAAATGCCCCGTCACAATATGCACACCAGAACCGATGTACCATTTCCTCCGCAGAAATATTTCCCCAGGAAAGATGGATATCCCCTTCATAGCAGCACTCATCATAAATCAGAGGCTTTTTGTATTCTCTAATCCACTGGGGCGCTTTATAGAACAGGATATTCTGCATACTAAGATGAGTAATGTTCTCTCTGCTGTTGTCATAAGGTTTCATGCAGTAATGATTGCTGAGCAGATGACCGTAAGGATCCTCCTCTTTGATAATCTCCTCGAATCTCGCCCAGTCTTCTACAGTCTTTGCGAAACAGATATCATATTCATTTGCCATGCTCCACCAGACAGAGGGAAAAGCGGCCAATCTTCTAATCGCATATCTGAGATAGATCTCGTTCTCCTCTGCAGTCATTGTTGCAAACCCCCATCTGTCATATGGGTGGAACAAAATCAGATCCGTTTCAATACCCATGTCTGCAAGTTCAAGGATTGCTTTTTCCAGTCTTTCCCAGAACTTGTAATTCGGACGATTCACATCCCATTTGCCGTCTCCGTCCTTTTCAAATGCAAAACAGGGCGGTTCATTCTGATTGAACTCATAGGATTTCGGGAAAACGCAATGGCGCACTTTATTGAACGGAGCCTTCTTCAGTGACTCCATCGTTTCCCTGACAAGGGCATCCTCCTGATGAACCAGAGCGTAGATTGTTGTTCCAAATGGGATATATCGGCTTCCATCCTCATAGACAAAGTGTGTTTTTTCTGCACGGACCAGACCGTGTCCATCTCCCGGAACACATTCTTCTGTTCCCTCATCCACGACAGCACCGCTCACCTTCCAGGAATAGACCCCACATTTTTCTGGCAGAAAACGAACCTTATAGACTCCGTTTCCGTCATAAAATCCTTTTACTTCCTTTTCCTGTCCGTCCAGTGAAAAAACAGCATTCACCTCCGCAAGTGCTTCTGATCCTTCCGGCGGCTGTCCGTTCAGCACCAGTTCAAATACTTCATACTGCTTCATTTTTTTCCTCCTTTTCGCAATGATCTTCCCGCATCTTCTGCCATATCGCAGCAAGACCTGTCTGTTTCTTTTATTATCATAACAACAGGAAAACTTAATTTCACGTTTAAATTAAGTGAATTTTGCTTAATTTTTTACTGAACTTTATTTCTAATCAAAAACAAAATTTCTTAAATGCCATAATATTGTCTCCTTAGATTTGCCTTGTTTTAGATTAGAATTGCAGACCTTGTATCGGATATAGATTCATCCGAGAAATTGTATTCCGCAGCCCAACGGCACCACCTCCCTTACACGAAAAAAGAACTGCTAATGCTTTGACGCACTAACAGTTCTCTTCTATAAGTTCAGTGTATTAAATTTTTTCTCCGTTCTTTACTCTCTGTAGTTCTTCTGTGTCTCCCGTCTCCAAAATACACCGGAAACGGCATCATTAATATGGTCAGTGCTGCTATAAGGCAACTTATTTTATTAGTTCTCTGCCTCTTGATTTTCATAAAAATCTCTGGCATTTCACATGGCTGGTACGTAGTCTGGATCGCAGAAATCGTTGCCTGCATTTATAGTTATTGCATGTCACATAAATTATTAAAAACAATTTTCGCACACAAATTGGAGGTAAGAAAATGAACGAAATTTTTCACAGAACAAGTATCCGAAATTATCTGGACAGACAAATAGAGTAGAGAAAAGTAGAACAGCTGCTCCGGGCAGCTATGGCAACTCCATCTGCCGGAAATCAGCAGCCATGGGAATATTACGTCGTCACTAATTCACAGTTTGCTCTGGTTAATATACTCGATAATTGTTTCACATATTTCCTGCTTTGGTTTTCCAAGTGCCACTCCCAATTCCATATATAATAAATTCTCTGCTGTCTGAAAATATCTTGCATCCGTTGCGGTACATTTTTTTCCCTGAGCAAGTCTTTTCTGGTTCCTCTGATAAATCATTTTTATAATAGAAACTAAAGCTTCTGGTTCATTTGCTTTTACTGCTTCTTTATAATTCTGCTCTCTCATTTTTTCATTATTCACCCATGCTGTTGGAATCTCTGGAATTCGTTTAATCAAACTCCATGCCATTTTCTTTGTCATACACAGTCTCAGCCTTGAATCTGCGTTTGAAACCGGAACATATATTTTTTCTTTTTCATCTTCAATTGGTTTCATCAGATAATACAATTTATTATTTCTTTCGTCCTGCGGATTCAAATATAAAATATCCTCTATTTTACAAATACCTGTAACTGGTTTACTGACCAAGTCTCCAATTTCATATTTCATAAACTTCTCTCCTTACTGACCAACACTTTTATTCCGTAAAAGTATAACGTACAAAAGAGCTTTGATTATCTCCTGTTACTATTACGCTTCCCACTGTTAATTTTATTATAAAACTATTTCATTTTTATTGCAAAAGCGGTTTTTACTAAAAATGTATCTTCTCTTTTTAGATATTATTACCATGCATTTACATGTACTCAAACTTCTTTCTAAGATGCATTCTTAGCAACACACTTCCCACATTTTTTTGTATCGGTTTATTGCTTCCACGATTATTTTCATGACAACTTCCAAAATAAAAAGCACGGCTACGATTACCAGAATCCTGATACCCCATGCTTCTCTACTTGTATGTGCTATTTTTTGATTGAATCCATTATCATATGTCGGGTACATCAACCATTCGCAAAGTCGAAGATACCACGTGAATGGAGTCCTGAAAAAGTCTACAAAATCATTCTGAAAAGCACCATTCTGTACGATTGCAAACAGGATTACTGTGATGTATCCCATTCCCCAAAAATATTCTATATCCAGAAATGCACAGACACTGTCCGATGCCCTTCGCAGCTCCTGGACACATCATTTGCTGTGTTCACTTTCAATAAGCTCCCCACGTTCATAGACATTTTTCAGTGCTGTCACTGCCATATGAATTGCATAATCCGCTTCTTCCTTAATCTTTTCTTTCAAACGTATATCTTTTTCATCTCTTGGAATCATCTGGTTCATATCCAAAACAAGGAGTCTCCGGTAAAAAGCATCCGATTTGTCTTCCAGATTCTGCAGCATTTCATTCGTTGAAAAAAGCAGCTTCGCATATGCCTTGTCACTTACCATTGGTGCCAGGCACCATTAAATTTCCATTTTCCTCTTTACAAATGTTCCAAATAATATTTTCTATCTGGCTAGCAATAACGTTTTCATCATCACAAATAGCAATTTTTATCATCTGAATCCCCTTTTAATTATACAAATACATTTCATTCTATTTTTCTATAACACAATGTCCTATTGCATACTCCAAAAGTATACCAATCAGTTCATTTCTGCTTCTGCCTGTTTTCATAGATATGGTATCAATTTGAACGACAATTTCTTCTTTAACTCTTATAGAAAACACTCTATATCCGTCTTCTCCCTTTGGCTTTTTAGGTTTAATAACCAAATCATCATTACCCATATTGCACCTCCATTTAATCATATATTATGCTTACACAATGATTAAATATATGTTATATATTATGTTTTTACTTAAAATCATGATATTAAGCCATAAAAATTAATATTATATATCTTAACTTACATAGAATTTTTAAATACAATTTCCGTGATCTATTTCGTATCGGAAATCTGAAATAAAGAACATTAATAGGCTTTCTTCCGCTATGTTATCATTTTGCAACTTCTGGTTGCGGTAATTCCTATACTACTTGATTGATTGCAATTAGAAATATTGCTAGAATAAATTTAAAAAAATGGAGGTATTGATATGAATATTTCAGAAAAACTATTAAATCTAAGAAAAGCCAATAATTTGACACAGGAACAACTAGCAGAACAACTAAATGTTTCAAGGCAATCAATTTCAAAATGGGAGTCCGGACAATGTATTCCTGATGCAGACAAACTAAAGCTACTAAGTGATATTTTTAATGTATCGATTGATTTTCTTCTAAAACCGTCTGAATTAGATACACTCACTCTAAAAGCAGAGTCCTTAGAAAATCAACAAAGGAATTTAGAAAATACTATTCGCAAAAAAGAAAAAACAAAAAATATCATACTGGGCTGTGCTTCAATTTATATTATCGCATTTGCCATAATTATGCTTATAAACCAAATTCCATGGGAAAATGAATTTTTATGGAATATCTTTTCTGGTATAACATTACCAATCATTATTCTTTTTCTTGCAACTGCAATAGCAATTATATTTTATATAAAAAATAATAAAAAATGATTTATAAACATTTTATAAAAATAAAGAAAGTGTGATTAAATATGATATCAGTAAAAAATTTTATGATAATATTCATAATATATATATTTTAAATAACTTGAATTTAATCGTTGAGGATGGCGAGTTTTTGGGAATCATGGGTGCTTCTGGAAGTGGAAAAAGCACTTTATTGCGTATTTTGGGCGGCATGGAAAGCTTTTCAGACGGTGAAGTAAAAATTGAGGGACAAAATTTATTATCTATGAAAGAACAAGAAAAAGAATTATACCGTCAACAAGTGATTTCCTATATATTCCAAGATTACAATTTACTATCAGGATTGACCGTAAAAGAAAATATTTTTTTGCCTTGTGCAATGATAAATTCAGACGAAACAGTAATAGAAAGGGAATATACATCCATTACAAAAAAACTTGAAATTAGCAGTTATGAAACACATTTTCCGGATGAAATTTCCGGCGGTGAACAACAACGAGCAGCAATTGCCAGAGCGGTGATGAAACGGAGTAAAATTTTACTGGCAGATGAACCTACGGGAAGTCTTGATGTACGGACAGCAGGAAAAGTATTAGATTTATTTAAACAAATTAATAGAGAGTATCATATTACGATTGCCTACCATTGGTGCCAGGCACCATTAAATTTCCATGAATTTAATCCCGGCATGATTAATCTCTTTCAATTAGAGACTTATCCGGGTGAAAAATCAAATTCCTGC
>ERZ506929.840-NODE-840-length-11486-cov-14.672907_pt1 | contig 11486 bp, 8 predicted proteins | sample MGYA00513173_ERZ506929 | MGnify/ENA metagenome assembly ERZ506929 | reverse complement strand
CCTTCGCCGTTTTTAGGTCTTGGCAGGAAATGATCTGCCGAGCATCTGCTTTCAGCGCTTTGCATAACCCTTGATTCAAACCGATATCATCTTCGACAATCAGTAATTGCTCCATATATCTCACTCCCTCGTTATTCAAATGCCACCATTATTTCATTGGACAATTTTCGTTCTCACAGTTCAGAAGATAGACTATTGCTCTGTTTGCAAATTTGTGTGTTTTCACTGTATCTCAATCAGCAAGCCGGATGATCTCTGCTGTCCCGTTTTTTACTTTCTTAATTGTATCATGCTAATGTAAAGAAATCTATATTATCTGAAAAGTTGTCCTGTTTTTTGAAAAATCCGGCATATCATAGTAGAAAGAGTCAAACACCTGCCAATCACGGCGGGTATGGGGATTTATGGGCGTGGAAGCTGTTGCATCTGGGAAATAAAAAGATTAACAAGATGCTGAAGGAACTGAAAGTACATAATCGATTTATCGAGCCATCCGTTCAAAGTAGAACGAAATCAGGAGTTGTTTGAATTAAGACGCAGTATTGAGAAAGAAGGGGTATTAGTTCCGCTTATGTTGAGAAAGAATCCGCATGGTGATGGATATGAAACAAGAATTGCAAAAGCAAATAATATGAGCAAAAGATTTCAAACTTCTGCTCATCTTTATACAATCTTAATTTCAAAACAAACTTACTTACGCCCATTTAATACAAATAAAGATAGAATAAAGGCAATATAAAAAAGGCAATATAAAAAAGAAATTAGGATTATGGGGATATAGTTATGCAACAGAAAAACAGGTCAAGACATCGGCATATGACATCATTTCAAGTGATTAGTTTAGGGTTTTTATCCGTGATTCTCTTAGGCAGTCTGCTTTTGATGCTGCCAATTGCTACAAAAAGCGGTCAGTGTACCTCCTTTTTGGATGCTTTGTTTACCGCAACTTCTGCAGTTTGTGTGACGGGACTGATTATTAATGATACGGCAACCTACTGGTCTTTATTTGGCCAAGGAGTTATTTTACTGCTGATTCAAATCGGAGGTATGGGAATTATTACGATTGCTATTGCGATTGCTGTTGTATCCGGACGCAAAATCGGGTTGATGCAGCGAAGTACCATGCAAGAGGCAATTTCGGCTCCAACGGTGGGTGGTATTGTGCGGAGAACACAATTTATTATTCGGACTACTATTCTAATCGAAATCATTGGTGCGGCTCTTTTAGCCCCTGTTTTTTGCAGGGACTTTGGGGTTTGGAAAGGAATATGGTATTCGTTGTTCCATTCTATTTCTGCTTTTTGCAATGCAGGATTTGATCTGATCGGTATAAGAACACCTTTTTCCTCGTTAACATCCTATTCTGTACAGCCGATTGTAAACCTTGTGATTATGGTGCTGATTGTTGCAGGAGGTATTGGATTCCTTACCTGGGAGGATATAAAGAATCATAAATGGCATTTCAAAAAATACCGAATGCAAAGCAAGGTAATTTTTACGGTAACAGGATTATTGATATTCTTACCGGCTCTTTACTTTTTTTATTTTGAGTTTTCAAATGTGCCACTAAAGGAAAGAGTATGGATTTCCTTGTTTCAATCCGTTACGCCGAGAACTGCAGGATTTAATACGGCAGATTTGACTTTATTCAGTGAAGTTGGGCAAATGCTTATCATTATGCTGATGCTCATCGGTGGCTCGCCCGGTTCCACTGCAGGTGGTATGAAAACGACGACTCTTGCAGTTCTCGTTTCATCGGCATTATCTGTATTTAGAAAAAAGGAACACACTCATTTTTTTGGCAGACAAATTCCGGATGGCACTATCAGAAATGCAGCTACGATTTTTTTGATGTATATCGTTTTATTCCTTGTCGGAGGAATGGTAATTAGCAGCACGGAAGATATTCCACTTATGACCGCTTTGTTTGAGACGGCGTCGGCAATCGGAACAGTAGGGTTATCGCTGGGAATAACTCCTGATCTGGGGTTTGTTTCCCATATAATCTTGATTTGCCTGATGTTTTTTGGCAGAGTGGGAGGATTGACCTTGATTTTTGCCACCGTTTCTGAAAAAAAGCCTAACGGTTCAAAATATCCTCAGGAAAAAATTACAGTAGGTTAAGGAGAATAAAAAAATGAAATCAATATTACTTATCGGTCTGGGAAGATTCGGACGGCATATTGCTATAAAATTAGATGAATTGCATCATCAGGTGATGGCGGTAGATAAAGAAGATACTCGAGTTGATGCTGTACTTCCCTTTGTAACTAACGCTCAGATTGGGGATGCGACGAATGAGGATTTTTTAAGTTCGCTTGGTGTTGGGAATTTTGATGTTTGTATTGTGGCTATCGGAGATAACTTTCAGAATTCATTGGAAGTAACGTCCCTTTTGAAGGAACTCGGTGCAAAAATGGTGGTGTCTCGTGCCGCTCGTGATGTTCATGCAAAATTTCTTTTACGAAACGGCGCAGATGAAATTGTTTATCCCGAAAGGCAGCTTGCCGATTGGGTTGCGATCCGTTATAGTGCTGATCACATTTTCGATTACATAGAACTAGATGAAGGACATGCAATCTTTGAAATATCTATACCGGGAGAATGGATAGGAAAAACAATCGGTCAGTTGGATATACGAAAAAAATATAACATCAATATTATGGCGCTGAAAACAAATGATATTATGAATTTGAAAATAAGTTCCGATACGCAGTTGTTAAAGGACAGTACCATGCTTGTTCTTGGGGAGACGAAACATATTCAAAAATGTTTTCATATTTAATTTTTGAAAGAAGTTGGTGATATGAAAGACTTTGTTTTACTTATAGTGGTATTGGCAGCATTTATTTATGGTTATTTTCTTATGGAAAAGCTGGATAAATTTCTCGAGGAAAACCAATCCCAAAAACTTATTTCAGGTTCTAAGCTCAGGATTGGATTTGAAACACCTGCAATCATAGATTCTATTGCAGATCTATTAGAACAATTTTCAAGCGAATACCCAAACTATGAGCTGAATCTGTTCTACGGTTCTGTAAGTGAAATAATAAATGGGCTAGGAAATAATAAACTTGATTTTGGCTTTATCATAGAAAGCTCCAACAATATTTTGAAAGATGAGTATTGTTCCTTATCCCTTCAAATAAAGCAAAGTGTCATTAATCCAGGCTCTGCAGACATTGCGGTACATCCCATCAACACGATTGAGAAACCAGCGAGAGTGATATGGCAAAATGACATTAATTGTATGAAGAGTCTATTTGTCGAAAAATTGCGCGATTTTTCGGAGCGTTTTCCGCTTTCGGCTACACGCCCGAATGGAAAAAAAGAAGAAAAGGTGTTATAATCTTTATGCGATTTTAATGTCAGTGCTAAAATACTTTTCTGAAATTTACTTATTATAATGGTTTTGTACAAGGAGATGACCGTATGGGTGAAAGCAGACACAATCCGGATCAGTTATTAAAGGGAATTCAAGCGGATGAAGAAAACCGTAATAAAGGACTTTTGAAAATCTTTTTCGGATACGCAGCTGGTGTGGGTAAAACCTACGCCATGTTAGAAGCGGCTCATATGGAAAAACAGCAGGGAATTGACGTGGTAGCCGGTTATATAGAACCTCATGCATGCCCCAAGACAGCAGCTCTTTTGAATGGCTTAGAAGTTCTTCCTACAAGAGAAGTTCTCTATAATGGTATGATACTGAACGAATTCGACATTGACATGGCGCTGAAAAGAAAACCACAGATTATTCTTGTAGACGAACTTGCGCATACGAATGCCGAAGGATGCCGTCATGCAAAACGGTATCAGGACATTAAGGAACTTTTGAATGCAGGGATTGATGTCTATACGACTGTCAATGTTCAGCATATTGAAAGCCTTTGTGATACAGTTGCATCTATTACGGAAATTGTTGTACGGGAACGTATCCCGGATTCTATTTTTGATAATGCAGATCAGGTTGAATTAATAGATATTGAACCACAGGATTTGATCAACCGTTTGAATACAGGAAATGTATACAGACAGACACAGGAAAACCAGGCAGTAGAAAATTTTTTTACAATAGAAAATTTGACAGCTCTCCGGGAGATTTCACTGCGGCGATGTGCGGATCGGGTGAATATCCTCACAGAAAATACCCGCATAAAAAATCATGGAGATTATCACACAGGCGAACATATTCTTGTATGTCTATCTTCTTCTCCATCCAATGCGAAAATTATCCGTACCGCCGCAAAAATGGCTTCTGCTTTTAAAGGGGAGTTTACGGCTCTATTTGTAGAAACCCCAGATTTTTCGGTGATGAGCGAGGAAAATGTAAAACGCCTGCGTTCAAATATTCGTCTTGCAGAGCAGCTTGGGGCAAAAATAGAAACAGTTTACGGAGAAGATGTTCCGTTTCAGATTGCGGAATTTACTCGTTTGTCCGGTGTGTCAAAGATTGTGATCGGACGTAGTTCTGCTACAAAACGGCATTTGCTCAGCAAACCGACCCTGACAGAAAAATTGATTGATTATGCCCCTAACCTGGATGTGCATATTATTCCGGATACGGTTTCTAATGCGGCAGTGTATCAGTTAAGCGGGGGCAGGAAAAAGAACCATATCGTATTCTCTGTCACTGATACATTAAAATCTACTTCGATCCTGATTTTATCCAGTTTAGTCGGAATGATTTTCCGGAAATTTGGATTTGACGAAGCAAATATCATTACTGTTTTTGTTTTAGGCGTTCTTATCACCGCTGTCATCACGAAACATCAGATATACAGCCTAATTTCCTCGATTGTAAGTGTTTTGGTCTTTAATTTCCTGTTTACGGAACCTCAATTTACCTTGCAGGCGTATGATCAGGGTTATCCTGTTACCTTTATTATCATGTTTTTGGCGGCATTTTTAACCGGTTCTCTTGCTATACGGATTAAAAACCAGGCAAAACAGGCGGCACAATCTGCTTACCGTACCAAAGTGTTATTTGATACAAACCAGCTATTGCAACAGGCAAAAGATAAAAATGAAATTGTATCTGCAACTTCAAATCAGCTCATTAAACTCTTGGGAAAAGATATCGTTTTTTATTTAGCTGATGGAGAAGTGTTGGATACGCCGCATATTTTTTCTGTAACTGAGGAAAATTTGGAATCGTGTATTTCCGAAAATGAAAAGGCCGTTGCCGGCTGGGTATTGAAAAACAATAAACGTGCCGGAGCTACAACAGGAACGCTTTCCAATGCAAAATGCCTGTACCTTGCTGTTCGCAGCAGTATGGTATATGGAGTTGTTGGAATCGTGATGGGGGAAATACCTCTTGATCCATTTGAAAACAGTATTCTACTGTCCATTCTCGGAGAATGTGCCCTGGCTTTGGAAAATGAGAAAAATGCCCGTGAGAAACAGGAGGCGGCTATCCTTGCAAAAAATGAACAGTTGCGAGCGAACCTGCTGCGTGCTATTTCACATGATTTGAGGACACCGCTGACATCCATTTCCGGTAATGCCAGCAACCTTTTGTCCAATGGCGATTCCTTTGATAATGATACAAAAAAGCAGCTGTACATGGATATTTATGATGATTCCATGTGGCTGATTAACCTTGTAGAAAACCTGCTGGCTGTAACCCGGATTGAAGAAGGACGGTTGAATCTCCGTATAACGGAAGATTTGATGGAGGACGTGATCACAGAAGCGTTACATCATATTAACCGAAAGAGTGAAGAACATCATATTTCCGTTGAAAGCAAAGAAGAATTTCTTCTTGCAAAAATGGATGCAAAGCTTATTGTTCAGGTAATCATCAATATTGTTGATAATGCTATCAAATATACACCTAAAAACTCTCATATTGTTATTCGGACAGAAAAGCGGGGAAAACAAGCAATCGTATCTATATCGGATGACGGAAACGGAATTGCTGACGAAATAAAGCCACGGATATTCGACATGTTCTACAGCGGTGCAAATCAAATTGCAGACAGCCGCCGAAGTTTAGGACTTGGATTATCTTTGTGCAAGTCCATTATTAACGCCCACGGCGGAGAACTTACTGTTTCAGATAATCTGCCGCACGGAACAGTATTTACATTTACATTACCGGCAGGGGAGGTCAAAGTATATGAATAAGTCACTAATATTAGTTGTAGAAGATGACACATCTGTCAGAAATTTAATTACAACAACCTTAAAAGCGCACGAATACCGATATCTGACAGCGCCCAATGGTCAATCGGCAATTTTAGAAGCATCTTCACACAATCCAGACATTGTTTTACTTGATTTAGGACTTCCGGATATGGATGGTGTTGAGATTATTAAAAAAATCCGTACTTGGTCAAACATGCCAATTATCGTAATCAGTGCTCGCAGTGAAGATACCGATAAAATTGATGCGTTGGATGCTGGTGCAGATGATTATTTAACAAAGCCATTTTCTGTTGAAGAACTGCTTGCCAGACTACGAGTTACGCAAAGAAGGTTATTGATGATGCAAAAAGTATCCCCTGCCGAAGCGGTTGTTTTTGTAAACGGAAAACTTCGTGTAGATTATGCTGCAGGTTGTGCTTATTTGAATGAAGAAGAGTTGCATTTAACACCTATTGAATATAAGTTGCTTTGCCTGTTGACAAAAAATATAGGAAAAGTTCTGACCCATACGTTCCTTACGCAAAGCATTTGGGGAAGTAGTTGGGATAATGATATTGCCTCCCTTCGTGTGTTTATGGCAACACTTCGTAAAAAAATCGAGAAAGAACCGAACTCTCCACAATATATCCAAACACACATTGGTGTTGGGTATCGGATGCTGAAAGTTGATTGAACTTCACAACACCATAGTTAAAGTTGGAATATAAATTATAAACTGACATTTGTACTCAAATGCAATCAGACATTAAAGGTAGAGAATGCGAAAGCAGACTACAGAGCAAATCAGAAAGGGAAAAAGATATTATAAATGGAGCAGAATAAGGCAAAGCGATTGAATGAAAATGTAACTGAAAATTATAGTAATGTCTATAATAATTGACCTTTAGTGAATAAAATAGTATTCTCTTTATAAACACTTATCTATTCTTCGATAAGTATTGGAATCCCTTAATTTTACAGTGTTTTTCAATTTTTTATCTGTAATGAAAACATTACTATATTTTAAAAATCGCATCCAAACTGCTGTAAAGCCGATAAACGTTGGACTTACAGCAGTTTTTATTTTTTAAACTGTCAAAGACGGGATTTTAAAAGTCGATCTGTACGGAACTGCTGTCTTACTGGAAGAAGTCGGAAAAGTGATCGCAGAAGGCGGATGCGGTGTGGCGATCTCCAGCCAGTCCGGATGGAGAAGGCCATAGCTGACCGCGGAAGAAGATGCGGCACTGGCACTACACCGACGGAAGAATTACTGAATCTTGAGATCTTACAGCCGGGAAATATCAAAGATACCCTTCATGCCTATCAGCTGGCAAAACGCTGCAATGAGAAACGCGTGATGGTGCAGTCCGTAGAATGGGGCAAACGAGGTGCAAGACTGAATGATATCGCGCCGGGCATCATTGTGACCCCGCTTTCAGTAGATGAATTCAACGGTTCGCGCGGTGATTTCTACAAAAACATGTTTGCAAAATGCCCTGCCGGAAGACCGGGAACCGCAGATGAAGTGGCAAATGTGGCAGAACTTTTGATGAGCGAGAAAGGTGCATTTATCACAGGATCTACGTTCCTGATTGATGGCGGTGCGACATCATCTTACTATTATGGTTCATGAAAGCCAACAGACAAATAGAAAAACGTAAAAGGATAATTTCTCCGAAAAAGTGTGTTTATCAGCAGTGTATATGCGTATAGACATGTATGCCGAAAAGGGGTTTGACATTAGAAAAAGAAAATGATAAGGTGATTATGTATAAAAATAGAATACACGGGAGGAGAAAATTTGATGAAACAGGAAAAGAGCAGGTATATTATTTTCAGTGCTATCCTGGCATGCATGTTATGGATTTTGCCGGGAAACCATGTCTATGCAGCACAGACGGCAGCAAAAGTTATCACTGCGGATCATGTGGAAACGGCGTATGAATCACTGAGCGATGCAGTGGCGGCTATGACAGATGGAGCTACGTTGTATCTGCAGGAGGACAGCAGCGAACAGATTGATGTACCGTATGGAGAGCACTGGAAATTTCGTACGGGAGACTATACATATTCTGGACGGATAGAGATGGGAAGTGAATCCGAGATAGAACTGGTTGATGGTCATTATGCGAGCGGATTTTTTATTCAGAAAATATATAAAGATCATGTGGTTCTGGATGACAATTTGACAATGGACAGAGAAGCCAGAGATATTTTTGAGCGTTTTGAAAAACCGGATCAATGGTGCAGAGAATATGAGGACGGGCAGTATGTGCTTGAGACCACTACAAAATTACCATATAAAGTAAATGGACAATTGTATGCTTCATCTGCAAGAGCTACCTATGGTGTGGAAGATGGAAGTACCTTATATATTGTGGAAGATACGGATCGCGGAATTTCCCATATTAACACCTGGGATCTGTCGATGGATATTGATGCTGGTGATTGCACAGTGAAAGGGAACATTCAATTACCGAAGAACTGTAATATCATTTCCGGTTCTTTTGATGGAGCTACGTTCGTATCTAATGAAGGCGTGTATACTATTACAGAAAAGTGCAGGTTTACCTCACGTGATTTTGTGGTGGACTGCTGTTCAGAAAATGAAACAGTGGTACATGATTCGGACTGGTATTATCATAAAGTTTCTGTAGATGATTCGAAAAAAATTGTAATTGCAAATGGTAAAACTTATGTAGATATCGATCATGCCTTCAAAGATATTAATCAGAATGAAAATATTGTGTTTAAACTGACAGATGATTATCCGGAAGTTATTTCTCTGTCCTATGGATATCATGTGAAACTTGATTTTGGAGAATATTCTTTTAAGAGTTATCTGGAAAATTTTGCTGACCTGGAAATTGTGTCAGGAAGATTTGATGGAGGGGATGAGGAGAACGCCGTTTATATCGGCACAACCCAGCAGATAACGATTTCAGGCGGTTATTTTGGATATGTTGAGTTTAGTCATGAATGGCCCTGGGGTAATGGTAATCCCGGATATACTGTAAAGGGTGGTACTTTCTCACCGTATGCGTATGAATACATAAAAGATGATATTGCCGATGGATATCAGGCTGTTTATAAGAACGGGAATTATGTGGTTCAGAAACAGCAGACGAAAGTAACCGGCTGGCAGGCAAGTGATGGAAAATGGTATTACTACGATGCAGACGGTGTTAAAATGACCGGTTGGCAGAAGGTCGGTGGAACATGGTATTACATGGATAAAGATGGAGTGATGACTACCGGCTGGCAGAAGATCGGTGGAGCATGGTACTACATGAACGGAAGCGGAGCAATGACCACAGGCTGGCAGGCAATCGGTGGAACATGGTACTACATGAACGGAAGCGGAGCAATGACAACGGGCTGGCAGGCAATCGGTGGAGCATGGTACTACATGAACGGAAGTGGAGCGATGGTAACCGGCTGGCAGAAAATCGGTGGAGCATGGTACTACATGAACGGAAGCGGAGCGATGGTAACTGGCTGGCAGAAAATCGGTGGAGCGTGGTACTACATGAACGGAAGCGGAGTGATGGTAACCGGCTGGCAGGTGATCGGTGGAGCATGGTACTATATGAACGGAAGCGGAGTAATGGTAACCGGCTGGCAGATCATCGGTGGCAGATGGTATCGATTCAATGCAAGCGGCGTGTGGATCGGTTAGTGTGCTATCCATCTGGAATCCGAAGATGGCAGGAATTGGAAATGAAAATGACCGACATTTAAAAATAAGCATATGAGATGTAAAGAAATACAGAACCGTGAGTTCCAGCATTATCAGGTGGGGCCTCCGGTTCTGTGTTTTTGTATTCTGTAGAATAATGCTTACTCAATTACGGAAATAAGCTGTTCCAGTCTTCTTTCAAACTCCGGCAGCCACCACTCGAGATAGCCGGTGCGGGTCGGGTGGATGGGATCATCCATATAAAGATTGTACTGTTCTTCGGAAATACAGTTAAACGATTCGTTATCCCAGAGATCAAAGATAGAAATCCCCCATTTTTCAGCAATCGATGACAGTCGTTCGACCATACAGCGGTAGTTGTCATCTGCATAAGGTGGATTGGTATAAAATGCTATTGGGCAGTTCCAGGTTTTTCGGGCGTAAGCGATCACATATTCGATCGCTCCGGTGATGGTATGTGTGTCAAAGTCCGTCGGGTCGGTAGAAGACGCAATCGTTCCGAGCGTTTTTTTCTGCGTTGCATCGTTGGTGGAAAGCTGGCAGACGAAAAGATCGGCCTTAGAAACCTGCAGCTTTTTCATCCGGCTGATATAAGAGTCTGGTCCGTCGTCCACCAGCGTAGTGCCGCTCACAGCTTCTTTATAGACGACACACTGATCATGAGAAGCAAGAAAATCAACAAAAGAAACACCCTGGGACGCGGCTCCGTAGGTGACGGATGAACCGAGGAAAATGATTTTTTTACCGGCTAAAATTTTAGAAGATGGATTCATAACAGTGTCCTCCTGAAAGAATGATATAAAGAGTTATTTATAAAAGAAGTATAATATGTATATTGTGAAAAAGTAAGCCCCGGATTTCAGAATCGGATTCATTTCCCCATAAGCCGGTTACATTCCGGGAAAGAAAACAGGGGCTGCTTGCTGAATGTAAGCTGCTGCTTCGCAGCGTGCCCGCACTCACTGTAACTGTATTTATCGTTGCCACAATTTCCATGAACCTGCTGGCGAATAAGAGTATCAATGTACCTTTTTCGTGGTGATCAGCGTGAGTAAAGCAACGATTCCTGCGGAGGCGGAATATTGCAGCTGAAGACATTCCGATGTGTAGATGGCAAGACTGCTGCCAAGAGCGATTCTCAGAGCGAGCAGTAAATTCTTTTTCCATTTTCGATGAAGGTGTGATTGGTTCATAACGATTCTCCTGCTTTAACCGAGCACATGGCAAAACCGAGGATCGTTCCGGAAGCATCGCTGACCGGTGAAAAGGCGCGCCGCTGTCTTCCGAGAGATCCGGTGGCTTCGGAGATATAAGGGGAGGAGCCGGAAAGAATGGCGTCCTGATCATCGCCGAGAAACTGTTTACCGATTTTGGTATGATCGGTGTGATAATAGCGGATGCTTTGCGGATCACACACGACCACAAGAAGATCTCCGTTTTGAAATGAGGAGGAGATCAGGTCCAGTTCTCTTTGAAGCTGGCTGGCATAGCTGCTATCCAGGTTTCGGTTGACGTAGCCCGCTACGCCGCCCTTATTCGGATAAAATCTCCCACAAACTGGGACTCACAGTTCACGAAAAGCCTTTTTCAGACACGCTCTAGGAAAGTGTGGGGGATTTCGCCTGTGTCATGACACAGGCAGTGCTTGCTATTC
>ERZ506929.834-NODE-834-length-11545-cov-3.684334_pt1 | contig 11545 bp, 5 predicted proteins | sample MGYA00513173_ERZ506929 | MGnify/ENA metagenome assembly ERZ506929 | reverse complement strand
ATCCGAAGACAGAAAAGAGCACAGAACCAGTTCCAGTGATTCCACCAAGCCCAGAAGAACCTGGTATTAAGAAAGAAGTGAATGGTCAGCCAGAAGCAACGCTGAAAGAACGTTATGAAGAGTTTACTTATAAAGTAACAACTTCTGTCCCTCAAGATGCGACTGCCTTCTCAGTATCAGATACTCTTGTACCAGTATTAGAATTCTCAGGTGAGAAAGGTCAAGCAACAGCGACTCTTGATGGTCAAGAAATTGATGCCAACCGTATCAATGTTGCAGACCAAACAATCTCTATGGCTCTGACAGAAGACGAAGTGAAAGCAAATGGTGGTAAGGAAGTAACCTTGACATTCAAGGCTAAGATTCGTGAAGGTGCTAACTTGTCTGCCTACATTGAAAAAGGTAAGACTAGCATCCCGAATACAGCTTCTTACACAGCAGGCTTCCCAAATCGTCCAGAAATCCATAAGGATTCGAACCGAGTACCAGTAACGCCTCCAACTCCAGAAGAACCTGAAATTAAGAAGGATATCAATGGTAAGGAAGAGGAAACACTGGCCAACCGTAACGATGAGTTCACCTACCACATCAATACGAAAGTACCGTTTGATGCGACAGCCTTCTCTATCAATGATGAGCTGAAAGACGTTCTTGAATTTGCGGATGGAACAGGTCGTGCGACTGCAAGCCTAAATGGCCAAGCTCTTGATGCCGATCGTATCTCAATTAATGGTCAAACCATTACTGTGAACCTAACTGAAGAACAAGTCAAGAACAATGGTGGTAAAGATGTGAACCTAACCTTCACAGCTAAGATCCGCCAAGGTGTCAACCTATCTGGCTACATTAAAGATGGTAAGACTAGCATTCCGAATAAGGCAAGCTACCGAGTGGACTTCCCGAACAACCCAGGCGTAACTAAGGATTCTAATGAAGTCCCAGTGACTCCTCCAAGTCCGGAAAATCCTCCGATTGAGAAGAAGGTCAATGAGGCTGAATCAGCTAACTTGGGAGCTCGTGATGAAGAATTCACTTACACAATCGATACAACTGTACCGCTTGATGTTACAGGCTTCGCAGTTTACGATACGATTGAAAAAGTCTTAGAATTCTCAGGTGAAAATGCTCAAGCAAGCGCAACGGTAGATGGTCAACCGCTAGATGCCAGCCACATTACAATTAAAGGTCAGAAGATCACAGTCAAACTGACGGAAGACGAAGCGAAAGCCCTAGGAGGCAAAGCAGTTCATGTCAGCTTCAAGGCTAAGATCAAAGCGGGAGCGAACCTGTCAGACTACATCGAAAAAGATGGTACGACACGGATTTACAACACCGCTAAATACAACTTTAACAATGACCCAGGAACAGAACAAAGTTCTAAACCAGTTCCAGTCATTCCACCAACCCCAACTGAACCAGAACTGAAGAAGGAAGTAAACGGTAAAGAAGCTGAAACATTAGCTAACCGTGACGATGTCTTCACTTACACTGTGAAGACTACTGTACCGCAAGATGCGACAGCCTTCTCTATCAGCGATAAGCTGGAAGATGTTCTTGAGTTTGCGGGTGAATCATCTGCGACTCTAGCAGGTGAAGACTTGAAGGCAGACCAGATTACAACAGACGGTCAAACCATCAAGTTGACCCTGACAGAAGATCAGGTGAAAGCAAACGGTGGTAAAGAAGTTGTCCTCAACTTCAAGGCTAAGATCAGAGAGGGTGCAAACTTGTCAGCTTACATGAAAGCAGACAAGGCAGAAGTACCGAATAAGGCTTCTTACACAGTTGGCTTCCCTAACAAACCAGCTGTAACGAAGGACTCTAACGTAGTACCTGTCACTCCTCCATCTCCAGAACAGCCACCGATTGAAAAAGATGTGAATTCAAAACCTTCTGAAACAATTGCAGATCGAACAGAAGAATTCACATACAACATCCATACAACTATGCCTCAAGATGCGACAGGCTTTACAGTTACCGATGAATTGAAAGACGTTCTTGAATTTGCCGGTGATGTCCAAGTCACTCTTGGTGGTAAGAAAGCAGACGCAGCTGTAGCGAAAAACGGTCAAACTCTGGAAGTAACCTTCCCAGAAGAGACTGTCAAAGCAAATGGTGGTAAGAAAGTCCAAGTAACCTTCAAAGCGAAGATTAAAGCGGATGCAGACTTAACTCCATATGAAACAGCTAATAGCTACTCTGTACCAAATACAGCTTCTTACTTGATTAACAATAATCCAGCAAGCAAGAAAGAAACTAAGCCAGTTACGGTCGAAGTTCCAAAACAACCTGGACCAGAGGTTACGAAGAAGATTAACCGTACATTGGATCACTTAGATGTTGACCGTGATGTTCCTTACATGTACAATGTCAACACACAAATTCCAAAAGATATCCGCCTCTACAAAGAGTTCACCGTTACGGATACTTTGGAACCAGTTCTTGAAATCACAGGAACTCCTGTAGCTTACGTGGATGGTTATGCAACAGACGCTGTGGAAACAAAAGTGGAAGGCAATACAGTTACTGTAACAGTGAAAGACTTCGCTCGTATCAGTGGCTATAAAGAAATCCAACTTTACATTCCAGCTAAGCTGAAAGCAGATAGTGACTTATCAGCTTACGAAAACCAAACTGTTCCAAACAAGGCAACAATTGCCTTCAAGGATAGCAATGGCAAGAACGGCACAAAAGAATCTAACCCAGTAACCGTTCGTCCACGGGACCCAGAAAAACCTGAGGAACCAAAACCAAACGAACCAGCTAAGACAGTAGGTCCAGCTGATGGATCTAACCCATCAACTGCTTACCGTCTGAAAGAACTCAAGGAAGGCTTCCGCTTTGATGTGACAGCGAAGGTGCCAACTGATCCAGTTGATGAATCAGGCAACCCTATCAAAGACGCTCAAGGCCGTGATGTGAAGACTGAATTGAATAGCTTTACGGTAACAGATGAACTTGAAAAAGTTCTGAAAGTGGACCGTGTAGCTGTTAAGGTTGAGGAAAATAAAGTCGCAGAAGCCATTGCGAAGATTACTGCTAAGATTGAAAAAGCAGAAAGCGACCTGAAAGAGCTCGAAGGCAAAGAGACAAATGGTACTTTTGCTAAGAAACTGGCAGAAGCTGAGAAGAAGGTAGAAGAGCTAACAGCACAATTGGCAGCAGCCAAAGAAAAAGCTACAGCTGCAGCGACACCTGCAACACCAGCTCCATCTTCAGATTCTGACGCAGGCAATGCTACAGCGACACCTGCTCCAGCAGACAATAACGCTGAAGTGGTAGCCCTTGAAGAAAGCCTCAAAGCAGCACAAGCTGAATTGGAACAACTGAAAGCAGATGGTGCGAAAGCTGGTAACCTCGCAACACCTGAAGAACAAAAAGTTGAACAAGATAAGCTGAATAAGAACCTTGAACAACTGAAAGAGAGCAAAGAGAAACTCGAAAAAGCTCTCGAAGCATTCACAACAGTGAATGACAAGGGTGAGATCACGGATGAAGCTCTTGCGAAAATCGCCAAAGTAACTGTAGAAGGTCAGAAAGTTACCGTAGAAGTTACTGATAAGGCTGTTTTGGAAGCCTTGAAGGGTAGCACCTTCCGCGTCATCATCTATTCATCTATTAAAGACGGAGCAGACTTGTCTAGCTACTTGAATAAAGAGAATAATGAGACGAAGATTCCGAATAAGGCTACTGTAACCTTCAACGATAAACCGAAAGTAACGAATACAGTAAACGTTTATCCGCCAGAGCCAAATACACCGCCGACAACACCACATACACCACCGACAACACCGAATACGCCGCCACCAACTACACCTGATACGCCACCAGCGCCTAAGGGTGACTTGCCACCGGCACCAACACCAGAGCCAGAAAAACCTAAGAATATCTTGCCAAAAACAGGTACTTCTGGTACTATGGTAAATGAGGTGATTATCGGAATGATCCTTGTGCTGATGGGACTTCTTTTGAGAAGAAAACCAAAGCATTAATGTAAGATAGTCCAGGAGAGCTATGCTCTTCTGGTTACTATCGTATTATTAGGAAAAAGATTAAAGGAAAATCATTATGGATAGAAAAAAGTTAATTAAGTTAGGAATCTCAGTGCTAGCTGTTAATGCTTTGGGAGCAGTAGCCGTTTATAAATATCCTGAGCTGACACATGTACCTACTGTCTATGCGGAGGAAGTGCCTGGAGAGGATGAGGAAATTCCAGATGCAGCAGAAGCGCAAGCAGCAGCGAACTTTAAAAATCAAATGGATGAGTTTGAAGAAGCAATCAAAGAATTCAATCCAGACGATTCAGATACTAGAGAAGGTTTGGAAATTGCATTGGGAGACTTAGAAGCGTCTCATACTACTGCAGTTAATGCGATCAAGAGTGAAGAAGGAAAGAAAGGTTTTGCCAAGTACGAAGCTCGTTATCAAGCTTTAAAAGCAAAAGCTCAAGCCCTTCTAAATGGTGAATCACCAAAACCTCAACCAGATCCACAACCGCAACCTCAACCAGATCCGCAACCACAGCCAAAGATTACAACACAGGACCTTACAGTCAAAGAACCAATCCTTTACGGATCTTCAACTGAGCAAAATTCAGCTTTACCAAAAGGCACAAGAAAAACAAAAGTTCAAGGTGTCAATGGTGAAAAGGAAGTTGTCTACACAATCACTTATACAGACGGCAAGGAAACAGGCCGTGTGAAAAAGTCTGAAACAGTTATTAAACCAGCTGTAGATGAAGTCATCGAAGAAGGTACTGGCGCAGTCATCACCACTAAGGAAGAAACTAAGACAGAAGAAGTAGAATTCCAAGTCAAAGAAGTTCCAAATCCAGCCCTTCCAGAAGGTGTCCGCAATGTAACAACTCCAGGTAAAAAAGGTGTTCGTACAATCGTTGAGACAGTAACCTACACTGACGGCAAAGAAACAGGTCGTGTAGTGAAATCAAACGAAATCACAACTCCAGCAGTTGATGAAGTCGTTGAAGTAGGTACTAAGAAAGGCGTAGTTACTACAACTGAAGAAGTAGTAGAAAAAGAAGTTATCAAACATGGTAGCTCTACAGTGCAAAATCCAGCTTTACCAAAAGGCACAAGAAACCTAAAAGTTCAAGGTGTAGATGGAGAGAAGGAAGTAACTTATACTGTTACGAAAGCTGATGGCCAAGAAGTTAGCAAGGTTAAGAAGTCAGAAACCGTGACAAAACCAGCAGTTGACGAAGTCATCGAAGAAGGTACTGGTCCAGTCATTACCACTAAGGAAGAAACTAAGACTGAAGAAGTAGACTTCCAAGTCAAAGAAGTTCCAAATCCAGCCCTTCCAGAAGGTGTCCGCAATGTGACAACTTCAGGTAAGAAGGGGGTTCGTACCATTGTTTACACAGTAACCTACGCAGACGGTGTTGAAACAGGTCGTGTAGAGAAATCCAACACTATCACAACTCCAGCAGTTGATGAAGTTGTTGAAGTAGGTACTAAGAAAGCTACTGCTCCAGTTGTTACAACTGAAAACGTGACTGAAACTCAAGTTATTTACCATGGCACTATCACTTTAAGCAATCCAGATCTTCCAAAAGGAACAAAACGGATCAAGATTGCTGGTGTTGATGGTGAAAAGACTGTTGTCTACACAATTACTAAGACAAATGGTGTTGAAACAAGCCGAGTTGTCAGAGACGAACAGATTACGAAAACACCAATCACTCAAGTAGTTGAAATTGGTACTAAGGAATCTGGTAGCAGCCAATCAAATGCTAGTCAAGATCAAAAAGATCCATCAGACAAAGCTCAAGATTCTAAAGGACAAGGTCAAAAGGATTCAACTGGTAAAGTTCAAGATCCTAAAGATCAAGCGAAACCAGGATCAGATGCTGCTACAAGTAGTCAATCAGGTCAAACAGACCGTCCACAACAACCTCAATACTCTAGAGTAAATAGAAACGCAGAAGAGAAGAAGAACCTTCCAAACACTGGTGAACATGCAAATGGCCTTGTGGCTCTATTAGGACTTGTTCTTGCAAGTGTAACGGCCTTCTTTAACTTCCGTCGTAAAAAACACTAAGAATTAGGTTGAAAAAATATAAGGCATTTGTGCTTAATCTCCCGTTGCTTTTCTAAAAACAGGGACCAGCAAATGTTAAATAGAAAAGAGGCTGAGATAATATCTCAGCCTCTTTTTGAATCCTAACGTAATAGTTAGACTCAAAATCTTAGCATTAAAGGGAAAGAAAAAAGCCCGATCTTACGAGCTTTGTGTTCAGATGCTTCCTGATAAATCAGGTTATATAAGGCGGTAGACGGATTTGAACCGACGATCAAGCTTTTGCAGAGCCGTGCCTTACCACTTGGCTATACCGCCTCAACCTTTACTATTTTACCTTAAAAAAGGACTTTCGTCAATACACTTGATTCTAAGAAAATGAAATAATACTGAAAACTAGAAAAATAAATGCTGATAAAATCAAGGTTTTCGAGGAAAAATAAAGCAAAAGAGCTTGTCAAATCCTTGAAATTCTGTTATCATAATAGATGCCGTGCAAATGGCAAAATACTCATTTTAGATGAATTGTGGGACTGTTGCCCTTGGGTTGTCCTGCGAGCTGAAATCTAAAAGAGGAAAAAAACAAAAAGGAGAATTTACTCATGGCAGTAATTTCAATGAAACAACTTCTTGAGGCTGGTGTTCACTTTGGTCACCAAACTCGTCGCTGGAACCCTAAGATGGCTAAGTACATCTTCACAGAGCGTAACGGTATCCACGTTATTGACTTGCAACAAACTGTAAAATATGCAGACCAAGCATACGACTTCATGCGTGATGCAGCTGCAAACGATGCAATCATCTTGTTTGTTGGTACTAAAAAGCAAGCTGCTGAAGCTGTAAAAGATGAAGCAGAACGCGCTGGTCAATACTACATCAACCACCGTTGGTTGGGTGGAACTCTTACAAACTGGTCTACTATCCAAAAACGTGTAGCTCGTTTGAAAGAAATCAAACGTATGGAAGAAGACGGAACTTTCGAAGTTCTTCCTAAGAAAGAAGTAGCTCTTCTTAACAAACAACGTGCACGTCTTGAAAAATTCTTGGGTGGTATCGAAGAAATGCCACGCATCCCAGATGTAATGTACGTAGTTGACCCACATAAAGAGCAAATCGCTGTTAAAGAAGCTAAGAAGCTTGGTATCCCAGTGGTTGCGATGGTTGATACAAACACAGATCCAGACGATATCGATGTAATCATTCCTTCTAACGATGACGCTATCCGCGCTGTTAAATTGATCACTGCGAAAATGGCTGACGCTATTATCGAAGGTCGTCAAGGTGAAGACAGTGTTGAGTCAGTAGAAGCTGAATTGGCTGCAACTGAAACTCAAGCAGACTCAATCGAAGAAATCGTTGAAGTTGTAGAAGGCGACAACGCTTAATTCAAATAATTAGTAATTACCTAGGAGGGCGGGGCTTAGCCCGGCCCTCCTATTTTTAAAAAATATAGGAGAAACAAAATGGCAGAAATTACAGCTAAACTTGTTAAAGAGTTGCGTGAAAAATCTGGTGCTGGTGTCATGGACGCTAAGAAAGCCCTAGTTGAAACTGATGGTGACATCGAAAAAGCGATTGAATTGCTTCGCGAAAAAGGTATGGCAAAAGCAGCTAAGAAGGCTGACCGTGTTGCTGCTGAAGGTTTGACTGGTGTATTTGTTAACGGTAATGTTGCAGCAGTAGTTGAAGTAAACGCTGAAACTGACTTCGTTGCAAAAAATGCTCAATTTGTTGACTTGGTAAATGCAACTGCGAAAGTAATCGCTGAAGGCAAACCAGCTAACAACGAAGAAGCACTTGCTTTGACAATGCCTTCAGGTGAAACTCTTGAAGCTGCATACGTATCTGCAACTGCAACTATCGGAGAAAAAATCTCATTCCGTCGCTTTGCTTTGATCGAAAAAACAGATGCACAACACTTTGGTGCTTACCAACACAATGGTGGCCGTATCGGTGTTATCTCCGTTATCGAAGGCGGAGACGAAGCTCTTGCTAAACAAATTTCTATGCATATCGCTGCGATGAAACCAACTGTTCTTTCATACAAAGAATTGGATGAGCAATTTGTTAAAGATGAATTAGCACAATTGAACCATGCTATTGATCAAGATAACGAAAGCCGCGCAATGGTTGGTAAACCAGCTCTTCCGCACTTGAAGTATGGATCAAAAGCTCAATTGACTGATGCAGTTGTTGCTCAAGCTGAAGAAGACATCAAGGCTGAGTTGGCTGCTGAAGGTAAACCAGAAAAGATCTGGGACAAGATCATCCCAGGTAAAATGGATCGCTTCATGCTTGACAATACTAAAGTTGACCAAGCATATACACTTCTTGCACAAGTTTACATCATGGATGACAGCAAGACAGTTGAAGCTTACCTTGAATCAGTAAATGCTTCAGTAGTTGAGTTCGCTCGCTTTGAAGTTGGTGAAGGTATCGAAAAAGCCGCTAACGACTTTGAATCAGAAGTTGCAGCAACAATGGCAGCAGCTCTTGGACAAAACTAAGAATCTACTATCATAAAAAGAACGGGACAAGATTGATTTTGTCCCGTTTTATCTTTATAAGCCTAAGCTCTTGTATATATCAAAAGCTTTCTAATGTGCTTTATTCTATTTAGCCACTCTTCTCATCAAGTTGCTATGTGAAATCACAGCATCAATAAAAATTAGAAGAATACCAAAAATTAAGAGATGAGTAATTTGAGAATAGGTAAAAGTAATTCTAAACTTCTGAGTGAATAGGATTCCTATCACAGTAGCGAGTGTAATGAGTAGATTAAGAGTCCACTTTGTTTTCTGTTTCATCTTGGCCTGTTCAAATAAGAAGGGGATAAAGAAGCAGGCAACCAATATGGCAATCTGGACATTGACATAATGGGCAGAAAATACTGTGTATAGGAACAAGGTTGAAAGCAACCAAGTGAGCACGTGGCGAGTATAAGTGAGCCAATCTAGCGTCATTGGACATTCCTCCTTTTGAGATAATTGTGAATAGGTAAGGTACCTATTCTTTCTGTACATTTCCACCTATATTATAACGCTTTAAAAGTTAATTGCAAGCGGTTACAGCTAAGAATCTGCTCTTTTATAAAGCTTTTTCACTAGTTTGAATTATCAGACCTTTTACCATCCCTTTTCCTTTCAAAATAAGGACTTTTTCGGTATAATATTAGTCAAAGATAGTCAATGTCAAAGATACTTTTGTGAAGCTAGAAATCAGTGTCTAATGTTTAATGAAAGAGCGATTAAAAATAATAAGATTGACTAGAAAGGAAGATCATGAGCGGTAAGAATACTTCAGATAATATCGAAGCCTATATTAAAGCAATTTTAGAGCAGGCAGGTATGGTTGAGTTGAAACGGAGCGAGTTGGCTGATGTCTTCCAGGTTGTTCCCAGTCAAATTAATTATGTGATTAAGACTCGCTTTACTGAAAGCCGGGGCTACGTTGTCGAAAGTAAGCGAGGTGGCGGTGGCTACATTCGAATTGGAAAGGTCGAGTTTTCTGACCGCCATCAGATGATATGTGAGTTATTCGATCGTATTGGAGAGCAAGTGAGCCAACAGTTCTTTACAGATATTATTCAACTCTTGTTTGATGAAAGAATTATGTCGGAACGTGAAGGCAACCTTCTTTTGGCTATATCGTCTGATTGTGTTTTAGGAGTAGATGCTCCAATAATTCGCGCTCGTATGTTAAAGAAAGTATTACAACAACTTGATAGAAAAGGAACTTAAATAGAAATGAAATATTCAAAAGCCTTGATTGTTAGTATAGAAGAAGCCCAGCAACTGGCTAGTCATTTTGAATCTGAGTATTTAGAGTCATGGCATCTCTTGATTGCTTTTTCTAATTATCCGTACAGCGTAGCAGGCTCAGTTTTAAACGATTATCCGCTAGAAATTGATCATTTTGAGGATGCTGCTTACCATGTAGTAGGAAAGTCTTATCAGAAGGAAGGGCAATTTAGTATCCTGCCTTTTTCTCATCGCTTGACGACTCTTTTTAAGGAGGCAAAAGCTATAGCCGAAGCTACTCACGCAAAGGAAGTCGGAACTGAACATATCTTATACGCTATCATCAGCGACAGAGGAACCCTAGCAACTCGTATTTTAGAATTTGTCGGCTTTAGTTATGAAGACAAAGAAGGAGTCTTGCGTATTAATGATTTGCGGAGAAACCTGGAACAAAAGTCTGGCTGGACTAAGAATGATTTAAAAGCAATCCGCAGTCTTCATAAAGGCTTTAATCAAGCCAAGCAAAACATGGCAAACATGATGGGGATGCCACCTACTCAGAGTGGTGGTCTAGAAGATTACACACGAGACTTGACGGAATTAGCTCGTTCAGGTCAGCTAGAGCCTGTTGTTGGTCGAGATCAGGAAATCTCTCGGATGATTCAGGTTCTCAGTCGCAAGACGAAGAATAACCCTGTCTTGGTTGGGGATGCTGGAGTTGGTAAAACTGCTCTAGCTCTCGGTTTGGCCCAGCGTGTAGCTTCTGGTCAAGTTCCACACGAACTAGCCAAAATGCGGGTTTTAGAGCTTGATTTAATGAATGTAGTAGCAGGGACTCGTTTCCGTGGGGATTTTGAAGAGCGTATGAACAATATCATCGATGATATTGAGAAAGATGGTAAGGTCATTCTCTTTATTGATGAACTTCATACGATTATGGGATCTGGTAGCGGTATTGACTCTACGATGGATGCTGCGAATATCCTTAAACCTGCTCTGGCTCGCGGAACACTGCGTACGATAGGAACTACAACTCAAGAAGAATACCAAAAGCATATTGAAAAAGACGCTGCTCTATCTCGACGCTTCGCTAAGATCAGCATTGAAGAACCAAGTGTGGCTGACAGCATTGCTATCCTTAAGGGCCTAAAAGAAAATTATGAAGCCCATCATAAGGTAACGATTACAGATCAAGCCATTGAAACAGCAGTAAAATATGCCCACCGTTATTTGACAAGTAAGCATCTGCCTGATTCAGCAATTGATCTGTTAGATGAAGCGAGTGCCACAGTACGTAACAATGGTCCTCAGAGTCATGCACAAGAGGATTTGAGTCCAGCAGATCGAGCAATTATAGCTGGTCAGTTCAATAAACTTAGTCGCTTGATTGAGAAAGAAAATCAACCTCTATCAAGTAATTTGAAGGTAGAGGAAACAGACATTTTGACAACTCTCAGTCGCCTGTCTGGTATTCCAGTCCAAAAATTGACTCAGACAGATGCTAAAAAATATTTGCACTTAGAAGAAGAATTGCATAAGCGGGTGATTGGCCAAGATGAAGCTATATCAGCTATTAGTCGTGCAATTCGTCGTAATCAGTCAGGTATTCGAGCGAATAAGCGACCGATTGGTTCCTTTATGTTCTTGGGACCAACTGGAGTTGGTAAGACCGAGTTGGCTAAGGCTCTGGCAGAAACCCTCTTTGACGACGAATCAGCTCTCATTCGTTTTGATATGAGTGAATACATGGAGAAATTTGCAGCTAG
>ERZ506929.829-NODE-829-length-11559-cov-4.216360_pt1 | contig 11559 bp, 8 predicted proteins | sample MGYA00513173_ERZ506929 | MGnify/ENA metagenome assembly ERZ506929 | reverse complement strand
CACAGGTCAGGAGAAAGCTAACAGAGCTGATGGTCGTATTGATAAGTTCAACAAGAAATACGGTATCAACAAATAGAAAAAAGTGGTTACAGATAAGGTTGAGGTTATTAAATCTCAACCTTTTTTTAGAACATGGAAACTCTATGAGAAAGACATGGGTTTTAAAATGAGATATTCAGGAATTGGCGGACAGGCTGTCATGGAAGGCGTGATGATGAAGAATCAGGAAAAGTACGCTGTTGCAGTGAGAAAGCCTGACCATGAGATTGAAGTGAAGGTTTCAGAATATACTGGGATCATCAGAAATAAGAAAATAAGAAATATGCCGATTTTAAGAGGTGTATTCAGTTTTATAGAGTCGCTTGTACTGGGAATGCAGACATTGACTTATTCAGCTTCTTTTTTTGAAGAGGAAGAAGAGGATAAGAAGAAAAAAGAGCCAATGACGGAGGAAGAGCGCAGGAAACAGGAGCAGAAAGAGAAGAAGCAGGAAAATGCCATGATGGGTGGAACGGTTGTATTATCGATCGTTCTTGCTGTGGCAGTATTTATGATGCTTCCATATTATATATCTACTCTGTTTCAGAAAGTAATTACATCCCAGTGGGTGATCGCATTGTCAGAGGGAGTGATCCGTCTGGTGATTTTCATCGGATATGTAGCACTTATCTCTCTGATGAAGGATATCCGGCGTGTTTATATGTACCATGGTGCAGAACATAAATGCATCAACTGCATTGAACATGGCATGGATCTTACCGTGGAAAATGTGAGAAAAAGTTCCAGATTTCATAAACGCTGTGGAACGAGTTTTCTTTTGATCGTAATGTTAGTCAGCATTTTGTTTTTTATGTTTATCCGCGTGGATTCTCCAATCCTCCGTGTGGTTTTGCGTCTGCTTCTGATCCCGGTGATCGCAGGTGTGTCCTATGAATTTATCCGGCTGGCAGGAAGAAGCGATAATGCAGTTGTGAATCTTTTGAGCAAGCCGGGATTATGGCTGCAGGGTTTGACAACAAAGGAACCGGACGATGAGATGATCGAGGTTGGAATTGCCTCTGTTGAGGCCGTTTTTGACTGGAAACCTTATGTGGAAGAAATCCGCCGGGAAATGAATTAGAAGGGCGTGAGATAAGAATGACATATCGGGAAGCTGTTGCCCATGGAGAAAAAGTGCTGGAGCTGTCGCATATTGCAGATGCGAAAACAGATGCATGGCTGCTGCTGGAAATGGGCTGTAAGATAGACCGTAAATTTTATTATATGCATATGGAAGATGATCTTCCTGATGATCTGCTGAAGGAATATGAACTTACCGTCAAAAAGCGTGCAGAGCATATCCCGTTGCAGTATATTGTGGGCGAGACGGAATTTATGGGACTGAAATTCAAGGTAAATTCCAATGTCCTGATTCCGAGACAGGACACAGAGACACTTGTGGAGGAAGCATTAAAAAAGGTAAAGCCGGGAATGAAAGTACTTGATATGTGTACCGGTTCCGGTTGTATCATTATCAGTATTTTGCATAACGTTGAGGGCGTGAAAGGATATGCAGTTGATATCTCCAAGCAGGCGGTCAACGTTGCAAAAGAGAATGCAAAATTAAATGAGGTTCCGGTTCTTTTTGAACGCAGCGACCTTTTTGAGATGGTCACGGAGAAGTTTGATGTGATCGTATCAAATCCGCCTTATATCCCGACAGATGTGATCCCGCAGCTCATGCCGGAGGTGCAGGTGTTTGAACCGATCGAGGCGTTAGACGGAAAAGAGGATGGACTTTACTTTTACCGCAGGATCGTGGAACAGAGTAAAGATTATCTGAATTCTGGCGGTTCTCTGATGTTTGAGATTGGGTATGATCAGGGAAAAGATGTATCTAAAATGATGACAGACGCAGGATTTTCAAACGTCTGTGTGAAAAAAGACCTTGCAGGAAATGACAGGGTTGTGACTGGGATGTTGTAGCGGCATCAGAGTGTAGAGATGTAATGAGCGAAAGAGAGGAAAATGCAAATTTATTTGCATTTGACGAACGGCGAAATTATTGAGTGATGAAATCACGATATTTGATTAGACAGAAATGAGGGAGAAATATGTTTGATAAATTAGAGGACTTACTCATCCGTTATGAAGAGTTGATGAGCGAATTAAGTGAGCCGGATGTAGCGAACAATCCGGAACGTTTCCGTAAGCTGATGAAAGAGCAGAGCGATATTTTACCGATCGTGGAGGCTTACAAAGAGTATAAGCAGTGCAAACAGAATATTGAGGATTCCCTTGCAATGTTAGAGGAAGAAACCGACGAAGAAATGCGCGAGCTTGCAAAAGAGGAGTTAAACGAGGCAAAAAGCCGTGTTGCTGAATTAGAGAACGAATTAAAAATTCTTCTTTTACCAAAAGATCCGAACGATGACAAAAACGTTATCGTGGAGATCCGTGCCGGTGCCGGTGGAGATGAGGCTGCGTTATTTGCGGCAGAGATTTACCGTATGTATCAGCATTATGCAGAGACAAAGAACTGGAAAACAGAGATCATGGAATGTGACGACACCGGAATCGGCGGCATGAAGAGTGTGACATTCATGATCACAGGAGCAGGAGCTTACTCTGTTATGAAATACGAATCCGGTGTACACCGTGTACAGCGTGTGCCTGAGACAGAATCCGGCGGACGTATCCATACCTCTACTATTACCGTAGCTGTGATGCCGGAGGCAGAAGATGTTGACGTACAGATTGATGAGAAAGATATCCGTATCGATGTCTGCCGTGCTTCAGGAGCAGGTGGACAGTGTGTCAACACCACAGACTCTGCGGTTCGTTTAACACATATCCCAACTGGAATCGTGATCTACAGCCAGACTGAGAAATCACAGATCCAGAACAAAGCAAAAGCGTTTGCTTTACTCCGTACAAAATTATTTGACTTAGAACAGCAGAAAGCACATGATGCAGAAGCCGAGCTTCGTAAGAGCCAGATCGGTACCGGTGACCGTTCTGAAAAGATCAGAACCTACAACTTCCCACAGGGACGTGTGACCGACCACCGTATCAACCTGACACTTTACAAATTAGACAAGATCATGAATGGTGATATTCAGGAGATCATCGATGCGTGTATCGCAGCTGACCAGGCAGCGAAGCTGGCGAATATGAATCAGGAAGCGTAAAATTCCAGTTCATGAAGAATATACTATAATTTTGAGGAACCAGAGAAAATCTCTGGTTCCTTTTTTGGAGTGGTGTTAATTCTCTTTTGCGAACATCTTCACTTGTCATTGATTCCGTGACCTGAACATAAAGTTTATGCACTGAAATGCAAAAACTTTGAAAAATCGACAATTTTTGCAATGGCGCATTACATAGAAAATATTTCAAAATACTGATATAAATGTTAGTGAAATTTAAAAAATGTTGTGATAAAATAAGTTATTGGAATTTACAGTGATGGTGAGTAAGAATGGCGATAACAACAAACATCACATGCTTTAAATAAAAAATTAGAATACAGGAGACAAAAAATGCAGGACGATTTAAGAGCAGAACTGATCAAGCAGTTCCCATCAGAGGTAATAGAGACAAAGGATATGACAGGGAAAGAGTACTATGCCTGTCCGACATGCAAACGCGCAGTTTCAATCGGCACTGAAAAATGTCAGGGATGCGGACAGAAATTAAGCTGGGACAATATCAGACATGAGAATGAGGCAAAAGGAAGTAAAAAAGCGAAAATCGAGTTTGATGTTCCGGCAGATTTTGCATTAGAGGATTGCAGAAAATGCCCATTGTCCTACATCGGAAGAAATGGGGACGAAAATGTTTACGAATGTCCACTGCAGATGAGAGGAAGCTGCAGGCTGGAATTATCATAATGAAATATCAATCAGAAAAGGAGCGTATATGGCATCAAAATTCTACGCAGTACAAAAAGGTAAAATTCCGGGAATCTATAACAGCTGGGATGATTGCAAAAAAATGGTAGACGGTTTTCCGGGTGCCGTATACAAAAGCTTCAAGACTCTTGAGGAAGCGGAAGCCTTCGTGGGTGCAGAAGGCACCTCCAGAAAGCGGAGCGAAAAAGCAGAAAAACCAGATACAGGGAAGCAGGAACAGAATCCGGCAGTCTACGCTTTCGTCGACGGCTCTTACAACATTGCCACCAAAGTCTACGGCTACGGCGGATTTCTCATTCATAATGGAGAGAAAGAAGTGCTGCAGGGAAGCGGAAACGATGCGGAGATGGCATCTATGCGCAATGTTTCAGGAGAAATATTAGGAGCGATGGCTGCAGTAGAACGTGCGATCGAGTTAAAACTTCCGGAAGTGACGATTTATTACGACTACATGGGAATCGAGATGTGGGCAGAGGGAGCCTGGAAACGGAACAAGCAGGGCACGATCGCCTACTATGAATATATGCAGTCTGCAAAAAATAAAATCAGGATTAAATTTGTGAAAGTAAAAGGCCATTCCGGTGTGGATGGCAATGAAGAAGCAGACCACCTTGCAAAGGAAGCGGTCGGAAATACAATTTAGAAACGTTTTCAAACAAATAATTGATAAAAAAGTTGTTTAAGGTTTGACAGACATAAAATATGAGACTATAATGTGAGAAACTAGAAGAAAATTGACAGATTTTTCAGGTGGAGGGTAGAAGAAAAAACAGATAAAAAGTGAAATAAAACGAGGCAATTAATACATTGTCAGACTGGAAAAATTAATATATCAGAGAAAGAAAAAAAGTATATTAGAATGGAAAGGAAAATACAATTTATGTTGTCACAAAAGAGTACAATGAAAACAAAACTTGAAAATATGTATCTGCAGAAAAGAATCAGTTACGGTTATAGAAAAGTCATTAACATGATGCTGCTGTCAGGAGTGATTTCTATTATTGCAATAGGCATTCTGTTTGCCAATATGATGAATTATGTCAATAATGTCAACGCAGCAGATCAGGCAGTAAAAACATGCAGAATTAATATAAATACAGCAGCAAGAAATATCCGTGAAATGGCGCTGAATGATGACGAATCCACTTACGACAGCTACGAGGAGAAGGTGAAAGAGCTTCTCGGGACCGTAGATACACAGATGAATGTTTTACACGGCACAGGTGTCATTACAGAGGATCTTTATACAGAATATAAAGGTGCATTTACGGACTGGGGAACGATCGGATATGAGATCATGGAAGAGATCAAGGCCGGTAAGGAAGATCAGGCTGTCGATGGTATCTTAAATAAGTGTACCCCTGCATTAAACAGCTTAGTAGAAATTTCAAAGAAATTAGATGCATTGACTGATAAACAGAGAAGTAAGGCTGTCCAGAGCACGATCTTCTGTGCAGTTGCCGGTATTGCAGTGATCATTATCTTCCTGCTCCTTGCATGGGCAATCGCAAAGAAAGTGAGCAGGATGGTACTTGAAACCATTCTGGAACCATTACATGCGATCGAGGACGTGGCGAAGGAACTCACGGAAGGAAATCTGCACAGCCAGCTGGAATACCACTCCGAGGACGAGATCGGAAGACTTGCACACAGCATGCGTAAGTCCATCCATATCCTTGGAACGTATGTCGATGATATTGACCGCTCCATGAAACAGTTCTCAGAGGGCAATTTTGATGTACAGCCAGAGGTAGAGTGGAGAGGGGACTTTGTTGGTATTTTACAATCCTTTATGGAGTTCCAGAACAGCATGTCTGATACGGTAAGAGGAATCCAGAGGGTTTCCGATGAGGTATCCAACGGAGCAGAACAGGTGGCATCCAGCTCGAACGAGCTTGCAGACGGCGCAACGAATCAGGCAGCAGTTGTGGAGGAACTGACCGCTACCGTTACCGGTGTTTCCGAACAGGTGGCAAACAATTCACAGGCAGCAAAGGAGATCAGCGGAAAAGTGGAACAGCTTGGACAGGCGCTGATCGAGAGCAACGGAAAGATGCAGGAGATGGTTGTCTCCATGAACGAGATCAATGATGCATCGCATGAGATTGACAAGATCATTGCGACGATCAATGAGATCGCATCCCAGACCAACCTGCTTGCCTTAAACGCATCTATTGAGGCTGCAAGAGCCGGTGAGGCAGGAAAAGGTTTCGCAGTAGTTGCAAATCAGGTAAATGTCCTGGCAGATCAGAGTGCAGAAGCGGCAAAGGAATCAGCGGCACTGATCGAGCGCTCTGTGAATGCTGTTGAAAAAGGTATGATAGTTGCAAAGGAAACAGCAGCACAGTTAGAGGAAGTGGCAGAGAATTCAAAAACGATCACAAGTGAAGTGACAAATATCGCAGACACCTTAGAGACACAGACAGCAGAGATCCATCAGATCAATGAAGGAATCGAGCAGATCAATGATGTGGTACAGACGAATTCAGCTACTTCAGAGGAATGTGCGGCTGCAAGTGAAGAGATGAGCAGCGAAGCAGACAATTTACGTACAATGATCCGCAGATTTAAAGTTGCAAAGACGGAAAAATAATATCAGACCAGATAAATTCAATTGGATGCGCAGGAGTATAAGCGCAAAAGAAAGAGGAAAGGTTCTCTGGTTATGAATAAGGATGTATATGGAATATTAGGAGATCTGACAGCAGAGATCTTATTGGAGATCATAGCGGAATGCATGGATGATTACCTGTACGTAATCGATCTCCAGAATAATAAGATGGAAATTTCCCAGTCTGCCCTGGATCGGTTTATGATCTCTGAGACACATGTGAGGAATGTAAAGCAGGAGATCATGTCCGTTGTCTACGAAGAAGACCGCACTATGTTTGCAAAGCATATGCAGGCTGTGATGGATGGAAAGGAAAAGGTGCATGATATCCATTACCGGTGGCTCGACAAAAACGGGCTTCCGGTGTGGGTCAACTGCCGCGGAGTAGTGATCGATGATGAAGATGGGAAGCCGGGGTATCTGGTGGGATGTCTAAATGAGACCGGAAACCAGCGGCGGGCTGATAATGTGACCGGGCTTTTAGGCGGAATGGAATTTTGTGCTTATCTGCGGTCACAGAAGAAACCTGTGACGACCGGATTTCTTATGCATATTGGAATTGATGATTTTGCAACGGTGAATGAAACACATGGCAGCAATTATGGCGATTATGTGTTAAAAAGTGTTGCAGACTGTATGAAAGAGTGTCTGTCCGGAAATCAGCGACTCTATCATCTGGTCGCAGATCAGTATGTGATCGTGGATCTTGACAGTACTTCCATGGATGATGCCATACAGCTCAAAAAAAAGATCGGTGAGAAAATAGACGAATTCATCATCTCTGAAAAATATGAAGTTGTATTTTCAGCTTCTGCAGGAGTGATCGATGCCTCGACTGTGGCAGAAGGCTACGAGGAATGCCGCAAAAAGTTTGAATTTTCCCTGAAAAAGGCAAAACGGATGGGAAAAAATAACATCTATTTTTACAGGCAGGAGGATTACGAGAAATTCCAGCGGAATGGAAGAATCATAAGTGCACTGAGAAGTTCCATCGCTAACGGGTGTGAAGGCTTTGAAGTATATTATCAGCCGATCGTGGATTGTGTTTCCGGGCGTGTGATCGGTGCAGAAGCACTCATGCGGTATACCATGGTGACAGAGGAAGGTAAGGAGTGGCTGTCTCCGGTCGAGTTTATACCGCTTCTGGAAAAGACAGGACTGATCATTCCGGCGGGAAGGTTTGTGTTAGATGAGGCAGCAAAAATGTGCCGTGAGATACAGCAATATATACCGGAATTCAGTGTGAACGTGAATATTTCCTGTTATCAGATCGAGCATGGAAAGATTGCAGACAAGATACTCACTGCGGTCAGGGACAATGGACTGACGCCGGATCGCATCTGCATAGAAATGACTGAAAGCGGCTTCATGGATATGACACCGGTCTTTTGTAAATTCAGGAAAGTGCTTGAGGAAAATGGGATTCAGTTCGTGATCGATGATTTTGGAACCGGATATTCCAATCTCCACTGCATCAGTGACATGAATCCGGGCTATGTGAAAATGGATAAGGATTTCACAGCAAAGGCAATGAGCTGCGAACGGGATTACGAGCTGTTTAAAAAGATCATTGAGATGGTTCACAGCATCGGCATCCGCATCTGTGTGGAAGGAATTGAAAAAGAAGACTGGCATCTTAAGATGAAAGAACTGCAGGCGGATTATCTTCAGGGGTATTTTTTTGGAAAACCCTGTGAAAAAAAGAAGTTTATGGAAGAGTTTGTTTGCAATCCGCATAATAATGGCGTATGGTGAGATAGTACCTCTCAGGAGGTGCTATTTTACTATACAGATTTTTATAGAAATTTCATATCTGCATGAAACGGAGTATAAAGAATGAACGAAATAGAAGTTATCTGGAAGTTTTTAGATAATCTGGATGAGTACGTGTACGCAACAGACATAGAGACAGATGAGCTTGTTTATATGAACCGCAAATTGTTAGAGGTGTATGGATTACAGTCCATAGATGATGTGAAAGGGATGAAGTGCTACGAGGTGCTGCAGAAATCTTCTGTTCCCTGTGGTATGTGCAATAATGACAGGCTTTGTGCCGGAAAGTTTGTCGAGTGGCGTTATTATAATCCGGTGATCGATAAATACATGATGTTGAAAGATACCCTGGTGGAAGATCCTGTCACAAATAAAAAGTACCGGATCGAGATCAGTATAGATATCAGCGAGGAGCGTTCACAGGACAAGATGATCCAGAAGTACAGGGATATGGAGTCCTTTGTCAACGAGGCATTGAAGGATGCGCTTTCTGTCGAGTCGCCGGACGAGACGATCCGTATTATTCTGGAATATCTCGGAAAAGTGCTGAACGGAGAGAGAACATATATTTTTGAGAAGAACAGAGATGGCAGGGATGATAATACATATGAATGGACGGCGCCGGGAGTGCCACCGGAGATCGACAATCTCCAGAATCTTCCGCCGGAGATCTGTGAGAACTGGTATCACATTTTTGAGGAGGGCAAATACGTCCAGATATCGGATATTGAGGAGATGCGCCTGAGCGACCCGTTACAATATGAGAATCTGAAGCGGCAGAATATCCATTCCATTGTTGCCATGCCAATTTACGATGCAGGAAAGACCATTGCTTTTTACGGAGTTGACAATCCTCCGGCATTTTCATTGGAATATACGTCGGATATGCTTCAGATCATGGGTTCTTTTCTCAAGTCCTGCATCAGACGCAGGAATCTGATGAGGCGTCTGGAAGATCTAAGCTATAAGGATGCGCTGACTCAGCTTGGAAACCGCTTTGCGATGGAAAAGTATGTGAGACAGATCGATCCGGAGCAGAGCGTTGGCGTAGTTTATTGTGACGTTACTGGTTTAAAGGGTGTGAATGACACACTGGGACATAAGGCAGGGGATGACCTGATCCTTAGAGCCGGTGCATGTCTGGAACAGGTGTTTGGCGATTACGGCGTATTCCGTATCGGGGGAGATGAGCTGCTTGTATTGTGCGCGCAGATCGATCAGGACACGTTGGCGGAACGCATAAGGCAGTTAGAGTGCCTGGCAGCTGAGAATGACGTAAATATCGCAGTGGGAGTGACCTGGCAGGACAGGGCGGACACGCATCCGGAGGAACTTCTGCAGGAAGCTGAGAAGCGCATGTATGAGGATAAGGCAGAATACTATAAGAAAACAGGGATTGAGCGGAGAGGTGCAGACAAAAAAGGCTGAATCTGCTCTCACTAAATGAGAATAGATAAAAAAGTGATAATAATTTTGTCTGAAAACGGTATTTTCCTAGGCGAAATGTAAAAAATTTTAAAATAGAAATAAAATGATTGTGATTTTGCCATGAGGTACAGTATAATAAGAAATGTCGGTTAAATGTAAAAATTATGTAAAAAGTATGTAAATAAAATTGCAGACAGGGATACGTTAGGATGTATAACGTGGTTAGGAGTACAAATGACAACATTTACTATTATTTTATCGCTGCTCAGCGGAGTGGCACTGTTCCTTTTTGGTATGTCCCTGATGGGAGACGGACTGAAGAAAGTAGCGGGTAATAAGCTGGAGCTGGTTCTTTATAAGCTGACGAACACACCGTTGAAAGGAGTGCTGCTTGGAACTGCTGTGACAGCGATCATCCAGTCCTCCTCCGCAACGACTGTTATGGTTGTCGGCTTCGTAAATTCCGGAATGATGAAGGTTGCGCAGGCGATCGGTATCATCATGGGAGCCAACATCGGAACGAGTGTGACAGGCTGGATTTTGTGTCTGTCGTACATTGACGGTTCGAACGGGATTGCACAGCTGCTGTCCACGGCGACTATCTCAGCGATCGTGGCGATCATTGGTATTATCTTTAAAATGTTTGTAAAAAAATCCGGCTTTAAAAATGTCGGTGACATTATGCTTGGGTTCTCCATCCTGATGGTGGGGATGCAGACCATGAGTGGGGCAGTTGCACCATTAAAAGATAATGAGCATTTTGTGAATGTATTGACAATGTTTAAAAATCCGGCGGCAGGTATACTGGCAGGTATTTTATTTACGGCGGTATTGCAGAGTGCATCCGCCTCAGTCGGTATCCTTCAGGCGTTGTCCATGAGTGGAACGATCACTTTTGCAGCGGCACTTCCTATCACCATGGGTATCGGTGTCGGCGCAGCCTGTCCGGTTCTGCTCTCCTCGATCGGAACGAACAAAAATGGTAAGAGAACAGCCCTGATCTATCTGTTTAACGATCTGTTCGGCATGCTGTTCTGGTCAATTGTATTCTATTCTGTCAATGCAGTGGTGCATTTCCCGTTTATGAATGCCACCATGAGCCCGGTACTGATCGCACTGTTAAACACGGTTTTCCGTGCGGCAACGATTTTAGTACTTCTTCCATTTATCAAATGGATTGAAAAAATTGTTTATCTTGTTGTAAAAGATTCGCCGGAGGACGAGGAGGATCAGGCAGACTTCGATCTGCTCGAGGAGCGTTTCCTTGCTTACCCGGATCTTGCGATCACACAGAGCCATCTTGCGATGAACGGCATGGCAAAGAAGGCGAGAAAGAATATTTTGCGTGCGTTAAGCCTGTTCCTTGTGTATTCGACAGAAAAGTTTAATAAGGTACAGGAAAAGGAAACACTGATCGATAAATATGAGGATAAGCTGGGAACCTATCTGATGCAGATGTCCACGCATGAGATGAATGGAAGCCAGGCGAAGCAGGTATCCAAGTTTTTGCATACAGTGAGTGATTTCGAACGTCTGGGCGACCATGCGGTGAATATCTCAGAGGTTGCGGCGGAGCTGAACGAGAAGAAAATTGCATTTTCGGACGAGGCACAGTATGAGCTGGATGTGCTCGAGAATGCAGTAAAAGAGTGTGTCAGTCTTGCGGTGGACGCATTCTGTGCGGACGACCTTGAGATGGCGGCAAAAGTGGAACCACTCCGCGAACTGATCGGTATCCTCTGCGATGAACTGAAACTGCGTCATATCGCAAGACTCCGCACCGGAAAATGTGAGATGAAGCAGGGATTTGCGTTTAACGATCTGCTGACGAACCTGGAGCGAATCGCAGCACAC
>ERZ506929.826-NODE-826-length-11588-cov-5.256828_pt1 | contig 11588 bp, 9 predicted proteins | sample MGYA00513173_ERZ506929 | MGnify/ENA metagenome assembly ERZ506929 | reverse complement strand
AAACGGACTTCCTATAATATCTCCTAAAATTGCTCCGTACATATATGCCTCCAATCCCCGGATTACTCCGGCACCTCTCTTTCTCTGCTACAATATGAGTATAATTGAATGGCATCTTTATATGGTCGCTGTTCGGGCGACACTTTTAAGATAAAAAATAAACGCCGATACTATGTGAGTACCGACGTAACATTTACTAATCAATATTTACTTGTAAACAATTTATACTCCAAGAATTTCATTCGTATACTTAAATAATGTCACATTCAGCTGCATAATATCATACTGCTTATCCGTTGCCTCCGGATTATCACTCCATCAGTACTCTGGAACAGTTCTTTCTTCATATTTATTATGAAAATCTACTGTTTAATAAAACTCTTCCCATGTTTTTCCATCCAGTATTGATGCTATTTCATCTGTTTTAGGCAACGTTTTACTTTTGAACATTTGAGCCAGATTAAAATATTTACTTTTTTGAATCGGATTTTTACTTGCTTTTTTAAAATCTGTTGGATAAAAATGCTCAACTATAAAATATCTATGCTTAACTGTTTTCAAATTGTATCCATATTCTGACTCTGCATGAACAATGGCCTCTTTAATCTTTTCTATCTCCTCTTTTGTAGCAGCTTCTCCGCTTTCATTAATATATGACACTTCTCCATTTACTAACTCTGCAACAACTGTTTTTTTCAATTTTCCGATTGCTCTAATACTCTTTTCTTTATATAAGCCAATGTATCCATGACCTGAATAGCCTCTTGAAGCTTGATCATAATAAAAATCATATTTCAAATTATCTTCAAGTGTTGTTCCCGCAACAATTGCTCTCATCCAATTTTCATCATCAGGTATCAGTTTTTCATCAAAGCAATACTTCTTATAATCATCCAGCACCGCCATTATCTCTGAATCCCTCTCATCTACAATATCTTCCATTGCAGCAACTAATTGTTCAAATGTAATATTTACATGCCTTATTAGTGTTTTTATTTCATTAATCCTATCTGCATTATACTTTTTCAGCACAATGCCAAAACTATCCATCAATGATTCTTTCATAGGTTTTGGATCTAACGTTAAAAGCACCTTTATCTCCTCTGTTCCAAACTGAGTCAGATGTTTTTCAAGCTGATCCTGCTGAAATTGATTATGTAATTTTGTCTCAACTACTATTTTAAAACTTTTCTGGCTTATAATCGCATCTGGAACGCTTTCATCTCCCACTACCTGAAGATCAAATGTTATTTCAGGTGTCTCATCTTGTCCCAGTATTAAAGCATTCAACATTACAAAAAATTTATCTGCATTATAATTATATAAGCGAGATAACATCAGCATAGTATTAGATGTATCTACATTCTCCTTTGAATGATATCTTTGAAAATAATGTATCTGCACATTTATCCCCCCAATTTATCTATATTATTTTATCACAAGAAAACTGCTTGCACCATTTGCATTTGCAAATACTGCATACTGCGCCATATTCGTCAGCTTCCTTGTGACTGCCGCTTCATCCTCTACGATTGCTACTGTAATCAAAATGTTCTCCCCAATACAAAAAATCCACTATACTAAATCTGTTTCAGTATAGCGGATTCTTTATAAAAATACAATTGATTCAATTTGATCGGCTAATTACTATAACTTTTATCTCGCAAAGGCACTGGCTCCGCCTGCGATACAGCCTCCATCGCAGAGTATGTCTGTGCCGGTCAGATAACTTAACCTCTCATCGATCAGTGCAACATAAAGCGGTGCAATCTCCTCCGGGAGTCCATTTCTCTTGATTGCCGCAAATTTCAGATAGGTGGACGCTTCCTCTTTTTCGAGATTTCCGAGCGGTGTCTCAAAGTTTCCTGGCGTAATACTTAACACCCGGGCATTCTTTCCGGCAAAACGTGCTGCATCCTGCTTTGCAAACCAGATAGTAAAATGCTTACTCATACTGTAGGCGACACCTTCTCTTGTTTTCCGTGGAAACATTTTTACTTTTTTCATCATTTTATCCATAAAAAGCTTCCGGTCTGTGCACGCAAGCGGATAAACCCTCTTTGGCATGATAAACGACGGTGCCATGTAAGCAGAAGTGGAACTTGTGTCGATCACACAGCCGCCCTCTGCGATCACTTCAAAAAATGCGTCGTTGATATTGACGGTTCCAAGTGCGTTTGCCTGCATGATTTTCTCCGCATCTCCCATATGCGGACTCATTCCGGCAATATGCAGCACGGCCTTTACTGACCCACATTCTGCCGCATGCCTTGCCAATGCAAAGCAGTGTTCCCTGTCTGAAACGTCACAACTATACGCTTCTGCTTCGCATCCGTCTTTTCTCAATTCTTCTACTGCACCTGCAAGTTTTTTTTCATTTCGTCCAACTATCATTACATAGTACCCTTTTTTTGCTGCCTCTTTTGCAGCTGCAAAACCGATTCCGGAGCCGCCTCCGGTTACAACACATACTTTTTTCATATCACAAAAATCTCCATTATAAACTTTTTTCCTTTCCACTGCCTTTTATGCAATTTTTCCTTCTGCTCTAAGCCACACTGCCTCATCATGCAATGTCTCCGCATAGCTTCTTGTATGATAGCCCAGTTCCTTTTCTGCCTTGGAATAGTCAAATGTATTATTGCGTTCCAGATTGTAGACAGAAAATGTCGTCATCAATGCTTTCGCACCGGTTTTCGCTGCCTTTTTCTCCATCTGCTTTGCGAGCAGTTTTGCCAATCCGAGCGGCAGATAAAATTTACAGGTGCCACAGTGAAGATCTTTGTCTAACAGTTCACACATTTTCTTTAACGTTACTTCCTCATTTCCAAGAATGTAACATTCGCCTTTTCGTCCTCTATCGGCTGCTGCGATACAGCCCGCTGCAAGGTCACGCACGTCACAGAGGTTAAAACTTCCGCCCATGCCGATCGGCATTTCGCCATTGATGATTTTAATAATGGTTCCTGTAGTCTCCCCCACTGCATAGTCCTGTGGTCCTAAAATACCACTCGGGTGTACGACGCATGCGTTTAATCCTTCCTTTTTCACTGCATCCAAAACAGCCTGTGTTGCCATCGCCTTGGTCTTGCTGTACCAGCCCACGACTTTCTCTGCATCAAACTCATTTACCTCTTTGATCTTCTGTCCCTTTGGAAGTTCCGGAATTGCTCCGGTAGAACTTACGTAGACAAGGTTTTTGCACTCTTTGTGCTCTAAACATTTCTGGATGATATTTTTGGTTCCACCCACATTCACATCCACAAGTTTCTGGTTAAAATCAGGATTGACACTGACCATGCTTGCCACATGGAGCACGATTGTCTCTGTGCCCTCCGGTGCTTTGAAAAAGTTTTCGAGTGAATCGATATCACAGAGATCTCCCTTTACAATCTCTGCCTCTTTTGGAATATATTTGATTGCCGGATCACCATCAAGAACAAATGTTCTCACTTTTTCTCCACGCTCCAACAACTGATGACATACATGACTTCCTAAAAATCCTGCTGCTCCTGTTACTAAATATAATGTTTCGCTCATTTTATGTTCCCTCTCTTTTTTGTAATGATCTGTGTTTTATTTGTTGTCTGTATCATAGAGAGGATTTGTTTGCGAATTGCTTCTGTTTTGTTTCGGAATTATTAAAATGTATTTCTCCTGGCTTGCCACAAGCGTGCCACCGTATTTTTCCGTCAGATGCTTTACAGCTATAACAGCGCATGCCCTTTCTCGCACACTTTTTCCGCCTCATCAAGCTTTGCCTCAATGAGAGGCTTCACTTTCTCTTCTCTCCGCTTTTTCACATTTTTATAAAGAGGATATGCGATTCCCCACAGAAAAAATCCCGGGATTGCAAGCAAAATCATCAGCCAAATGATCGGTTTTGCAGCCGTCACAGCGAATACCGAACCCGCCATAAACGCACAGCCTGAAATCCCACTGGTCAGTGCTGCGATCATTGCAAAAGATTCTGTGGAATTTTCAAGCGCCGCAATCTCACTCATGCACGCCTCAAAATGTCTCTGTAACCGTGTCAGTTCCATTTTATTTAAAACTGCCCTGCTCCGCTTTAAATGGATTGTTACTTTTCCCATTCCTTTTTCTATGGGTACATTGGAATCCACCTTCCATCCAAAATGCTCGTAGCCATCCATATACTGTGACATCTGATTCTCGGCAACCGTCACTTTCGTATAATCAAAACTCTCAAACTCACTCATTTTTCTACGCTTTCCCAGAAATTCGCTTTCTGTCTGTTATCCAATATTCTACCTTTTCGGAATGATCACCGTAAACTTACTGCCGCGTCCCGGTTCGCTTTCCACTTCGATTTTATAATCATTTAACTGCAAAACACGCAGGGAAAGTGCCAGTCCAAGTCCATTTCCAGCCATTGCGTGGGACGTATCCCCCTGATAAAATTTTTCAAAAATATGTTTCCTTGTCTCTTCCGTCATTCCGCAGCCGTTATCCTCCACCGACACACGGATCTCAGAATCATCCGACTGCTCGGTCAGCTTTATCGTTCCTCCCGGTTCTGTGAACTTCACTGCATTGGAAAAAAGGTTATTCCAGACTAACTCCATCAACGCAGCGTCTGCCGTGATCTTTACAGAATCTTCCATATCTGCATCAAATCCAATATCTTTTTTCTCCCACACCGGCTCATAATTCACGGCACATTCCGCAAGCTGTGCACACAGATCGTACTCTTCTGCTACCGGCGTGATCGCCTGTTTTTCAAGCTTGTTCAGTTTTAAAATATTACTGATAAGTTCCGACAGACGCTTTGTAGTCTGAAAGATCACTTCGGCATATTCTTTTTGTTTCTCCGGCGTCTTTTCCATACAGAGCAGCTCCGCATTGTTCTGGATAATTGCAAGCGGCGTCTTGATCTCATGGGAAACATTGGAGAAAAAGTCTGTTTTCAACGTCTCAATGCTGCCGAGTTCCTCCACCATTTTATTAAAATCAATGATCATGACATCCAGATAATCCAGCCGGTCAGAGGTGTGAAGTGTTGGAACATACACTGAAAAATCGCCCTCTGCCACTTTTTTAGTTGCATCTGCCAGGTCATGCATCGGCTTTTCATAGCTTTTCCGGATCACATTTTTCGTAAAAAGTGTCAATCCAACTGCCACAACAGTCCAGTAACCAAGCGGTAAAATCACCTGTATGATTTTGTTCCACCCCAGTGCATTCATTCCTACAATAATTCCTGTATGAATACCGGACATTAACAGCAATACGAGAAAATACACCAGAAACAGGGAAGATGGAAAACGGTCATTTTTGATTGTGTTGGTATGGTTCAATTTATTCATGTTTTCAGGCAGTCCCTTTCTATAGCAATACCGCTTTGTATCCAAGTCCACGCACAGTTTTGATCTCGAATCCATCGCAGGTGGAAAACTTGTCGCGGAGCTTTGTCACATAGACATCCACAGCCCGCAGGCTCGTTCCCGAATCAAGCCCCCAGAACTCATCCATAAGCTGTGCCCTTGTAAATGTTTTTTTCGGGTAAGACAACAGTTTATATAAAATATTGAATTCGCGTGTTGTGACCGGTATCTCCTCCCCATTTATCATTGCAGTCATGCCGTCCGCATCCATTTCCAGATTTCCGACAATAAGTTTGCGCTCCATCTCGATATTACTTCTCCGGAGCAGTGCCCTCACACGCATCTCAAGTTCTGCTAACTCCACCGGTTTTACCATATAATCATCGATTCCAACTAAAAATCCTTTCCGTTTGGAAGGAAGATCATCCTTAGCCGACATGAAAAGGATCGGGATCTGTTTATTGACCTGACGCACTGTCTCCGCAAATTCAAATCCGTCGATCTCCGGCATCATAATGTCGGAAATGATCAGCTCGTAGAGATTGTTATACATCTCGTCATAGGCTTCGTTCGCACTCAAAACGCCTTTTGCCTCAAATCCACAGTCATTTAAATAGGTGCAGACCGTCTGGTTTAAATTTTTATCATCATCCACTACAAGAATGTGTATCATTTTTCTGTTCCTTTCTGGTTTCTATCATTGTCCATTGATTACATCATAACATATATTATTTTGAATTTGTTTGAGTTTTGTTTCAGAATTGTTAATAGAAGAAAATCTGATCGTTTTCAATTATTTTAATAGCGCTTGCATAACGAAAAAATCCGCTTATAATAAAAGTCAAAAAGTTAAATAGGAGGAGAAGGATCATATGACACCAAAAGCAAAATATTACGAAACACTCGCCAATACCATGATCAAAAATTTTGAAAAAAGAAGAATGGAAGCATACTACTACCCGACCGCAAAAGAAGCCGTAGAGAAAGCACTTTCTTTCCTGCCATCCGGTGCAGTCGTGGCTCACGGCGGCTCCATGACACTAGAGGAAACCGGCATGATGGATGCACTACGTTCAGCCGATATTCAGTTTTTAGACCGGGCTGTCTGTAAGACGCCGGAAGATTCCAGAAAAATATTCCACGACGCACTGATGGCTGACTACTATTTCATGAGCACCAACGCCATGACAATTGATGGAGAATTAGTCAATATCGATGGTAATGGAAACCGGGTCGCTGCTTTGATCTATGGTCCTGAAAATGTCATTATTCTTGCCGGAATGAACAAGGTTGCAAAGGACGTTGCAGAAGCTGTTGACCGTGTCCACTTAACCGCAACTCCTATGAACTGTGTACGTCTGAACAAGCAGACACCATGTGCTGTCACCGGAGTCTGTGCCGACTGCCTCTCTCCTGACTGTATCTGCAATCAGGTCGTGATCACAAGACGAAGCGGTATTCAGGGAAGAATTAAAGTTATTTTAATTGGAGAGGAACTTGGCTACTAAAAGATGCAAAAGGCACTTTTTTATGGAGTATAACCACTCTTGTATCCATAAGAAGCAAAGGGACGCTTAAAAATACCCTCCTTACTGTTTTGTCCAGTAAAGAGGGTATCTTCATGCGTCCTTTTTTATTTACAGATATCCCCGTAGCACTCCGGTCTTCTGTCCCGGAAGATTCCCCATGAAAGACGGTTCTCCTGCATTTCATTTAAGTCGAACGTTGCAAGGATCACCTGTTCCATCTCGCGGTCTGCCTCTGCCACAAGTTCTCCGGTCTGGTCTGTGATAAAAGAGGATCCGTAAAATGTGAGTGCTGATCTCTGTCCGCCGTTTTCCTCACATGGAACTACTTCTTCTGTTCCGATACGGTTTGCTGCGATCACCGGCATGAGGTTTGCTGCTGCATGTCCCTGCATCGCCCTTCTCCAGTGCGGCATGCTGTCACACTCTAAGATTGGTTCACTGCCGATTGCGGTCGGGTAAAAAAGCAGCTCTGCTCCTTTGACCGCCATGGCTCTTGCTGTCTCCGGGAACCACTGATCCCAGCAGATGCCGACACCGATTTTTCCATACGCTGTATCAAACACTTGAAATCCGGTATCTCCCGGAACAAAGTAAAATTTTTCCTGATAATAATGATCGTCCGGGATATGTGTCTTGCGGTATATTCCAAGATTGCTTCCGTCTGCATCGATCACTGCAACAGTATTGAACAGGCGATTCACATCCTTTTCATAAAAGCTGACCGGGATCACAACAGACAATTCCTTTGCCAGTGCAGAAAAATGTTTTACCGCATCATTTTCATTCACTTCTTTTGCAAATTCATAGTATTCATATCTGCGTTCCTGACAAAAATACTGTCTTTCAAAAAGCTCCGGCAAAAGGATGATCTGTGCTCCTTTTTCTGCCGCTTCCCGGACAAGTGCATCTGCCTTTGCGATATTTTCTTCCACATTTGTGCTGCATTTCATCTGAACTGCGGCTACTGTGACGTTACGTTTTCTGCTCATAATATGCTGTCTCCCGCTTCTTAATATTTTCCATGCTTTTTCGTTCTATTCCTGTTTATTCTGAAATCCGGCATTTTTATCTTTCCATCTGTCTTGCAACGATACTTTATATGATTTCCTGCTATCCGTCATCTGCGTACCGGTATCTGCTGTGTGATGCAGTGGATATTGCCACCGCCAATGATGATCTCCCTTGCAAAGACTGGCACGATCTCACGCTCCGGGAACAGCTTCTGCAATAAATCTGTTGCCAGAACATCATGCTCGTCTCCAAACTGCGGCACAAGCACAACCTGATTTCCAATATAAAAATTCACATAGCTTGCAGCTAACCGTTCTCCTGCTTCTCTTGTATCCTCGCCTTCTTCAAACACGTAACCTGCCAGTTCTTTTTCCGTAATACAGACCGGTTTCTTCGGGATCAGCATTTTATGCACACGGAACTTCCTTCCTTTGGCGTCTGTCTCCTGTTCAAGAACCTTAAGATCTTCCGCTGAAAGTGCGTACTGCGGATCACTCTCGTCATCTGTCCATGCAAGGACAACCTCACCCGGTTTTATAAATGCACAGACATTGTCTACATGTTCATTTGTTTCATCCTGATAGATTCCGTTTGGAAGCCAGATGATCTTCTCTGCGCCGAGATATTCCTGCAATTTTGCTTCGATCTGCTCTTTCGTAAGTTCCGGATTTCTTCCCTTACTGAGCAGACAGGCTTCCGTTGCGATCACCGTTCCCTGTCCGTCTGAATGGATGGAACCGCCTTCCAGCACAAAAGGAGCCGCATCATAATAATCATAACCGGTCAGTTTACAAAATTCTTCTGCAACCTTATCATCCTTTTGCCAGTCCTGATAAAGACCATCATAGGTTCCGCCCCAGGCATTAAAGCTCCAGTTGACCCCACGGACTTCTTTTCCATCCGTCACAAAGGTTGGTCCGACATCCCTTGCCCATGCATCGTCTGTCGGAATTGTTAAAATTTCTACATTCTCACACAGCAGCTCTCTTGCCGCCGCTTCCGTTTCCGGTTCTGTCAGCATATATACTTTTTCTGTCTCTGCCAGCTTATTGGCAATCTCTGCAAATACTTTTCCGGCTTCTTTTGCCTCATATGGCCAGGAACCCGGACGTTTCGGCCAGATTAAGATCACACCATCCTGCGGTTCAAATTCCCCCGGCATATAAAATCCATCCTGATGCGGAGTTCTGTTTTCTATCTTCATACTTCTGTTTTCCTGCCTTTTCCGTGTTGTCTTTTCATGAATCATAGCTTCATCCTGTCACATGTTCTTCCATCCGGCCGGATTTTCTCATGACAGTCTTCCTTTAAAATCCTCATAAGAAAAACTGCGGATCACTTTACATTCACCACTCTCATCCATCACTGCGATATCCGGCAGCGGGATTCCGTTAAATGTATTGTTTTTCACCATGGAGTAAATCGCCATATCCTCAAAATACAGTCTGTCATCCACTTTTTTCTCTTCGTCAAAAGAATAATCCCCGATAATATCGCCTGCAAGGCAGGTATAGGAAGATAACCGGTAAGTATACTTCTTTTCCTCCGGCATTCCCGAACTGCGAAGTGGCGGACGGTACGGCATTTCCAGCACATCCGGCATATGGCATGCTGCGGATGCGTCCAGAATCAACGTCTGTATATCGTTATCTACCACATCCATAACGGTTGTGGCAAGATATCCGGCATTCAATGCAATCGCTTCGCCCGGTTCTAAATAAATGTCAAGATCATATTTTTCCTTCATGTGCAGAATGCATTTTTCTAACAGTTCGATGTCATAATCTGCTCTTGTAATATGGTGTCCGCCGCCAAAATTCAGCCATTTCATTTTGTAAAGATAACTGCCGAATTTTTCTTCTACTGCCTCTAAGGTTTTTGCAAGATCATCCGCATTCTGCTCACAGAGCGTGTGGAAATGCAATCCATCCACATAATCATACATCTCATCCGTAAACTGCTCTTTAAAATGCGCAATTGTCACACCGAGACGCGAACCCTTTGCACATGGATCATAGATCGCATGATCCTCCTGCGTGGAACACTCCGGGTTAATACGGATTCCCACGCTGGTCTCTTTACAGAGAGTTTTGTATTTTTCCAACTGGGAAAAAGAATTAAAAACCATGTGATCGCAGATTTTTACCAGTTCCTTTACATCCTCTTCTTTATACGCCGGAGCAAATACATGGTTTTCTTTTCCCATTTCCTCTTTTCCGAGACGAGCCTCAAAAAGTCCGCTTGCCGTTGTTCCGCTGATATACTGACCGATCAGCGGGTATTCGTAAAAGCAGGAAAAGGCTTTCTGTGCAAGAAGGATTTTACATCCGGTATCCTTTTCCACTTTCTGGAGAATGGAAAGATTTTTTTTCAACTGTTTTTCATCTATGACATAGCATGGTGTTTTTAATTCTTCAATTCTCATTCTGTCTGTTCATTCCTTTTTCTGTCATTGCTTTCCGACATTTTACATTCTGTCAGAACAATTTTGCAAACACAGCCTACTTATATCAACTGCATTGTATCTTCGTTTTCTTAAAATTCTTACTCAACTTCCTGCGGATTCTCGCAGACTACCCAAGGAAGTCCCCATTTATTCAGTGCTTCCATATATGGATCCGGATCAAACTCCTCTACGTTGAATACTCCCGGTTTTTTCCAGAGTCCCTCTACTACCATCATCGTTCCGATCATAGCCGGAACTCCTGTTGTGTAGGAGATTGCCTGAGAACCAACCTCTTTGTAGCACTCCTGATGATCGCATACATTGTAAATGTAGATGGTCTTTTCTTTTCCGTCTTTTACACCTTTGAAAATACATCCAATGTTTGTTTTTCCTACCGTTCTTGGTCCAAGGCTTGCAGGATCCGGCAATAATGCTTTTAAGAACTGGATCGGCACGATCTCTTTTCCTTCAAAGTTGATCGGTGTTGTGGAAAGCATTCCAACGTTTTCCAGACATTTCATATGTGTTAAATAGCTCTGTCCGAATGTCATGAAGAAACGGATTCTCTTGATTCCCGGAATATTTTTTGCAAGTGATTCGATCTCTTCATGATGAAGCAGGTACATATCTTTTTCTCCTACTTCCGGGAAATCATATTCACGCTTAATAGACATTGGCTCTACTTCTACCCAGTGGCCATCTTCCCAATAAGAACCCATTGCAGATACTTCTCGTAAATTGATCTCAGGATTAAAGTTTGTTGCAAATGGATAGCCATGGTCGCCGCCGTTGCAGTCTAAAATATCAATATAGTGGATCTCATCGAAATAATGTTTTAATGCGTAGGCAGAGTAGACACTTGTCACACCCGGATCAAATCCGCTTCCAAGGATTGCTGTAATGCCTGCGTCTTCAAACTTTTTCTTATAAGCCCACTGCCAGGAATAATCAAAATATGCTGTAAATCCTTCTTTCTCGCAGCGCTCTTCATAGATTTTTCTCCATTCCGGATCATCTGTGTTCTCTGCTTCGTAGTTTGCGGTGTCAATATAATCTACTCCTGTTGCAAGGCAGGCATCCATGATCGTCAGATCCTGATATGGGAGTGCCACATTTAACACTGCATCCGGCTTGTATTCGTTGATCAGTGCGATCAGCTCCTCTGTGTTGTCGGCATCTACCTGTGCGGTTGTGATGACTGTTTTGGTTGTTGGCTGAAGTTTTTCCTTCATTGCATCGCATTTGGACTTTGTTCTG
>ERZ506929.819-NODE-819-length-11669-cov-4.248149_pt1 | contig 11669 bp, 6 predicted proteins | sample MGYA00513173_ERZ506929 | MGnify/ENA metagenome assembly ERZ506929 | reverse complement strand
CACAATGGGTTGTGATATCCCACGCATCCTCCCAGCTTAAGCCTTCCTCATCCAGTAAGATACGCATTAACTCTGCCACTGCAACCGTCGGATGTGTATCATTCATCTGGAATACTGCTTTCTCAGGCAGCTGATGGATATCCTCATGATGCTTTTTGAATCTTGCGATCGCACGCTGTAAACTTGCAGATACGAAAAAGTACTGCTGTTTTAAACGAAGCTCTTTTCCCTGAATATGATTGTCATTCGGATAAAGGACTTCCACCAGGTTACGAGCAAGGTTTTCCTGCTCTACCGCTTTGTTATAATCTCCTTTATCAAAGGAATCTAACTGGAAACCTTCCTTAGGCTCTGCATCCCAGATCATCAGCGTATTTACCATATGATTGTCATAGCCTACGATCGGCATATCGTATGGGATCGCCATAACGGACTGATAGCCTTCATGAATAAACTTCGTGTTGCCGTTTCCCATGTCTTCGGTACGGACATAGCCGCCGAATTTGATCTCGTAGGAATACTCCGGTCTGCGAAGTTCGAATGGGTAGCCATTCTTTAACCAGTTATCCGGTACTTCTACCTGAAAACCATCCGAAATCTGCTGTTTGAACATACCATAACGGTAACGGATACCGCAGCCGTAAGCTGCGTATCCAAGTGTTGCCAGTGATTCCATAAAGCATGCTGCAAGACGTCCAAGACCACCGTTTCCGAGTGCCGGATCCGGCTCCTGATCTTCGATCACGTCAAGATTCAGTCCGATTTCTTCCAGAGCTTCTTTCACTTCTTTGTAAGCTTTTAAATTGATCAGGTTATTTCCAAGCGCACGGCCCATCAGAAATTCCATTGACATATAATAGACAATCTTTGGATCCTGATCGTCAAATGCCTGCTGGGTTGCCAGCCAGTCATCGATCACAACGTCTTTTACGACATAGGATACTGCCTGGAAAATCTCCTGCTGGCTTGCCTCTTTTAACTGTTTGCGGTACATATGACGGACTGTCTCTGTTACCTCATTGATAAATTTTTTCTTATTGAAGACTGCTGCTGTTTTAGACATTTCCTTATTCTCCTTTTTTTACACCTAAAAGAACGGTTTCCCCATTAATATTCCATTCTTTCTGGTATCCATCCACACTGCCAGCTACAACATCAAGTCCGAGTACATCTGCTTTGATCGTATCACCATATTTGTCAAAGATGGCAGCCACTTTGTCATCTGCCTGATAAGAGATCACGATCTTATCCATCACTTCGAATCCTGCTTCTTTTCTCATGGTCTGGATCTTGCTGATGATCTCACGCACAAATCCTTCTTCAATTAACTCCGGTGTTAAGTTGGTATCAAGGACAACGGTTACTGTATTGTCCCCCTCCGTTACATAACCTTCCATCTGTGTCATTGTAATTAACAGATCTTCCTCTGCTAATTTTACATCATCACTGACAGACTTCAAAGTGATAAATCCATTTTCCTTTAACTCTGCCATGGCAGCGTTTCCGTCAAGCTCTGCTAAAGCTTTCTGGATCTGACCTAAATATTTTCCGTATTTTGGTCCTACGGTACGCAGCTGTGGTTTGAACGTATAGCTTGTGTAGGAGCTTACGTCATCGGTAAAGGAAACTTTCTTCACATTCAGCTCATCTTCGATGATCTCTTTGAAGTACTCTGAAAGTTCAAACGGAGCTTTGACAAACATATTTCCGATCGGCTGACGGTTTTTGATGTTTGCTGCATTACGGCACGCACGGCCCATAACCACGATCTTTAATACCTCATCCATATTTTTCTCTAACTCTTTGTCAATGTATGCTTCATTAACGGTTGGGAAGTCACATAAATGAATACTTTCCGGCGCATTTTTATCAATGCTGCACACAAGATTCTGATAGATTTCCTCTGTCATGAACGGGATCATTGGTGCTGCACATTTACAGATCTCTACTAACGCTGTGTAAAGTGTCATGTAGGCATTGATCTTATCCTGCTCCATTCCTTTTGCCCAGAAACGTTCACGGGAGCGTCTTACGTACCAGTTACTCATATCGTCCACAAACTCATCGAGTGCTCTTGCAGCTTCCGGGATCTTGTAACTGCCAAGGTTATCATCCACAGCGCCGATCACGGTATTTAATTTGGACAGTAACCATTTATCCATCACGGATAATTTATCATATTCCAGTTTATATTTTGTTGCGTCAAATCCGTCAATGTTTGCATACAGTACAAAGAATGCATAAGTGTTCCATAAGGTGCTTAAGAACTTACGCTGTCCCTCCTGCACTGCTTTTCCATGGAAACGGTTTGGAAGCCATGGAGCGCTGTTGATATAGAAATACCAGCGGATCGCATCTGCTCCGTAAGTCTCTAATGCATCGAACGGATCGACTGCATTTCCTTTGGATTTGGACATTTTCTGTCCGTTCTCATCCTGTACATGTCCTAAAACGATAACGTTTTCATAAGGAGCTTTATTAAACAGTAAAGTGGACTCTGCCATCAGGGAATAGAACCATCCGCGTGTCTGGTCTACCGCCTCGGAAATGAACTGAGCCGGGAACTGCTGTTTGAACAAATCCTGATTTTCAAATGGATAATGGTGCTGTGCAAACGGCATTGCTCCTGAGTCGAACCAGCAGTCGATCACTTCCGGTACTCTGTGCATGGTCTTGCCACAGTCAGGGCATTTGAAGGTCACAGCGTCGATATACGGTCTGTGTAATTCCACTTTGGCATCATCCGGGTTTCCGCTTTTCTCTGCTAATTCAGCGCGGCTTCCGATGGACTCCTGATGTCCGCAGCCTTCACATTCCCATACATTTAAAGGAGTTCCCCAGTAACGGTTACGGGAGATTCCCCAGTCCTGAATGTTCTCAAGCCAGTCACCGAAACGTCCTTTACCGATGGATTCCGGGATCCAGTTTACAGTATTATTATTACGGATCAGGTCATCTTTGACTGCTGTCATCTTGATGAACCATGACTCTCTTGCATAGTAAATAAGCGGTGTATCACATCTCCAACAGTGTGGATATTCATGTTCGAATTTTGGTGCGTCAAATAATTTGCCCTGCGCATCCAGATCTTTTAATACTTCAGGGTCGGCTTTCTTTACAAATAATCCGGCATAAGGTGTCTCTTCTGTCATCTCACCTTTTCCGTTTACAAACTGTACAAACGGAAGATCGTACTTACGTCCAACATTCGCATCATCTTCACCGAATGCAGGAGCAATATGAACGATACCGGTACCATCAGACATCGTTACATAAGTATCACAGGTAACAAAATGTCCTTTTTTGTGCTGTTTTGCTGCCACTTCTGCTGCACATGCATATAACGGCTCATATTCTTTGTACTCTAAATCTTTTCCGGTGTAAGTCTCTAATACTTCATATGCTTTGACACCTTCCTCTTCATTTCCAAGCTTTCCTAACACTTTGTCAAGAAGCGCCTCTGCCATGTAGTAGGTGTATCCGTCTGCTGCTTTTACTTTGCAGTAAGTCTCATCCGGGTTCACACAGAGTGCAACGTTGGATGGAAGTGTCCACGGAGTTGTGGTCCATGCAAGGAAATAAGCATCCTCTCCGACAACTTTGAAACGTACCACTGCGGAACGCTCTTTCACGGTCTTGTAACCCTGTGCAACTTCCTGCGAAGAAAGTGGTGTACCACAACGAGGGCAGTAAGGAACGATCTTGAAGCCTTTGTATAACAATCCTTTGTCCCAGATCTGTTTTAATGCCCACCATTCGGACTCAATAAAGTTGTCATCATAGGTGACATATGGGTTTTCCATATCTGCCCAGAAACCAACGGTTCCTGAGAAATCTTCCCACATTCCCTTGTATTTCCATACAGATTCCTTACATTTTTTGATGAAAGGTTCCATACCGTACTCTTCAATCTGCTCTTTTCCGTTTAAGCCGAGCATCTTCTCTACCTCTAACTCGACCGGAAGTCCGTGTGTATCCCATCCGGCTTTACGCGGAACATATTTTCCCTTCATAGTCTGGTATCTTGGGATCATATCTTTGATAACACGTGTCAATACGTGTCCGATATGTGGTTTTCCGTTTGCAGTCGGAGGTCCGTCATAGAATGTGTAGGTCTCTCCCTGTTTGCGCTGTTCCATGGATTTTTTGAAGATGTCATGATCTTCCCAGAACTTCTCTGTCTGCTTTTCCCTGTCAACGAAGTTCATATTTGTTTCAACTTTGTTATACATGTGATCTTTCCTCTTTCTTCATTTTTACTGATGTACATCAGTTTGTTTTTTCTTTGCAGCCGCACGGCTCATGCTTAGCGTGCAAAAAGGCTCTCATCCTGTAAATAGGACGAGAGCCTTAAATGATCGTTGTACCACCTAATTACAATGTACAGATTTTATAAAAATCATATACCCGTTCCCTGTAACGTAGGAAAAACGTCAGTGCCTACTCTGTAAAAACATTTTGGACTGCGACTGGGAAGTGATGTTCATTCCTAAGATACTCGCACCGGTTCACACCATTCCCGGCTCTCTTTGCCTTTCTCTTAACAACTACTGTCTTCGTCATCGTCTTTTCTTTTTCACAATGAACCAGCCATTGCTTTCAATCTTCTGTGATTATACAGAGATTTCCCCGAAAAGTCAAGATTTTCCACCTATCTTAATGACTTTCGTTTCGTCCTGCTGATCACATCGATAAATCTTTCGCGGATGTTCTGGATCATCAGATCTTCCTCCCGGTCATTTCCGTCAAACGGCACAAAACCGCCTGCCATCGTAGCATGCCCGCCACCGCTTCCGATGCCTTTTAACGCCTTGCTTATAATTTTTCCGGCATCTAATGTGGGACGCTCACTCCGCACAGAAATTTTGATCCCTTCTTTTTTTCTGGAATAGACCACTGAAAAAGAGACTTCCACCAATGCAAGCATAAAATCTGACACACTGGCGATCAGAGCCTCCGGGCAATCCCTTCCGGTATCTGCAAAACTGATATTCTCAAACACCTCAATGCTTGAGATTGCCTTGGAATATGCCATCAGATCTTCAAAATAGAGTGTGCTGTTCTCTAAGAGATAAATCATATCCTGATCACACAGGTCAAACATGCGCCAGATCATTTCCATATCCATTTTGCATACGCCTCTCGACAATTTCTGTGTATCCATACGGATTCCAAACGTCAGCGCTGTTGCAATTCTTTGATCCATCGGTATTTCATTTTCAAAAAAATATTGTGCTATGATCGATGCGCAAGCCCCGACACCCGGCCGGATATCCGTAAACCGGTACTCCGTTTTCTCATAAACCGGATGATGGTCGATGCAGATGATCTCATCCCCGGTCATATCGATAATGTTGGAATTGCCCTTCTGCGCATCTACCAGGATAACCTCGTCGTCCTCCGTGAGTTCACTGTCAATATTCTCAATATTTACCAATCTGATGTCCAAAATCTCTCTCAGCTTGTCAGTACTGTAACGGTCGATTTTCCCCTTATAGCAGATCGTTGCATGAATCCCTCGAAGCTTTAACAGTTCCTGCAGGCCGAACGCACTTGCGATGGCATCCGGATCCGGAAAATTATGTGTCTGGATATAAACATGTTCTCTGTTGATCTGTGTTACTAACTCATCTAATTTTGTCATATGATAAACCCTTATAATTTCTTACCGCAGAGCAAAATATTGGTCTGCTGCCTCTGTAAGTTCCTCAAATGTATGGATTTCCGGCACGTCCGCTGCAATTGTTCCAAACCCATATGCTGCGTGGATGAACCCGACACCTGCGTGGCAGCTGGCGTCATAATCCCCCTGGATATCGCCGACATACACTGCCTCTGTCAACCCGTTCCGGTCTGCTAATAATCTGATATTATCGCCCTTCTGTTTCAGATTGTTTCCATAACACTCTATATCTTCAAAGTATTTTCTAAAACCGTAATGATCTAAAAACGCCTCGATATAACCGCTCTGACAGTTGCTCACGATGTAGAGCGGATACTTTTCTTTCAGTTCAGAAAGTGTCTCCTCCAATTTGGGATACAAAACTCCACCATGCTCTCTCAGGTAGTCATTTTCCATGGAACAGCACTGATCCAACAATTTCATGCGCGCCTCTTTTTCCAGTTCCGGGAAAAGAATATCTGCGATCACATCCATGGTCTTTCCCATAACCCCCTGAATGTCCTGCTCCGTCAGTTTTTTATCGACAGAGCCATCCTGTTTTATGGCAAGATTCCATGATTCTGCAACGTTCGCTGCCGAGTCCCACAGCGTTCCGTCCATATCAAAAATAATTCCTTTTTTCATACTTCTCCTTTTCTATCCATTATCCACAAAAATTTCTTTTTTAACCAAGATTATAAACATTTGTATATTTTTCTTTGAAATAACGAATCAGCGGTTCTGCTGAAACTTCTTTGCCGCAGACGTATCTGATCACTTCTTTCGGGCTTCTGGTAGAACCATACTGATGAATCTTCTCATTCAGCCATTTTGTAATCTCACCGATTCTTCCCTCCGCGAGCAGCGCATCCACAGAGCCAAGTTCTTCCTCCAGACGATCTAAATACATGCCGTCATAAATACTGCCAAGCAGATAGGATGGAAAGTAACCAAAAGAACCGTCAGACCAGTGCATATCCTGCAAAATTCCTTCCGCATCATCTGCCGGAGTAATCTGTAAATATTCCTGCATTTTCTGATTCCAGAGTGCCGGAAGTTCCTCCACTTTCACATGGTCGCGGAAAATTGCCTTCTCGATCTCATATCTTAAAATAATATGGAAACAGTAAGTCAGTTCATCTGCCTCTGTGCGGATAAAACTGTTTCTCACATGATTGACTTCCTTATAAAATTCATCCAACGAAACGTCCTGAAGCTGTGGCATTTTTTCCTGCACTTTTGCATAAACCGGAATCCAGAAATTCTTATTTCTTCCAAGAATGTTCTCATAAAAACGGGACTGGCTCTCATGGATTCCCATATAACTGCAGCTTCCCGCTACCGTTCCGTCATAATCCGGATTCACATTCTGCTCAAAAATCGCATGACCACCCTCATGGATTGCCGAATACATCGCACTGAGCGGATCATGTTCATAAAAATGATTGGTCACACGCACATCCTTTGACGAAAAATTCAGTGTAAACGGATGTGTAGATTCCCCGGTTGTTCCTCTGTTCCAGTCAAATCCGATATAACTCAGCAAAAGCTTCTCCACTTCCTTCTGCGCATTCTTGTCAAATGAAACATGAAACTTGCTGTCATCCGGCTGTTTCGCTGCAAGCACTTTCTGCACCAGAGGAATCAGCTCTGCTTTTAAATCTTCAAACAGGCTGTCCATCGTAGCGGAATCCATTCCTTTTTCATACTGGTCTAACAGTGCGTCGTAAACTTCTTTTTTCGGATCTGTGTAACCGGTCATCTCCGCTGTCATATCGATCATTTTCTGCAAATGTGGGGCAAAAATAGAAAAGTCTGCTTTTTCCTTCGCTTCCTCCCACGCATTCTCCGATTCCGACTGTGCTTTCACGAAGCTTTCATAAAATTCTTTTGGAATTCTGCGATTTCTGTCCATATCTGTTTTCATTTTATTTACAACAAACTTCCACTTATCGTCAAGCTTTTCAAACTCTTCCGGCTCTGCCAGTGTATCCAATAACGTTTTCAGTTCATCCGAGGTCGACATGGAAAACTGCTCCGTCGAAAAATAAGTGAGTGCATCGCTGTGTCCTGCAAATCCTTCCTTTGGAGTGTTGGTTCTCATATCCCAATACAATAATGTGTTCACATGGTTGAACTGTTCCATTTTCTCTAAATATTTCTGTAACTGTTCTAACTTATCGTTCATCATAATCCCCTTATATTTTTCCGTAATCCTGTTATCTGATTAGTGGTCGTCATAACAAAAACCATGCAGGTATTTTTCACCCACATGGTTTTATCTTATCACATAATATTTATGCTGTCACTCGCTGTTTCCGAAGAATGTTCCATGTGATCGCAGCTACAACAATTGTTAAGGCAATCACCAGAACAACCATTCCCTGTGGTGCAAGTGTTCCACCCAGAAACAGTCCGAGCTTTGCCAGTTCACCGGAAAGCTTTTCATTCTTTTCAATATTCATAGGAGCCAGGCAGACAATCATCCAGATTGCCCATAAAACCCAGAATGCTTTCATTCCGTATTTCAGGATAACTGCGCCAAAAAACATTTCCACTGCTGTAAATACGACCATGACACCTGACAGATAGTTCCATGTAAAAAAGTTTGTCAGGTCAATTTCCATAACCGCCTGTGGAAATGCATTTTCCAGCAAAAACTTCTCAACTACACCAAACACAACGATCTCAAGTTCCAGCACTGCGATCTCCAGCAGATTAAAAAGTACATAGCCTGAGACAAAGCTTTTTCTGGTCGCCCCCAGGGAAATTGCCATGTTAAAATCCCCCATGAAAGAAAAAGTAATCCCAAATAAATGCATAAAGGCAAAAGCGATGAACGCCAGCATAGTTCCTGCTGTTGCACAGGTATTCTCTTTTGCCACATTCATCACGATAAATACAACGATCAGACCGATCAAGTATCCCACAGCAGTAATCCCAAGAAACTGCAAAAGCTCTGCTTTCCGCACCTTACACTGAATTAAAAAACTGTTCATTCTTTCCGCCTCCCAACTTATGCTTTCACTTCGTAATGTCTCATTTCACGAAAAAGTGTCATGACACTGACTGCATACAACGCAATGCTGACAATCGCTGCTATCGCAAGCAATGTCCATACTACATTTGTCTGTATTCTGTTGATCCACGCCATAATCTGGTCAATAAATCCAATTCCTGCCACAATACCGATGACTATACCTAATACCACCATGACGATTCCTATAATCATTCCTTTCATTCCGAAATGCATCTGTGCAACCGAGACAAGCTGCCCGACCGCTGTCATGAATATAAACAGAACTGCGATCAAAGCATTCAGCTTTCCATTGAACTTTCCACTGCTCATAATCCCTGCAAATACCAGAATGATATAGGCGCTTACTACATAGACCACACAGAAAATCTGTGCGCCAAAGACTGCCTCCCTTCTTCCGGAGCCAAAAGACAATGTCAGCGGCAGATATGCTCCCACATAGGAAACCGGTCCGATCAGCGCAAATAGAACGCTTATGATCCCGCCATAAAAATAAGCTGTTTTCCAGAAATCCCCGAATATACTGCCGCTTCCCATATTAAACAGGAATCCATATACAACCATAAAAATCAACATCATGCCGGTCAGCTGCAATCCTGATTTTCCCCAGAATCGAACATTTCTCTTAATAATCCTGCTCTCTGCCATGTCTACTCCTCCATTCCGCAAAGGGATACAAACAATTTTTCCAGATTGAGCGGCTGTATGGTCACATCATAGCCTTCCGGCAGCTTCTGTCCTTCCTCCAAAAGGATCGTCACACTCTTGCTTCTTCCCATCTTCTCTTCATGATGTCTCTCATAGCCTTCCGTTGCCTGATCCACAACTTCTGCAAGACCACTTACATGGTAGCTTCTCTCCAGAAGTTCCTGCGTATTTTCTTTCAGCAGCACCTCGCCATTTTTGATCATGACCACTTCTTCCATCAGGTCTGTTGCTTCCTCGATAATATGTGTGGAAATAACGAAGGTACGTCCGGTCTCGGTATATTCCTCCATCAGTTTATGGTAAAAATAATCACGCATTACAACATCAAGACCTGCCACCGGTTCATCCATAAAAGTAAAATCGGCTTTGCTTGCAAGCGCCACGATGATCGTCACCATGGACAGCATACCTTTGGACATTTTATTAATACGCTGTTTTGTATTCAGTTCAAATTTTTTGATCAGTTCCTCCGCAAGTGCCTGATCCCAGTTTGGATAATAATAGGACGCAGTTTTCAGATAATCTTTTACTTTCATGCCGCTCACGCCGCTTCCATAGAGATTGATGGACAACTCTCTGGAAAAGCAAATGTGATCTAACGCCTTGCGGTTCTCCCATACATTTTCACCATTCCATGTCACAGTTCCTTCGGATGCCGGATTCTGTGCGGACATAATGGATAACAATGTCGTCTTTCCGGCACCGTTTCTTCCGATCAGTCCATAAATCTTTCCTTTCTCCAATGTGAGATTGATATTCTTTAACACCTGTTTTTTTCCATAAATTTTACCAATACCATTACATACGATTGATTCCATGAATCATCTTCCTGCCTTTCTTTTCACAACTTTAAAATACATTTTCCTGTATCATTCCTCTTATTTGCATGATTCCATGCTTCCGGTATCACTGTTTTCCATCCGGACAGCTCCTTACTCTTCATTGCCGGATTGTATCAACTGAATGACTTCTTCTTTTCCAAGTCCGATGCTCGCTGCTTCCTCTAACAGTTTTTTTACATAGTTATCATAAAATTCATTCTTTCTCCGGCTTAAGATTGCCTCTTTCGCACCTGCTGACACAAACATTCCAATCCCTCTTTTCTTATATAAAACACCTTCATCCACCAAAATATTCACTCCTTTGGCTGCTGTCGCCGGATTAATGGCATATAGTTTCGCCAGTTCATTCGTGCTCGGCACGCGTTCCTCTTCCAGAAGAATATCCCTTAAAATATCTGTCTCGATCATCTCTGCAATCTGCAGATATATGGATTTCTCCTGCGTCAAAATCTCATTCATGCATGATATACTCCTTTCTTTCCAGAAATTATTCTGTTGCTGACAGCTTTTCAAATGCGCTTATCTGTCCTCTTGTTTTTTGTTTGTTATGTTGTTCATTACTTATGTAATTAACCATATCACTATGGTACTTTGTTGTCAATACATTTTTTCAAGATTGGAATTTTACTTAGGAACTGCCGATTGCAGGTGGTGCGGATTTTTAGATTGAATTTTATAATTTAGGTTATGAACAAAATATTGCAGTCTGACATGTTTATGAAAACATGAATGTGAAATGGACGAATCACAAGACATTGAAAATGACTGCATTTAGTCGACACCTCCTTTATAGGCACTCATCCCATAACCGTGAATTCCATAACGCAAATTGCAGATTCTGTGGTGCTTTCTTAGGGTGTAAAGGGCAGATATAAGCGCCCTCTCACAAGTCATTATTATATATGTTGATTAAAAAAAATCGTACAGACAAATATTATGTTTCTGTACGATTTTTCTTTTCATTTACACTGTGAATGACTTGTGAAATGCCGCTTATACATGCCCTGCCAACACTATGAATTACATTACAAAATCTGCAATTTACGTTATGAAACTCTTATTTTATAATAAACTTCTACAAACTAAAAATGGACAAGTTCCTTATAGCTTCACATTTTCAAACCGTCATATCAATTTTTCCTGTTCGATTTAATCATAATAAATGCTATGCCGGCAACTATTATGTATCCTATTAACGAAATAACAGACGATTCAATTCCAAACTCACCACCTGTAATTGCAAAAACTTTTGAATCAAGAACATATGTCATTACAGAATATGGATCCATTTTTTCCCCAATGGCTAATCCGCCACCAATGATCACAATGTTCCAGATAGCATGCACTATTCCACTATTCCAAACCGAACCACTCTCTATTGCAATCATTGAAAACATAACGCCTACCATAGTTCCAGCGA
>ERZ506929.811-NODE-811-length-11799-cov-4.750255_pt1 | contig 11799 bp, 9 predicted proteins | sample MGYA00513173_ERZ506929 | MGnify/ENA metagenome assembly ERZ506929 | reverse complement strand
ATCCACGCCAGAAGAATGGTGCGTGCATCGGTAAACTCCGTTGAACAGGTGGACAGCGCCAGCACCTGAGCGTCATCGCCCGCCGCTTTCATGGCGGCCAGCGTTTCGGTGTTCAGGTTCAGGGCGTTCTCCTGCGCAAAGGTGTACAACCCCTGCAGGTCGCTGTCCCAGCGCTGGGGCTGGAAGATCGCGCTCTCAGACGAAGGGACCAGCAGACATGCAAAGGTTTTAAGATCATAGGTGCGGTCGGGCAGGATCAGCTCACCGGTGGTGTTCTCTGCAAAGAACTCTGCGTCCTTGTAGAGATCCAGATCACCGAACATCTTGCTCTCTTCCATGTGGTGACCATACAGCAGAGAGTAAGGGTCGGTGAAGTTCTTGTTGCAGTTCACATCCAGAAAGATGCTGCCTGCCAGCGAGAAATCACCGTAAACATCGGTGTTCACATAGGTAAAGTTGTCCTCGCCCTGTACCACAGGGTAGTCGATGGCGGTGTTGTCCAGTGTAACCCACGCGCAGACATCCGGGTTGATGCCCAGCAGCTCCTCAAAGCTCGCGCCGTTATCCGCGCCCGCCTTGGGCTTGAACTGCAGAAGCTCTGCCTGAACATTGTCTGCGGCGGCGTACACCTGCGAGTTGTCCCACAGGGCATAGGCTGAATACGCCCCGGCGACCACCAGGAACAGCACGACCACCGTGCTCACCAGAAAGTCGGCTGCCCTCAACGCTTTTCTCTGCCAGTTGATACAGCCCACCTCCGGTTCAGCAAATTCAAATAAGTGGTTATTCGTTAGGTTTGTGCTGAGATAACCCCCCAGTCACGCTTCGCGTGCCAGCCCCCGCTAATAGGGGGGCCCTTGGCATGGCGCAAAGCTTCACGGTTTTGCCAAGGCCGCCCCTACTAGGGGCGGTGGCATCCCGCAAGGGATGACGGTGGGGTTTAAGCAATTACTCCTCGTCGCGGCGGCGCTTGTTCAGCATCAGGGCCACACCACCAATGGCAACAATGGCCAGCAGTGCAATGTAAGGAACGTTGTCGAGGATAACGCCGGTGTCAACAAGAGCACCATTGTTATTGATATAGTTCACGCTCAAGGCGCTCTTCTGAGCAGATACACTGAAAGTGCCAGAAGAAACAATCTTATTTTCATCATTCACTGCGACACTCGTTGCAGCTGCATTATCCAGACCAACCTGCGTGGTATAATCGCCAAACTTAGCCTCAGAAACGGTATAGGTCACGCCGTTCGGAACGTTCGTAAATACAATAGAATCGCTATCAGTCAGAGTAAAGGACACCGTTGCGGTGGTAGCATTCTCAGCAAAAGTAATCTTGCCATCAGCATATGTGCAACCAGTTCCAGCCGTCACTGCTTCAGCAGTACCTCCTACCGTTACTTCACTCTTCAAAATCTTACCAGCAGGTGCGGTAAAAGTAACATCAAAGCTAAATGCCTGATCACGATCACCCATAGAACCGGTAACCTTCTTGGTCACAGTCAGAGTACCTGCATCATAGGTATTTTCAATAGAATTAATTTTCTTGTCGGTAGTCTCGCCATTTTCGCCAGTGGTAATCTTGTCAAAACGAACCTTGCACTGCAACACACTGCCCTGAGTATTCTCAGCATCAGAGTTCACAACGTAAACGTGCATTTTGTAAGTTGCGGTGCTGTAATTCACACCAGCAACATTACCTTCACTTTCAGTAATCGTATAAACGTACTCGCCAACTTTCGAGTAAGTCGGCAGTGAAACGGTGATATTGCCAGTTCCATCATTAACACTCGCAGAAGGAATCGTAGGCAGAGCCAAACCAGTAGTCTTTGCTGCATCATTCTCTGCAACAATGGTAAAGTTGACAGTATCAGACGGAACCGTCATTCCGGTTTCATTTGCCGTCAGGTTTTTGGGAATCGTAAAGCTTCCACCATTATTAATTGCATCACCACTTGCGGCAGTCGCAAACGCTGCGGTTGCGCCGACGGTGAGCATCATGGCGGCAGCCAGAACGCCCGCGAAGAATTTCTTCAGTTTCATTGTTATTCCTCCCTAGTAAGAAATAGTTCGTACTCCTGTGCCGCGGCCCAAACTCCGCGGTTCACAGGCAGGATGCCGGCAGCTTCTTCCGGCTTCCGTGGTATTACAGACTGCGTCGCCGCAGTAGTGTAATTACTTTTGCTTGCACATCCTCCAGCGGAACCGAGCCAAAGTCCCGGCTGTCCTCGGATTGTGTGCGGTAATCGCCCAGCACAAAAACGCAGCCTTCCGGCACCGTGTAGGGGTACTCCAGCGCGTCTTTTGCGTAGGTGGGGTAGAGGATCTCGCCGCTCTGCACCGCGCCGTTCACCACAAGGGTGCCGCTGTCGTCCAGAGCCACAAGGTCGCCCTCACGCCCAAGGATGCGGCCCACCCGGAGCTTGCCGCCCTGGGTGTAGACCACAACGTCGTTTTTTGCGTAGGTTTTTTGCAGGCGGTAGCAGATGAGCAGGTCGCCATCCTTTACCGCAGGGAACATGCTGCTGCCCTTGGCCTGCGTGAGCAGGAACACCTGCGTGAACAGCACCCAGGCGCACAGCAGGATCACCGCAACGCGGCCCAGCAGGCTGATAAAATCCTGCCGGTTCTCAGCGTCCAGCCTGCGGCGGCGCACCGCCTTTGCCCCCAGCTTCAGGGCTTCATTGTCCAGCGGGTGCATCGGAATGCGCCTCCTTTTGGGGGTCAGAGCTGTCCACTTTGGCGGTATCCAAGGGCAGGCTTCCGGTCTGCTGCTCCAAGAGCACGTTATAGCGGGTGCGCTCGGCGCGGATGGCGGCTTCGTACAGGGCGTAAAGCTCTTCCAGCTTCTTCCACATTGCCGCTTCGTCCACGCCGCCCAGCAGGTTCTTGCGGAATTTCACCGTCCGGAACCACTGGATGATCGCTTCCTGCTCCGGGCTGATGCAGCTTTCCTCTGCACCGGCCAGCCGCTGGGGCGCTTTCTTCTTCGCCATGCGGTCAGCCCCCTTTAGTCATCTTCCTTACGGTGCTTGCGCAGCATCAGCAGGGCCACGCCGCCAGCCACCACAGCAAGGATGACAATGTAAGGCAGGGTGTCGAGGAGGACACCAAGGTCAGGCTCGAGCGTCCGGTGATTAGTGAAGTGAACCGTCTGCTCAGTTGTACCGATTGTTACAGTTGCAGTACGATTCTTTTCGTATACTTTACCGTCTGTACCAATCTGCCAGCTGGTCTCGTACTTTTCGCCGATGTAATCGTCCTCTACAATCTTGTACTCGCCACTCGGCAAATTTTTGAAGGTAATCGACGCTCTATCTTTCAGCGTAAACTGACCATTATCTTTCCATTCAACCTTTGTACTATCAGCATCACTAATTTCAATATTTGCACTCGCGATGTTCACCGCTGTGCCATCAGCCTTGGTAATCGTAAAGGTAAAAGCCTTATTGGTGTCGCCAAGTTTGCCGGTAACGGTTTTGGTAACAGTCAGGTTGGCGGAAGCAGGCACATACTTTGCGTAGAAAGTTGTATCTGCACTAATGGTATCCTCTGTAAAATCAAACTTGCTTGCAGGTGTAAAGTTCTTATCCGTATACCAACCCTCAAATTTATAAACGGTTCCATCCGCTGTTTCTTTTGTTGCCGGGCAATCTGCTTCAGTTTGACCTGCGCGGAGAACATCCGGACGATTGATATTACTCAGCGAAATCGAATTGCTCCCTTCTGGGATAGTAAATGCTCCGCCATAATCATTCACTAGATCAAAAGTATTTTTACCCGCATCCTGAACCATAAACGTGACATTGATGTGCGTTGCATCATGGATCAATAGCAAACCATCCAGATGGTACGTCATTGTTTCATACTTAACCGGCGTAATCGGAGATCGATATACACCATTCGTGTATTTGGATTTATACTGCTCTTCATACTCCTTTTCATCCTTCCAATCTCCCTGCGAGCCATTTTTGCCAGTATTGGCTCCACCCGTTGCAACCACCTCGTACCATTCAATTGTGTACGTGCCGCCATAATTCTTCTGGGCATCTTGCTCCCAACTACTCGGTTTTTCCAGATAATAGTAATCCTTGTAAGAACCATCCGCCTGTTTAATCGGAATCACAGGAAACTGTCCGGAATCAACCAAAATTTCTGTTCCAAGCTTATTTTTGGTATTGTTTGTGTCATAAAGCTGGTTCTCAGGACGCACTTTACCTTTATATTTTACCGGATCCTCTACATTCAAGATTGTACCAACGGCCATACCATTCCAAGCCTTATTTTCCACACTTGGCTTGTAATAATCTTCCTGAGATTGCGAATAATCCCGAATCTGCGTGTAAACATAGAGACTAAAAGAAGATTTCGTTTTAGTGTCAACAACCTCAATAGAATCCGTTGTATCATTATTCCCCAGGTTATTCTTTTTTTCACCATAGTCATGCCTAACCTTCACTTTGCCACTCGAGGTAAGTTTTAGCCTCACGGTTTTATAGGTATCGCCCTTTCCGTTAGTTGCACCAACGAACTCAGCACAATTTTCTCCTTCTATAATCCTCCAATTGTGATAATAATTACTTTTTCCGTTTTTGGATCGCAGTGTAATCGTTGCACCAACCGGAACTTTTGTATCGCCCTGAATGCTGCTGATCATAGCAATTCCATCATTCACATTCGGGTACTCAACGCCATCAATCTCAATGCTGACGATCTCAATGCCGTCATCATCGAAGTCTTCACTTCCCTGATCCGGGTATTCCAGCGCAATCACAAAGGGGCTGAAGCTGGAGGTCTCAAAGGTCAGGGTGCCATTCTTATAGCTGACAACATCCAGTTTTTCCACGGTATTGTCGTCTTTCTGGTGGAGCACCTTCAGTGCATCGGCAGTGAGCGCTCCCATTTCTTCCATTTCCGCAATATCCGGCAGTTTGTCCAGACCAGAAACGGTAACGGTAGCAACATCACCCTTGGCAGGCTGCACCGTTTCGCCCTTGGCGTTCTTGGGGGAGATCTTCAGGCCCAGAATGGGCATCATTTCCCCAAAGCTGTCCTCGTGGCTCTCGTAGAAGGTCTGCATATCGTCATCACCCATGTGGATGACGCTGAGGTGATCTGCGGCAGAGGGCAGATTTTTCACCTCTACCGGCAGATCGACATTCTTCGGGTTGCCGTCCTCGTCCTTGTAGGAGGCAGAGGCCTTGGTTTCCAGATCCACAGGCACGGGGTTCTTGTCCACCAGATCCTCGTGATCCACATCCTCTTCCTCATCGGAGCCCACGGTACCGTCCTTCCATGCGGCGTAGACGTTCACGGTGGTGGTCTTGTCGTCCAGAATGTTGCTGGTGGGGTCGGTGAGGTTCAGGCGCACCCGGTTGCCAAACTCGTCCAGCGTGTACCAGTAGTCAAACAGCCGCAGTTCGCCCTTGGGGTCCCGGTTGGAGGAGGGGTTCTCGATGTAGCTGCTGTAATCCGCAATGGTCTCTGCCCGGGGCACAGCCTGAATAAAGTACAGATTCCACAGAACCTCGCCATTCCGGGCCAGATACTCGCTCTCCGTCATATTGTTGATCTGTGCCTGAGCGGTAATGTCCTGCAGGTCAAGGGTGTTCAGCTCCCTCAGCCAGAAGCGGTAGACCACCATATCCTGCAGCTTTTTGATCTCGTCGCCGGAAACGACCACTTTGTCATCAGGCTTTTCCACCACGTCGTCCTCGCCGGACCACTGGGTCACGGTGCTGGAGCTGGGGTCGGTGCTGGAGCTGGTGCTGGTGTCGTACTCAATGACGGTGCCCCACTCTGTTTCCTTAACGTTGGGGCCGCCGTCGAGGTTGTCCTCGCCGCCTTCCACAGGCCGGGTGGCAACTTCGTCCTCGCCAAAACCGGCAGCCTCGCCTTCATCGTATACTTCGCGCGGCTCGCCGTCGTCCACGGCAGGGAAATCGTCGCCGAAACCGGCAGCTTCGTCCCCGCCAAAACCGGCAACTTCTTCGTTGCCGGAATCAACAACTTCCTTGTACTCGGTTGCAAACACCGGCATAAGGCAGGTGCAGATGACCGCAAGCGCCAGACAAAGCGCAAAAACGCGCTTCACCAGCCTATCTTTTTTTCCGTGATGATTTTTCCGCACAGTGGAGCCCTCCCTGCATCATAGTATTTTTGGCAAAACCGGAGGAAAAGATATCCAACTTTTGTCGTTTTTCTTTCCCTTGGCAGGTTATTTTTACCAGACACATCATTATTGTAATTATAGCATGTATATCCAGTATTTTCAATAGTGAAATTTTATTTTTCCTTCCCCTTTTCAGACAAAATATTCTGCGATATACAGCACGTTATGAACCGTCGCAATATCATTGCGGGGAGTAGTGCACTCTAACTTATCCGCACCGCCCGCCGCATTGATATATCGCGCAGTTTTGTGTTGTATATTCGCAGTTTCACTCTCTATAATACATGAAACGCAGATTCCTTTCACTTTTTTTCGAGATTTTTTGAAAAAAGTTTTCGGGGGAGAGGAATAACCCCACCGTCATCCCTTCGGGATGCCACCGCCCCTAATAGGGGCGGCCTTGGCAAAGAGGTCAGGCTTTACGAAATGCCAAGGGCCCCACTATTAGGGGGGCTGTCGCCGCAGGTGACTGGGGGGTTGCCCCACCAAAAAGCGCCCCCATCACTCAAAGGAGCAATGGGGGCGCTTTACCATATTACAATGGGTTCCGCTTACTCAGCCTTGGGGGCTTCAGGAGCCTTTGCTTCCTCAGCCTTTGCGGCGGGCTCTGCCGGAGCGGCAGGAGCGGCAGCGGGCTTCGGAGCCTGCTTCACCACGGGCTTGGGGGGATTCGGATCGTCCTTCAGCGGGAAGAGGATGATGTGCTTGGGGCACTTCTGGGCGCACATGCCGCAGCCCTTGCACTTGTCGTAGTCGATGCGAGCCACGCCGTCCACAACGTGGATGGCATCAAACTTACAGGTGCGCTCGCACATGCCGCAGGCAATGCAGGAAGTGGTGCAGGCCTTCATGGCAACGGGGCCCTTATCCTGATTGGAGCACATGACCACGGGCTTGCGGGGGCCGCCTGCGTCGATCATAATGACGTGCTTGGGGCAGATGTTGGCGCAGGCACCACAGCCGGTGCACTTGTCCTTGTCCACCTTGGCCACGCCGTCCACAATGTGGATGGCATCGAACTTACACACCTTGGTGCAGTCGCCCAGGCCGATGCAGGCAAAGGTACAGGTCTTGGGGCCGCCGTACAGGGTCGCAGCAGCGGCACAGGTCTGGATGCCCTTGTACTCGTAGCTGGGCTTGCAGTGCTCGGAGTTGCCCTGGCACTGAACCACAGCCTTCTTCTCCACAGCGCTTGCCTCACCGCCCATGATCTTGGCAATGGCAGCAGCAGCCTTGGGGCCGCCGGGTGCGCACTTGTCGCAGGGCACGCCGTCCAGAACAACTGCCTTGGCGTAGTCGGAACAGCCGGCGTAGCCGCAGCCGCCGCAGTTTGCGCCGGCCAGACAGGCAGAAACTTCCTCAATGCGGGGGTCTTCCTCCACCGCCATGAACTTTGCGGCAGCCACCAGAACGATAGCACCCACAGCGCCCACGATGGTGCACAGGATAACAGCAGATACAATATTCATAGTCCTGTTCCTCCCTTACAGCGTAACATTGAACAGGTTTTCGACGATGCCGCCGAAGCCCATGAAGGACAGGCTGGTGATTGCAGCTGCGATCAGGGTGATGGGCAGGCCCTTGAAGGGTGCCGGGGGATCGCAGGCTTCCACGCGCTTACGCACGCCGCTGAACATGACCATGGCCAGCATAAAGCCGCAGCCTGCGCCGATAGCGCAGATCAGAGCCTCGATGTAGGCGTAGCCGAAGCCGTGTGCAGCCACATCGGCGCCGTAGTCGCCCACGACCAGAATGGTAACGGCCAGCACGCAGCAGTTGGTGGTAATCAGGGGCAGATAAACGCCCAGCGAGTTATACAGTGCAACGACATACTTCTTGAGGAAGATCTCGATGAACTGCACCAGCACAGCGATGACCAGAATGAACACGATGGTCTGCAGATAGCTCAGACCAGCCTTGTCCAGAATGAAGATCTGGATGGGGAAGGTAACGGCCGTTGCCATGAACATGACAAAGATGACAGCACCGGACATACCAACAGCGGAATCCAGCTTTTTGGAAACGCCCAGGAACGGGCAGATACCGTAGAACTTCACCAGCACATAGTTGTTGACAAGGATCATGCTGAAGAAGATCGCAGCGAGTTTGACGAGCATCTTATTCCGCCTCCTTCTTCAGATTGTCAAGATCACAGCAGCTCTTGCGCTCGATGCGGGCGTCCAGCTTGCCTTCCAGCCACACACAGCCGGCCATCAACAGGCCAAAGCAGAAGAATGCACCGGGAGCCTGCGTCATGATGGACACCTTGGCAACGCTTTCCGGAATGATCTGGAAGCCCAGCCAGGTGCCGCTGCCCAGGATCTCACGGATGGAGGCCATCAGGGTAGCGGTGAGGGTGTAGCCGAGGCCCATGCCCACGCCGTCCAGTGCGGAATCCACCACATTGTTCTTGCAGGCGAACATCTCGGCACGGCCCAGAATGATACAGTTGACAACGATCAGGGGCAGGAACACGCCCAGAGCGTTGTACAGGCTTTCCATGTAGGCCTGCATGAACATCTGCACGATGGTCACAAAGCCTGCAATGATAACGATGTAGCAGGGCAGATGCACCTTGCCGGGGATGACTTTCCGCAGCAGGGAGATCATGATATTGGAGCACACCAGCACGAAGGTGAAGGCGGCGCCCATGCCCAGTGCGCTGGAAACTGCCGTGGTAACGGCCAGAATGGAGCAGGTGCCCAGAACCAGACGCAGAACAGGGTTTTCTTTGATGATGCCGTTGGTAAGGATGCTTACCTTGGACTTATTTTCTTGTGCCATTTCTTACCAACCTCCTTTTATGCCAGCTCGTTGAAGCAGTTGATACAATCATTGATGGCAGCAAACAGAGCGGTGGACGAAATGGTTGCGCCACTGTACGCATCGAAATCCTGATTCATCACAATGTTCTTGGTGCCGTCCATGCCGTTGAACTGTGCCAGGAAGTCATCGGTGGACACATTGGAGCCGATGCCCTTGGTCTGGGTAGAAGCGTCTACCCAGATGCCGGTCTCGGCGCCGTTGGCGTCGAAGCCCATGATGACGGTCAGGATGCCGCCGTCAAAGCCCTTTTCCTCGGCCTTGATGGCAATGCCGCCATCGGGAGCCTTTACCACGCCGGTAACATTGGCGGTGGTGTAGTCGGTCACTTCCTCCAGCGTAGCTGCGTCCGAAACAGAGGGCATCACGCTGACATAAGCAGCCAGCGTGGTGCGGCGGGTGTTCTCCTTGATAACGGGAGCGGTCATGCCGTTCACCAGAGCCAGCAGCAGGCTGACGATCAGAGAGATGACGGTCAGCACAACGATCGGCTTACCGGTGGTTTCCCAGCTGGAATTTGCAGTCTTACTCATTTGCCAGCACCCTCCTTCGCTTTCTTTGCAGGCTTCACATAGCCATACGGGGTCTGACGGGTCAGATCATTGATGTACGGGACCCACAGGTTCATGAACAGCAGTGCGAAGGACACGCCCTCGGTGTAGCTGCCCCAGTAACGGATGGCAAAGGTGACGATGCCCAGTGCCACGCCGTACACCAGCTTGCCCTTCAGGGTGAAGGGGCTGGTAACGTAGTCGGTAGCCATGAACACAGCGCCGAACAGCAGGCCGCCGCTCAGCACGGCAACCAGTGCGCTGTGCAGATCCCTGGTAGCGATCAGGTAGAACACGAACACGCTGCCAACGTAGGAAGCAGGGATAGCGATGCTGATGGTCTTGGTAGCCACCAGATAGACAAGGCCCAGCACGATAGCCAGTGCGCAGGTCTCGCCCAGCACACCGCCGTGGATGCCCATGAACAGATCCAGCAGGCTCAGCTTGGAGGGATCTGCCACAGCCAGCGGGGTAGCCTTGGACAGCTGATCCACCGCTGCATCCGGGAACACCCACTTATTCATGGAACCGGCAAAGCTGACAAACAGCACGATACGGCCCACCAGAGCGGGGTTTGCAAAGTTCATGCCAATGCCGCCGAACAGCTGCTTGACAACGATGATAGCCACCAGATCGCCGATGATCAGCTGACCGATGGGCATGCCCACGGGCACGTTCATGGCCAGAATGATGCCGGTGACCACAGCGGACAGGTCGCTGATGGGGTTTGCCTTCTTCAGCAGCTTGCAGTACAGCCACTCAAAGGCCACACATGCCACAACGGACACTGCGGTGACCAGCAGGGCACGCGCACCAAAGATGATTGCAGAGGCCACCACACAGGGGCACAGGGCAACGATCACGTTGGCCATCAGGCTCTGGGTCGTTTCCTCACTGCGCAGGTGCGGGGAGGCCGAAACAATAAGCTTCGTATCCATTACTTATTGCCTCCTTTTTTGATTTCACCAAGGTAGAACGCCTTTGCCAGGCCCATCATCTGGGTGCAGGGGCGCTTTGCCGGGCAGACAAAGGTGCAGGAGCCGCAGTTGAAGCAGTAATCAACATGCAGCTTGCCCAGCTCCTGAACGTCGCGGGCTGCATAAGCCTGGTTGACCTCCACGGGCTCCAGACCCATGGGGCAGTACTCCACGCAGCGGCCGCAGCGGATGCAGGGGTTGACCTGCGGGGGCTCTGCAGCAGCGGCGCTGAGCATGATCAGGCCGGAGGTGGTCTTGGTGGTGGGGTAGCTCAGGTTCTCCACAGCGGGGCCCATCATGGCACCGCCGGCAACCACCTTGCCCAGCTCCACGCCGCCCTTGATGCCGGCAGCGTTCAGAACATCCTCGTAGGCAGTGCCCACGGGAACGATCAGGTTCTGGGGCTTTGCGCAGGCATCGCCGTCCACGGTGATGCAGCGGCTGACCACCGGCATACCGGTAGCCAGGTACTTGCCCAGGGTAGAAACAGAGGTCACGTTCATCACGATGGCACCTGCATCTGCGGGCAGACCGCCGTGCGGCACCTCGCGGCCCAGGCACTTCTCGATCAGGATCAGCTCTGCGCCGGTGCCGTAAACACTGGGCAGTGCCTTGACCTCGATGGCGGGCTTGTCTTTGGTCTTCTGGTTCAACAGCTCGATGCACTCGGGCTTGTTGTTCTCAATGCCGATGATGCACTTCGGGATGCCGGTGTACTTCAGCACGGCCTCGATGCCACGGACGATATCATCGCTGCAGTTCAGCATCTCCTGCGTGTCGCTGGTCAGCCAGACTTCACACTCGGAAGCGTTGATGAGCAGGGTGTCCACGGTCTGCTTGGGCTGCAGCTTGACATCGGTCGGGAAGCCTGCGCCGCCCAGACCCACCAGGCCGCACTCACGCACGGCTGCCAGGAAGCTGGCCTTGTCGGTGACCTCGGGTGCCTTCACGGCAGGGTCCACGGCCTGCTTGCCATCGGTCTTGATGACAACAGAGTCGCACATCCGGCCATTGGAGAGACGGAAGGGTTCCACAGCGGCCACGGTACCAGAAACACTGGAGTGGATATTTGCAGAGACAAAACCGCCTGCCTCGCCGATCTTAGTGCCAACAAACACTTCGTCGCCCTTTTTGACCAGGGCTTTCGCCGGAGCGCCGATGTGCTGGCTCATCAGGATGCGTACCTGCGCGGGCAGAGGCATCGGAACTGGTTTGCTTGCAGCGGTTGCCTTGTCATGCGGCGTATGCGCGCCAAGCGCCGCACGTTTCAGCTTGTTCA
>ERZ506929.809-NODE-809-length-11805-cov-5.961106_pt1 | contig 11805 bp, 7 predicted proteins | sample MGYA00513173_ERZ506929 | MGnify/ENA metagenome assembly ERZ506929 | reverse complement strand
GCAGACGGATCAGCTCCGGGATGACCATGCTGGGGTGGGTGTCGTTGATCTGGATGGCGGCGTAGTCGGCCAGATCGTGGTAATTGCAGCCCCGGGCGGCGCACTCTGCCAGAATGAGCTGGGCACCGGCAGAAACCATGAGGTACTGCTGATACACCCGCAGACGGCGGCCTGCCTCATCGGAGTCGTCCGGGTAGAGGAACAGGGTCAGGTTCTTGTCGATGGCGGTTTTGTCAAAGGCAATGCCATCATGGACGATGCTCTCGTCGATGGTATCCAGATCGAACAGATTCAGGGTGTTGGTGCGGCCCTCGTAACCGGTGACAGCCAGCTTGTACAGCCGGGCAGTGTATTCCTTGCCCGCCAGCTCCACCGGGTAGGTCACATCGGTCTTTTCAGCCCAGCTGTGGGCGGTGAGCCAGGGGTCGGGCTTTTCGTTCTGCACACCATCCTCAAAGGACTGGTGGAACAGGCCAAAGTGATACCGCAGGCCCACGCCGTCGCCGGGCAGGTTCAGCGTTGCCAGCGAATCCAGGAAGCAGGCTGCCAGACGGCCCAGACCACCGTTGCCGAGAGAAGGCTCCGGTTCCACTTCCTCAATGTCCGAAAGGCGCTTTCCGGCAGCGGCCAGTGCATCCCGGGCTTCTTCGTACAACCCCAGATTGATGAGGTTGTTGGACAGCAGCTTGCCGATAAGAAATTCGGCGCTGATATAGTACAGCTTGCGGCCGGTAACGGGCTGCACGCGGTCGGCACTCTTCTGCCGCACCAGCTCCAGCAGTGCCAGATACAGCTCCTGATCGGTACAGTCCGCCAGCAGCTTTCCGGTGAGGCTCTGTAATGTTTCGGTAAAGCTCATAATGGATCCTCCTTTGTTTTCAGATACACACCTTACGGAAAACAGGTTTGACATTTATAATGCAAGATATACCAGATAAAACAATCGAAATCTTGCCTTAAAGGAGCAAATTATGGTACAATCCTATCATCTGGAGGTGAGATGATGCATAATCAGGCTTCTTTGCAGGAAACCAAGCAGCACGGGGCCGTGCGGTTCCCCTTCAATCTGTATCCCTGCACCATTCCGGGAGATTTCCCGCAGGTGGCACTCCACTGGCAGGAGAGCATGGAGCTGGTCTTTGTCAAGCGGGGCGCGGGGCTGGTGCAGGTGGGCGCTGCGTCCTGCCCGGCCTATCAGGGGGATATCTTTATTTTTACGCCCGGCACCCTCCATGCCCTGCGGCAGGCAGAGGGGCAGCGCATGGAATACGAGAACATCATCTTTGAGCTGGAGCTTCTGGGCGGTGCGGAGGACCTTTGCGCCGAAAAATACCTGCTTCCGCTCCAGAGCGGGCGGCTGCTGCTGCCAGCGCGGCTGACTCCCAACGACCTGTGTTATCTCCAGGCCGCCGCCTGCCTGCGGGAGGTGGAGGAAGCCAACCGTGCCAAGCTTCCCGGCTATGAGCTGCTGGTCAAAGGAGCACTGCTGCGCTTTCTCTCCCTGCTCATTGCGCAGGGGAAACAGCAACTCCCCGCGGAAACTGCCGATACCCAGCGGCTGAAAGCCGTTCTGCAATGGATCTCTGTCCATTATGCCGAGGGGCTTCGGGTCGCCGATGCCGCCGGGGTCTGCTCCTTCAGTTCCAGCCACTTCATGCGCTGGTTCCGGCAGATGACAGGGCAGAGCTTTGTTGCCTTTCTGAACGAATACCGGCTGAATGCCGCCGCCGAAGCGCTGCATGCTACGGACGAGACGGTGCTGACGATCGCTTCCCGGTGCGGGTTTGAAAACCTCTCCTATTTTAACCGGGCATTCAAGGCGCATTTTGGCATGACTCCGCGGGAGTACCGGAAAAAATAAACAAAATGAGGCCGTTCCGCTTCTCTGAGAAAGAGAGGGAACGGCCTCATTGTTTTGATCAGACTTCCGGCGGGCAGCAGCTCTCCCGGGGGATGAGCTTGTGCGGCACGATGATCTTTGTGGCCAGAAGGTTCGGGTTCTCGATGTGGTTGATGGTCTGGCTGGCAGCCTCCATGCCCAGCTGGTAGGGGTTGACGTCCACGGTGGTCAGCTGTGGGCTGCCCTGCCCTTTGTTGCGGAGTGCCCCTTGGCAAACCGGACGGGATTGCGCTATAATAGAGCCGTAACAGTTCCACAAAGGTATGGTAAGGGAGGTGCGGTCATGATCCGGGTGGCGATCGTAGAGGATGACGCGGAGGTACAGGGGGTATTGCAGGAGTATGTCCGGCGGTATACCCGGCAGTACGGGACAGAATTTGAAGTGACGGTCTTTGCGGACGGCGTGGATATTCTGGAGGATTACCGCGCGGTCTACGATATTATTTTTCTGGATGTGGAGATGAAGCATCTGGACGGCATGACCACGGCAGAGCGCATCCGGCAGATGGATGCAGACGTCATCCTGATCTTCATTACCAATATGGCGCAGTACGCCATCCGGGGCTACTCGGTGGGAGCGCTGGACTATGTGCTGAAGCCGGTGCCCTACTTTGCCTTTTCGCAGCAGCTGCTCAAGGCTGTTGCCCGGCTGGAAAAGCGGGCAAAGCACTACCTGACTGTGCCGGTGGAGGGCGGGCTGCGCCGGCTGGACACCGCAAGCATCTATTACTTGGAAAGCGAGGGGCACCGGGTGCACTTTTACACCGACGAGGGCGATTTTTCTGCCCCCGGCGCCCTCAAGACCTTTGAGGAAAAGCTGGCAGACTGCCCCTTTGCCCGCTGCAACAGCGGCTACCTTGTCAATCTGGCACAGGTGCGGGAGCTGCGGCAGAGCACCGTACAGGTGGGCCCCTGCGAGCTGCAGGTCAGCCGCCCCAAGCGTAAGGCTTTTCTTGCCGCACTGACCGATTACATCGGAGGTGAGGGTTCATGACCGCGCTGCCGGATATCCCCCGGCTGTACACCGCCCTTGCCGAGTGTCTGGCGGTGCTGCTGTTCACCCCGGCGCTTGCGCCCCGCTTTTCCAAGGCGGTCACCGGGGGCATCACCCTGCTGTGGGCGGCGGTGCTGTCGGCCTTTCTGGGGCTGACGGGCAACGTGCCCGGCGGGCTCTGGATCCCCTGCATGGTAACGGCCATCGGGCTTTCTTACTTATATTTATGGGGTGTGTGGAGCATCACCCTGCTGGAAGCCGGGTATCACTGCGCCCGGGCGTTTATTCTGGCAGAGCTTGCCGCCAGCGTGGAGTGGCAGCTGCACTGCGCCCTCTGGCCCGCCCGCGGCCCATGGGAGCCGCTGTCTTTGCTGCTGCTGGCGCTGGTGTATGGGACGCTGTTCGGCATCATGTGCTATCTGCAGCACCGCCGTCCCCAGCCCGCCGGGCACTTACAGATCGGCGGCAGCGCCGCCCTGACGGCGGTCATGCTGGCGCTGACCGCCTTTGCGGTGAGCAATCTGGGATTTCTGCCCGGCAGCGAGATCAACATGAGCATTTTTTCCATCCGCACACTGGTGGATTTTTCCGGCGTGCTGATCCTGACCGTGCAGCACGAGCAGCTGCGGGAGAACGCTTTGCACGGCGAGCTTGCCGCCATGGATGAGGTGCTGCACCGCCAGTACGAGCAGTACAAGCGCAGCAAGGAGGGCATCAACCTCATCAACCGGCGGTACCATGAGCTGAAAGTCCAGCTTGCCCGCATCCGGGAGGAGCAGGACCAGACCAAGCAGAACGCCGCCATTGCCGCCATGGAGCAGAACATCCGCCAGTACGAGGCCGAGAACAAGACCGGCAACCCGGTGCTGGATACCCTGCTCACCGCCAAGACCATGGAGTGCCAGCAGGAGAACATTACCATCACCAGCGTAGCGGACGGCAGGATGCTGGGATTTCTCACCATCCGGGAGCTGTGCACCATCGTGGGCGTGGCGCTGGACAACGCCATTGCCGCCGTGCGCGCCGAGCCGGACCCCGAAAAGCGGCTCATCAAGGTGGCAGTGTACAGTCAGGGTGGCTTTGCCATGCTGCGGTTCGAGCACTATACAGAGACTGCCCCGGCACTGGATGCGGACGGCCTGCCGCAGCAGGGGTCGGACCTGAAAAGCGTCCGCACCACCGTCGGGCAGCACGGCGGCAGCATGACGCTGCACTGGGAAAACAACTGGTGCACCCTGCGGATCTTATTTCCGCTGCCCCAAAACAAATGAATTTTTACGGCAGGTATCCCCTGCCGTTTTTTGTTGTCTGGCAGGGTGCACAAATATAATGCGGCGATATTTGTATATTAGCACAATAAAATTTGAAACATTATTGTAACTTTTGCAAACTGTGTATCCAAAACGACAGATTGTGCGGAGAACGGTTCGTTCTGCAGTATATATGATAAAATGACATCAAGCAAAGGAGCGGACGCGCTCCAGAGAACAGCTATGAACCGGGTCGTGTACCCAAAAGAGAAGGAGTTAACAGTTATGGCACAGAAAAAGAAGGACGGTAAGATGATGGGCAAGATCATCAAAACTGCCGTTTCGGGTGTGTTGTGTGTCGCATTGGCGGGCGGTATAGTTGCGGCCAATGTGCTGATCCCGCCCAACGCCAGCAGCGTGCAGAGCATTTTGGGCCTGAAGAGCGGAGGCATCGACAACAGCAAGGCAAAGACCGAAGGCATTAATATGGAATACGGCAAGCCCGGCTTTGACACAGAGGATGCGCTGGTTGAGGATGAGATCGCCCTGAACAAGCAGATCGCAGCAGAGGGCATCGTCCTGCTGAAGAACGATGAAGGCAGAATGCCGTACAGCACGGATACCACCTTCAGTTTTGTCAGCCATTCGGCAGTCAGCTACATCGGCGGCAACAAAGTCGATATGAAAACGGCCTTTGAAGATGCCGGGTTCGGTGTCAACGAGGACCTCTGGAAATTCTATTCCGAAGGCAACGGCAAGGATTACGGTCTGGGCGTTGGTTCCGTTTCCTACGGTGATGACGAGGACTTTTCCATCAACGAATGCCCCTTGTCTGTTATGAAAGCAGAGCCGGGTCTGACCGATTCCATGAAGAATACGGTTCCTGTTTTTGTGTTCAGCCGTGTGGCGGGCGAAGGCCGTGATATGCCCCGCTCCATGTACAACCACACCGATGTGGAAGAGGACAAGACCAAGACTTATCTGGAGCCGGATTCTACGGAACTGGAGATCCTGCAGTATCTGAACGACAACTTTGACGATGTCGTGCTGCTGCTCAACTCCAGTGCAGCGGTCGATCTGAGCTGGGTGGAGGATTATCCCAGCATCCACACGGTCATCTCGGCTCCTGCCATGGGCGACTACGGCCTGTGCTCTCTGGCTGAGATCTTCTCCGGCAAGGTCAATCCTTCCGGCCGCACCGTGGATACCTATGAAGTGGATGCCATGAACAGCCCGGCGGCGCAGAACTTCGGCGACTTTGCCTACTACGATGAGAATGGCAACCTCACCAAGTACAACTACGTCAGCTACAAAGAGGGCATCTATGTTGGCTACCGCTACTACGAGACCCGCTACGAGGACAAGGTGCTGGGTCAGGGCAATGCCGGTGATTACAACTATGCGGATGCTGTGATGTATCCCTTTGGATACGGCCTGTCCTACACGGATTTCGAGTGGTCTGATTACGATACCAGCTGGGATGGCGATACCTGCACTGTGACCGTCAAGGTCACCAATACGGGTGATGTGGCCGGCAAGGATGTCGTACAGGTCTATGCACAGAGCCCCTATACCGATTACGACAAGGCAAACAAGGTGGAAAAGGCTGCTGTGGAGCTGGTGGGCTATGCCAAAACTGCAGAACTGGCTCCCGGTGCAAGCGAGACGGTGAAGATCACCTTTGATCAGGAGCAGCTGAAGTCTTACGACTACGTCAATGCCAAGACCTACATTCTGGACGCAGGTGATTACTATATCACTGCGGCTAAAAACGCACACGAAGCGGTCAACAACATCCTCTCTGCCAAGGGCAAGACCGTGGCAGACGGCATGACCGCCGACGGCGACACTGCTTTTGTTGCAACCTACACCCCGGCCAACGGCACCGTGGATACCACGACCTATAAGAACGACACCACCACCGGCGTGGAGGTTACCAACCAGCTGGATCATGCAAACGGCGGGCTGCAGTATCTCTCCCGCAGTGACTGGACCGGCACCTGGCCGACCGTTGACGGCGAGGTCAGCGACCAGATCAGCACTTGGGGCAACCCCATCAACGGCACCGATGCAAACGGCAACCCCGCTTCCTATACTTACTATAAGACCATCAGCAGCGAGGATCTGGCAAAGCTGGATTCCTTCGATTCCCTGAACCCCACCGATCCTTCTACCCTGACCGATGAGCTTGTCTACGGCAAGGACAACGGCCTCGGCCTGATCGATATGCGTGGTCTGGATTACAACGACCCCAAGTGGAACGACCTGCTCGACCAGCTGACCCCCAGCGATTACCAGACCCTGATCACCCAGTCCGGCTATGGTACGGCAGCCATCAAGTCGGTGGATAAGCCCTCCACGACCGACCGCGACACTGCCACCGGCCTGATCAACTACGGCTTTGATGCAAGCGGCAACCTCTACTTCAAGGGCAACATCACGCACTGCGGCGTGATCGTTCTGGCACAGACCTACAACGATGATCTGGCCACTCACTACGGCGAGAACATTGGCGACGAGTCCTACTATCTGGATGTCGATGGCTGGTATGCACCGGCAGTCAACATGCACCGCACTGCATTCTCCGGCCGCAACAGCGAGTATTACTCCGAGGATCCGTTCATCGGCGGTCACATTGCTTCCCTCGAGTGTGAGGGTGTCGCCTCCCGCGGTATGTATGTCTTTGTCAAGCATTACGCCATCAACGATCAGGAGGACCACCGCGGCGACCGTGAAGGCCAGTACAGCATTGCGACCTTCCTGAACGAGCAGGCGGCCCGCGAGATCTACCTCAAGCCCTTTGAGATGTGCGTCAAGTCTGATAAGGTCGAGATGAACTATGCAAAGGACAACGGCGACGGCACTTACAGCAATGCCACCAGAGAGATCCCGTCCGTGACCGGCGTTATGACTTCCTTCAACCGCATTGGCTATACATGGGCCGGCGGCGACTACAACCTTGTTACCGGTGTCCTCCGCAATGAGTGGGGCTTCCACGGCTTCATTATCACCGATAATGCAAATACCGGCGTGTTCATGGATGCAGGTCAGATGATCCGGGCTGGTGCAGACGGAAAGCTGACGAACCTGCCTTCCGGCGCACGGTACACCTTTAACAAGGATGACGTTGCAGACTACCATTACGGTCGTGAAGCGATCCATAACATCCTGTACACCATTGCAAACTCCAAGGCAATGAACGGCGGTATGCCGGGCAGCCGTTATCTGGCAAAGGTCGAGCCTTACCAGAAGGTCATCTACGCTGTGGATGGCGTCTGCGGCGGTCTGATCGCGGTTCTGGCCGTTCTGACGATCCTCCGCTTCCGCAAAAAGAAAGAAAACGTAAAAACCGTCTGATCAACACATAGGAACAGAAGGGGCGGCGGGTATCCGCCCGCCTCTTTTCTTTGTTCATCGTCAGGAGCCAAGCTATGAAACACGCAGACATCATTCAAACACTGGATCTGGAACAGAAATGCGCCCTGCTGAGCGGCGGCACGGTGTTCACCACCCGGGCGCTGCCGGGCAAGGGCATCCCGGCCATTACCCTGTCGGACGGCCCCAACGGCGTGCGCAAGCAGGCGGGCGCGGCTGACCATCTGGGCCTGAACCCCAGTGTGCCCGCCACCTGCTTCCCCACCTCGGCCACCGTGGCCAACAGCTGGGACCCGGCGCTGGGCGAGGCTGTGGGCGCAGCCATGGGCGAAGAAGCAGCGGCACAGGGCGTGTCGGTGCTGCTGGGCCCCGGCCTGAACATCAAGCGCAGCCCCCTGTGCGGCCGCAACTTCGAGTATTTCTCGGAGGACCCCTACCTTGCCGGTAAAATGGCGGCGGCCTACGTCCGCGGCATCCAGAAAAACGGCATTGCCGCCTGCCCCAAGCACTTTGCCGTGAACAGTCAGGAGCTGCGCCGCATGGCCTCGGATTCCATCGTGGACGAGCGCACCCTGCGGGAGATCTACCTGACCGGCTTCGAGATGGTGGTCAAGGAGGCGCAGCCCAAGACCATCATGTCCTCCTATAACCTTGTCAACGGCACCTACGCCAACGAGAACGCCCACCTGCTCATGGAGATCCTGCGCAGGGACTGGGGCTTTGACGGCGCAGTGGTCACCGACTGGGGCGGCAGCAACGACCACGCCTTGGGCGTAAAGAACGGTTCTACGCTGGAAATGCCCGCCCCCGGCGGGGACGCCATCCGGGAGCTGATGAAGGCGGTGCAGACCGGCAAGATCACCGAAGCAGACGTGGACGCCCGGCTGGAGGAGCTGCTGGAGCTGGTGTTCACCACCAAGGCGGCGGTGGACGCCGCACCCGGCAAGTTCGATGCCGACGCTCACCACGCACTGGCACGCCGGGCTGCTGCCCAGAGCATCGTGCTGCTGAAGAACGAAAACAGTCTGCTGCCCCTTGCAAAGGGGGAAAAGGTGGCGGTCATCGGCGACTTTGCCCAGACGCCCCGCTATCAGGGTGCAGGCTCCAGCGCCGTCAACTCCATCAAGGTGGATTCCTTTCTGGACTGCCTTGCCGAAAGCGGCCTGAACAGCATCGGCTACGCCAAGGGCTTTGACCGGCAGGGCAAGCCCGATGAGGCACTGAAGGCCGAGGCGGTGCTGCTAGCAAAGAACGCCGATGTGGTGCTGCTGTGCATGGGTCTGGACGAGATCAAGGAGAGCGAGGGCATCGACCGCGCCGACATGAAGCTGGCAGAGAACCAGCTGGAGCTGCTGACGGCTGTGGCGGCGGCAAACCCCAACGTGGTGGTGCTGCTGAGTGCAGGCTCCTCGCTGGAAAGCGATTGGGCCAAGGACTGCAAGGCGCTGGTCTACGGCTGTCTGGGCGGTCAGGCCGGTGCAGGCGCACTGGTCGAGGTGCTCACCGGCGCGCAGAACCCCTGCGGTAAACTGGCTGAGACTTGGGCGCGCAGCTACGCCGACACCCCCGCAAAAGCGCATTTCGGCGGCGACGGCCCCACTGTGGAGTACCGCGAGGGTCTGTATGTGGGCTACCGCTACTACGACACCGCCGGTGTGCCCACCGCCTTCCCCTTCGGCTACGGCCTGAGCTATACCAGCTTTGCGTACAGTGACCTGAAAGCAGACGAAAAGGGCGTGACCCTGACTGTCACCAACACCGGCAGCTGTGCAGGTGCCGAGGTGGTGCAGCTTTATGTGGCAAAGCCGGATGCAAAAGTTTTCCGCCCCGTCAAGGAGCTGAAGGGCTTTGCCAAGGTGCAGCTGGAAGCCGGAGAGAGCAAGACCGTCACCATCCCGCTGGACGACAAGGCGTTCCGCTACTGGAACGTCAAGACCGACCGCTGGGAGGTGGAGGGCGGCAGTTATCAGCTGCTGGTGGGCGCTTCCAGCGCCGATATCCGCTTGACTGCCGCTGTTACGGTGGCGGGCACCGGCGCACCCGACCCCTACGCGGGCAAAAATCTGGAGCATTACCGCACCGCACAGGTGCAGAACGTGCCGGACGCGGAGTTTGAGGCGCTGCTTGGTCGTCCCATCCCGGAGAACAAGGTGCACATCGACCGCAACATGACGCTGGGCGAGATGGGGCACGGACGCAGCCCCATCGGCTGGCTGGCAGCAGCGGTACTGGGCGCCCTGCTGCGCCGCAGCATCAAAAAGGGCAAGCCCGACCTGAACATCCTGTTCCAGTACAATATGCCTCTGCGGGCGCTGGCCAAAATGACCAACGGCGCCATCAGCATGGGCATGGTGGACGGCATCGTGATGGAGCTGCAGGGCTTCTGGATCATCGGTCTTGTGCGGGTGATCGTGGAGGCCGTGAAGAACCTCGTGCTGAACAGCCGCATGGAAGAGCGTCTGAAAAACAGCTGAAAGGAAGCAGGCTATGAATTTCTGGAATAACTTCGCGGCAAAACACCCCGCCGCTGCCAAGTGGGTGCGCGAGGGCGGCCTGTTCGTCATCGTGTCCAACCTCATCACGGTGTTCAAGTACCTGCTGCTGCAATTTCTGCCCAAGGCCTTTGCAAGCCTGCCGGTGGTGGATTTCGGCTGGCCGGGCATTGATATCACCCTGTTCGGCGAGACCTTCAAGTGGAATATCCTCGGCTACGACGCCGCCCACGGCGGTCTGCCCTACTTCTGCGCCTACATGATCGCCATGGTCATCGGCGAGTGCATCAACTTCCCCATCCAGCGCAATTTTGTGTTCCGCAGCAAGGGCAATCTGGCAAAACAGATCGGCTGGTATGTGCTGGCCTTCTGCATCATCACCTGCATCGTCAACTCCATCAACTGCATCTGGGTAGCAGTGGCAGGGCTGCTGGTACCGGACTTCATCTACAACATCGGCACCACCGTGCTCAACGGCGGCATCTCCATGGTCATCTTCTTCTTTGTGAATAAGATCATCTTCCCGGAGGGCGAAAAAGCCGCCAAATAATAAGACATTCTCCTTCATTTTCTTCTCTTCATCATAAACCAGAAGGGCTGCTCCGTTCTCCGGGGCGGCCCTTTTGGTTTGGGGAGAGAACTTCCTCAGCCATCTTATTTTTGTTTTTCTGCACAAAATGTTCTGCGGGCAGGGTTTTCCTCTTGACAAGCGGGCAAATGTTTCGTACTATATTTAGTAGTATGGAATCAAAGACGCTGTACGCAGGTTTCAGTGTGACCCTGTACCCATTTCAGGCAAAGTGTGCCTGTTTGATATAAAATGGAACCGTAGAGAGAAAAGCCGTATGCTTTTGCCCGTGCCGCCGGTTTTGGGCGGTGCGGATGCTTTTGGTGTCACTTTTTGGATTGAAAGCTCTTTCTATATCATTGCCCGTGTCCTGCTGCGCAGCGTCTCCTGCTTTTAATTTTGCATTGAATTGAAACAAAGGAGAGTGAACGCAATGACCGCGATCGGAGTGATCGTGGCCTTGATCGTTGCTGCTGTCGGCGTGGCTGCGGGCTATTTTATTGGTTACAACAACCGTAAAAAGACCGCCGAAGCCCAGATCGGCAGCGCCGAGGCCGAGGCTACCCGGCTGGTGAACGAGGCGATCAAGACCGCCGACCAGAAGCGCAAGGAAGCGGTTCTGGAAGCAAAGGACGAGGCTTTCCGTCTGAAAGCCGAGGTCGATGCCCAGAAGGCAGAGGCCGACAAGGAGATCAAGCAGCGCCGTGCGGAGATCAGCCGTCAGGAAAACCGCATCGACCAGAAGGAAACGGCGCTGGACCGCAAGACCGAGGCGCTGGAAAAGAAGGAAGAAGAGCTGAAAAAGCGCGCTGCCGAGGCCGATGAGCGTCTGGCAGAGATCGACGCTTTGCGCGCCAAGGAGATGGAGCGTCTGGAAACGCTGGCCGGCCTGAGCCAGGAGGACGCCCGCGAGGTGCTGCTGCACAAGGTGGACGAGGAGCTGACCCACGAAAAGGCCGTGCGCGTTGCCGCCTACGAGACCGACCTGAAGGAAAACTGCGATAACATCGCCCGCAACCTCATCGGACAGGCCGTCAGCCGCTGCGCTGCCGACCATTGCAGCGAGACCACCGTCAGCGTGGTGCCGCTGCCCAGCGATGAGATGAAGGGCCGCATCATCGGCCGCGAGGGCCGCAACATCCGCGCACTGGAGACCGCTACCGGCGTGGATCTGATCATCGACGATACCCCGGAGGCCATCACCCTGTCCTCCTTCGACCAGACCC
>ERZ506929.798-NODE-798-length-11967-cov-4.494711_pt1 | contig 11967 bp, 8 predicted proteins | sample MGYA00513173_ERZ506929 | MGnify/ENA metagenome assembly ERZ506929 | reverse complement strand
ACCCTCGCAGTAATCGTTTTCAAAATACAGCATATACTTTCCCTCGCTCTGCATTTGCATTCAAGATAAACCTATTATCTGCTTTTTGCGCAGGGTTGTCAATGTGGAACCCCCGCGTGGGCGGGGAAAATGTTTCAGATGGCGAATCTGTAAATCGTTACGAAGGATCACCCCCGCGTGGGCGGGGAAAAGGGCGCTGCGGGGTAAAGGGGCAGCGCCCCTTTAGGATCACCCCCGCGTGGGCGGGGAAAAGAAGAATCGCAACGATAATTGCACATCCGTTTGGGGATCACCCCCGCGTAGGCGGGGAAAAGAGAGTGCTGGCAAACATGGACAGAAAAAGAGGGGGATCACCCCCGCGTAGGCGGGGAAAAGCGATTTCCTTGTTCACCACGTTGTTGATGTCGAGGATCACCCCCGCGTAGGCGGGGAAAAGTTCCGTGGCCGATTTTATCAATTCTGTGCTATGGGATCACCCCCGCGTGGGCGGGGAAAAGTTTTACGTGGATGAAGTTCTACCCGGTGACACCGGATCACCCCCGCATGGGCGGGGAAAAGTCGCACTTGCACCGGCCAGCGTGCCAACACTCATAATCACCCCCGCATGGGCGGGGAAAAGTCATAGTACCTAGGAATTTGCGCCTGTTTCCCGGGATCACCCCCGCATGGGCGGGGAAAAGGCGTTTTCCACTGGATTTTCCAGATAATTGTTGGGATCACCCCCGCATGGGCGGGGAAAAGGTCAGCGTGGAACTGTCAGCTGACGCATACGAGGGATCACCCCCGCATGGGCGGGGAAAAGGTTGTGACTGGGCTGCATACGGTCTGTTCGATAGGATCACCCCCGCGTGGGCGGGGAAAAGAGGCCTTGCTCTGGCAGATACGCCGTTCTTCTAGGATCACCCCCGCGTAGGCGGGGAAAAGCCGAGCCAGAAAGGCTGCGGCAGCTGTCCGGCGGGATCACCCCTGCGTGAGCGGGGAGAAGTCCCGCCCTGTGCGGGCCTCCCGCCCCTTCTCAGGATCACCCCCGCGTAGGCGGGGAAAAGCTGTACATAGACTGAATGTTCATCTGGTTTGGAGGATTACCCCCGCGTAGGCGGGGAAAAGGCTTCGTCCTGCCACGTCGCCTCTGCGACCTTCGGATCACCCCCGCGTGGGCGGGAAAAGATCACCGATGAGACCATCGGCACGGTCATCCAGGGATCACCCCCGCATGGGCAGGGAAAAGGCCATGGATGCCATCAGACAGCAGTAGTAGTAGGGATCACCCCCGCGTGGGCGGGGAAAAGTTGACCAGCTTAACGGTGAAAGCACTATCACCAGGATCACCCCCGCATGGGCGGGGAAAAGTTGATGTTCTGCCAGAAGTTGACCCCCTCATAGGGATCACCCCCGCATGGGCGGGGAAAAGGGTCAATATCCCATCCATCGCTTCTTTAGGTTGGGATCACCCCCGCATGGGCGGGGAAAAGCACGGCGTGCCGGTCTCTTGGATGTGGTCAGCGGGATCACCCCCGCATGGGCGGGGAAAAGAGACTGCCGATAAAGTTCATCACGACGGCGCGAGGATCACCCCCGCATGGGCGGGGAAAAGCGCTTCCTGTACCTACGCCGCACAACGACCGAGGGATCACCCCCGCATGGGCGGGGAAAAGCTGGTAAAAAAGCCCCCTCTCTGGTTTTGCTGAGGATCACCCCCGCATGGGCGGGGAAAAGTTGAATGAGAGGTGAACAGATTATGTATCAGTGGGATCACCCCCGCATGGGCGGGGAAAAGAGCATTGCAACGGCAAAGCCGCAGACATTTGGAGGATCACCCCCGCATGGGCGGGGAAAAGAGCTGGGTGGCGTGGTTTGCCAGCTCGGCGGCGGGATCACCCCCGCATGGGCGGGGAAAAGCGGGTACACCTATACCGGGTGCAACTCGTATGAGGATCACCCCCGCATGGGCGGGGAAAAGTAGGGCCGCACACGGCTAGAAAGATGGCAGCTGGGATCACCCCCGCATGGGCGGGGAAAAGCACTCTTGGCTTAGCGTCGGCACAGTGTTGTAGGGATCACCCCCGCATGGGCGGGGAAAAGTGGCGGCTTTCTCCTGCTCAGGGGCTGCACCCAGGATCACCCCCGCATGGGCGGGGAAAAGGCTGTTCACTCTCCTTCCCACGGGTCTGGTTCGGGATCACCCCCGCATGGGCGGGGAAAAGACTAAAAAGATCCCATAGAAGCGGCATTTTTATCAGCGGGCCGATCCCGTTTCATTCAGTTTTGCATAGACCTGCTGGATCAGGCGGCAGTCGGGCAGGGCGCGATGGGTCTCCTGCTGGGCAACCTCAAAATGCCGGGCCAGCGTGAGCAGCTTATAGTTCATCACCCCCGACACCTTACGGCGGGCAAGGGGCAAAACATCGATGCTGCGGTTGGTAAGCAGGGGTCTGTCATTCCGAATGCAGGCCGCACGCAAGAAATCGAGGTCAAATTTCAGGTGATAGCCCACCAGCGTGTCTTTGCCCACGAATGCGAGAAACGCCTCCAGCGCGGCCAGCGGCTCCATACCGCCGCTCCGCTCCTCCGGCGTGATGCCGGTGAGCTTTGCCACCACATCCGGCAGAGGTTCTGTGCCCCGGACAAGGGTCGAAAATTCTTCGGCAGGCTGACCATCCCGCACACGGAGAGCGCCGTATTCCACAATGGCATCTGAGGCGGCGTTCAGCCCGGTGGTTTCAAGGTCGATCACGGTGTAGCTTTCTTCCTTGGCAGGGGCGGCGGCTTTCTTCCGGGCCATTTTCTGAGCCATCTGGCGTTTGGCCGCGTTGCTGAATCCCGGTTTGAGATCAGCCGCCGGGGCCTGCGTCTGGGGCAGCGGGCGGCGCATCAGCTTGATGCCCTCGAAATCAACGGCCTCCCAGCTGGTGTTGTGGGTGCGGAAATCCATCCGCTGTTCGTTGTTGGTGTTGAACACCAGCGTTGCCTGCCCATTTTTCAGGTTTTCGCAGACGCGATCCCAGATGGCATCCCGCACACGGCTGCTCACATTGCCCACATACACGCCGGTGTTGATCTCGCACAGCCACTTGGACAGGTCACCCCGCAGGCTGGGCGGACAGTTTGTCATAGTCAGGACAACGATGTCTCCTCACCTTCTTCCGCATCGAAGTAGTTTACGCCGTTGGCAACGGTGCCGATCTTGCTGTCCCAGAGATAGACCGCTTCCGGTTCCGCCGCCTGCTCCTCTTCGTTCAGGAGCAGCCAACGGACATCGTGCACCATCCGCTCCAGAATATGATGTTCCACCATGGCATCCCGCACACGGCGGCGCATAACGGAGGGCAGATCCTGCGGAGCCTGCGCCGCCACCTCGAAGGCCAGCGGGATGACCACCTCGGCCTTGTACAGATCGGCGATATCGTACACAAAAGAGCCCTCGTGCTTGACGTGGACAAATCCCAGTCCCGGCGCGCAGCCCAGCGCAGTGATGACCGCAAAGGCCAGGCCGTACAGGCAGGCCGTGCCCGCCGAAAGAGCCTGATTGACAAGGTCGCCTGCAGAAAAATCATTGGGGTCATACACCCGGCCATTCCATTTGACACCGGTGGCCTTTGCGGCCTTGCGGTATGCCGTACGCACCCGGCTGCCCTCCCGGCCCCGGAGCTGCTGGGTGGTCAGGTGGGAAACATCCTCATCCGGGAAACGGAGCTGGTACATTTTGCGCACCACTTCCAGATGCTCCCGCTGGTTGGAAAAGCGCTCAGCCTGCCGTTCCAGCAGGCGGGAGTGCTCACTCAGGGCACGGCCATGGGCGTAGAACCGCACGCCGTGCTCCCCCACCCAGACCGCTGCCACACCGGTATCCCCCATCAGCTCCATGGCACGGTGGGTCACACGGGTGCCGGGCCCCAGCAGCAGGACAGAGATGCCCGCTGCCGGAACCTGAACGATTCCCTTTTCATCCGTTACGGTAATGGCTCCATTGTCCCGGCCAAGGGTGCAGTGTTCCAGATACAGAAAGGTCATCCGGTCCCGGAGCTGCGGCAGCGCCTGCCGTTCGGGCCGCGCAATGCCCGGCATCTCAGCCATGGTCTCCTCCCCTGTGGATAATGGTCATCAGGCCAAGGCCATAGGCCTTGCCCCGGCCAACGCCCTCGCACAGCAGGGCCTTGAAGGCCTCCGGGTCCGTTACCTGCAGAATGCCCTCGTAGGTCACAGCCAGCAGGGTAACAGGCCGGGTGCCGTTTTTCTTGAAGTGATAGGTCTGCTTCCGGGTCACTGCGAACGCCCCCTCCGAGACGGCAAAGCCGTGCTTTGCGGCCTGCGCCCACAGCCATTCCTCCTGCTCTACCTCGAGATAGCAGGGTTTCAGGGTTCCCCGGGCCGTATGGTCGGCAGAGTCTTTTTTACTGCGGGTGGGGTTGGCAGTCAGGCGGAACTGCCAGCAGCTGCCCGCTGTCACCCGTTCCAGCAGCGGGTCATAGGGCCGGGTCTCCGGGGGCGCACCGGTGCCGAACTGCGCACACAGGGCGGTCAGGTCCGGCCGTTCCTCACTGAGCAGGAGCAGGTACAGTTTTTCTCCCAGCTGATCCAGCCGCCACAGCCTGCGGCGGCGCGCACCGGGAAAAGCGTTTTCCACCGCACCATGGAATTTCTGGGGCGAGATCAGCGCCACCATGGTCTCACGGCGGGTCGGGTCAAGTTCTGCGCGGGATAGATACATGATTCCTCACCTCAATTCTGCCATTGCGTCATGTTCGGTCGCGCCGGGCATTTCCGGCGGGTTTGTGTTCCACTCCCGCACCGGGCGGAAGCCGTACTGCCGGTGGATGGGACTGAACGACACCGCCAGATCACGCCGGGGCACGGCAGCAGCATCCGCCGGGTCCGTGTCTGCCACGATGCGCAAGGGGGCCCCATTCCTCTGTTTCACCAGCAGCGGTTCGGCCCGCAGGGTATCCAGCAGTTCCCCGGCCCGGATGCCAAGGCAGAGCGGCAGGGTGGGCGGGCAGGAACGCCGCCCCAGATACAGCGGGCAGACCGGATGTTTCAGGGCCGTTTCCAGCTCCTGTAACAGGGCGGTGTCCTCGCTTTCCAGCCCCACCAGAAAGACCGCATCCTGCAGGTAATGGCGGTAGGTCACATAGGGAGCCTTGCCTTTTTTCCGATCCTCTTCCCGGTTGGCTGTGTGGAAATCCACCAGCAGGCTGCCCTCCCGGTCAGCACGGACGGCAAAGTGCAGGCCGTTCAGCCGGGCAAGGCCTGCGGCATCGTCCCGGCGCAGGCCCAGTGCCGCCGCCAACAGGCCAATGACACCACTTTTTGTGGGTTCCCGGTTCGTTTTGCGGGTCTCAAATTTGGAGTCCGCACCCCACGATTGCAGGGGCGCGGCCAGCCGAAGCAACAGCGTTGCCATGGTCACACCTCATTTCCGGGCAGCTTCTCCTTTACGGCACGTTCCAGCGCGGTGAGCATCTGGTTCAGGGGCATGGCCGGGGCCAGCTCGTCCAGCCCGATGCCCACAGCAAAGCTCTGGGCCGGGGCATCCGCATAGCAGGCATACACCTGCTGCGCATACTGCTTCAGCGCCGTCTTGGAGGGTTCCGCATAGCCCTCGGGGCTCTTGCGCACCGGCTTTTCAAAGGCACCGCAGAGGTTCACAGGCTGATCTTCCCGCAGGGTGACATAGACAGCATCCGGCAGGGTGCGGTTGGCAAAGCTGTTCTGCTTTCCGGTGGGCATGGAGCGGATGAAGGCTTCGCCGAACACCCGGACAGCCTGGGCTGCCTTTTCAGCCCCCAGCAGGTGTACCAGTTCCACCATGTTGACGGTGGCATAGCGATACAGGGTGGAAGAGTTGTACTCCACCGTGCCCAGATGGCCCGCGCCTGCCGAATCCTCCGGGGCACAGTCATCCACGGCGGTGAAGTAATCAAACTCGTTCTGTACGGCATGGGTGGAGATGCTGTGGGCCACCTGAGCGGCGGCATCGTAATTCAGGGAAGGATCGCTGGCGACCATCCGGCCAAACAGAGCCATATCCACCGAAGGGTTCTCCTTCAGGGCCTTTTTGTAGTCATCCTTCTCCTCGCAGTCTTCGGCGGCCAGCCGGGCCAGCGCCCGGGCCTGGGCCGTGCTCAAAAAGAGCAGGGCGGCGTTGTTGTCATCTTTCAGTTTGATGCCTGCATTTTCCAGTGCCTTTTTTGCATCCTTTTTCAGTCTGGCATCGTCCAGTTCAGGAGCCAGTGCGGCCAGTTCCCCGGCCACAAGGTCAGTTGCTTTCAGGGTACGTTTTCCGGTCTCGACCATGTCGGCCATTTCTTCGGCAAACATTTTGCGGATCGCGTGCTTCCACGCCTGAGAGGATACCCGGGCGCGGGTGGCACCGCCATAGACAGCCGTCTTGGGGCTGCCGGTATCGTCGCGGTTCACACAGCTGGGCGGCACCGTTTGCAGCACATGAAAATCAACATACAGACGCTTGGTATCCATTTCAATTCTCCTTTTCTTCGGTTTCAGGTGTGTCGGCATTCATCTGGTAGAGATCCCGGCCCCACTGCAGGCGGACATTGGCTGCCTGATCCGGGAGCTGGAACCGGTACAGCTCCACAGCCAGCCGGGGGTAATCCAGTTTCAGCTTCGGTTCATTTCCCCGGAACAGCTGCACCATCCCCCGGAGGTAGTGGGACACCTCGGGCATGGAATCCGCTGTGGCCAGTGCGTTGAACCGGCGCAGGACGCTGCTCTCGGTCCAGTCCTGCGCGGCAGCTGCGGAATTCTGGGCCAGCAGGCGCACCGCCCTGCCCAGCGTGCAGCCCTTTTCATTCATGGAAACGTTCTCTTCTCCCTGCTGGTGCATGGCGTAGAGAGTCAGGGCAAGGTAGACCGCCCACTCGGCTTCCGATGGTTCCCGGCACTCCCCTGCCGCCGTTTCCCTGCCCCAGAGCTCTTTGGGCAGTTCCTGCAGGAAGCTGCCCCACAGCGCCGGCAGGTCGCCGGGCTGATGCCCAACGCCCCGGCGCAGCTCTGCCAGCCGGGCACGCCGCTGGGGTTTGGGCAGGCTCCACAGCCTGCTCAGCTGTCCGGCCACATAATCATGGATCGCATCCGTTATCATGCTGTTCCTCCTTCTTTCTTCGGGTAGAGCTTCCGCAGATTGTACAGGAAGCTATTGTAGGCCTTGGGGGCCGTATACAGATCGGTTTTCTTTTCGTCCTTTTTACCGCCTTTTTTCACCTCGACCCTATGGCCCACAAAGGCGGCATTCCCGGCCCGCTCCACCATCTGGCGGCCCAGCTCTGCGGCCAGTTTGCGGGCTTTCTCCTGCCATTCATCGGCTTTTTCGTCCAGCTTGTCCGTTTCGGGGTCAATGCTTTGCAGCCAAAGCCGGAACGGCTGGTCGATGGTAAAGTAGAACTGGGTGCGGGCGGATTCCGCGGTCGTATCGTTCTTATCTCCCGCCGCAAGGGAGAGCTCCCACGCAAGGCGGCCGACATATTGCGCGGCCCGCTCGCAGCGCCCGATCTCATCCCGGATGGGCACTGTCCAGCGCCGTCCCAGTTCTCCCAGCAACGCGGCCTGAAAGGTCAGGCTGTCGCTGAAGGAATCGTTCACAAAGAAATCCTTATCTCCGTACTTCATGCCGCTGATGGCAAAGCGGATCAGCCGCTTGCGTTCCAGCGGACAGTCCGGGTCATTTTGAAGCATTTCCACCCAGCGGACAACGCCGGGCCTGCGGACACTCTCCCCTTCCTCACAAAACACTGCCGGAAACTCCCGCCAGAACTGCTTTGCCGGGTCGTGACGGCTGGGTACAAAGGTGACCTGCCCGGTCTTTTTGCTCTTTTTGGCATCCGGGTCACGCCAGACGGTCATCTGTTCCGCAAATGCATTCTCTCTTGCGAAGAAATCGCCGCCCAGCAGGGTAAAGCCGGTCACGGTCTCCCCTTCCCGGTTGAGCAGAAGCCGCCGGGATTGCAGGGTCAGCAGCTGGGCGGGGTTATCCGGCAGGGCAATCTCTGTGCGCTCTGCACTGTGGGGCTCGTCCAGCTCCCAGCAGGGCTGATTTTCCCCCCACAGCTTCACGCCATCCTGCAGCAGGGTCAGGTTCAGCATCAAAGTCTCGAACAGGTTGCTGCCCTGCGCCTGAATGTACCCCAGCTTTCCCAGCCAGCCAGCGCCCACCGAGGGCAGACCCTTGCCCTTGGGCTTTGCAGAGGTGTCATCGTAGCCATTCACACTCAGCAGCCAGCGGGCCGCCTGGGCATAAGTCAAGCCCTCTTTTCCTTCGCCCGCATAGGACGAGAATAACCGCAGCTTGTTGCTGCTCTCGGAAAGCTCCCCGTTCAGCTTGGAAGCGGTGTATTCTGTGCCGATCTTCGCTTCCGGCACCTGCCAGAAGGGGCGTTCCGGGTGGAAAAGCCAGAAGCGGTCTCGCCACTGCTCCAGATAGGCCCGGATGGGCGCTTCCGGAAAATGCCCCAGCCGGTACAGCTCCTCCCAGCGGATCAGGGCATCGTCCGTTTCCTCAAAGGGGGCTGAAGTACCGTTTTCATCCACCCGGGAAAACACCGTGTGCAGAACCGCCAGCAGCAACCGCAGCATGGCGGCATCCTGCGTGGGCAGTTCTCCAGCCAGGTCACGGTATTCGTGGGCGTGCAGCAGGGCATCCGGCAGAGAGACTTCCTGCACGGTGTAGTCCTGCCCGCGCACCCGCACCCAGCGTTCCTCCAGCAAATTATACTCAATTTGCTTCATTCTCTTCCTCCTTCCGGTAGGTCAGACCGTTTTCACGGTCGTATTGCAGCACCTGCCCGGCAAGCTGTGCGGTCAGGTGGTCATCCAGCAGTAAGATCAGTTCTCCCCGCAGCAGCGGCGACTGCCACCACATGCCAAATCGTTCTCGGGTTTCTGCATCTAATATTTCAATCGTCTTATCTATCGACCACTTTTTGCTGAAATATCCGGGCAGGCGCAGCTTCTGCCGTGCAATTTGAAGCGCCATCTCCGGCTGAGGCGGCTCGTCCGTGGGCACGCAGGCACCGGGATGCCCCGTTTCATCGGGCAGGAAACGGACATTTCCTGCCGCATCCTGCATCAGCACCAGCACGTCAATGGAAGGGTCACCGTCACGCACCGCCGCGCGGGCACCGTTGTCACTGACCGCACCCACATCATCCATCCAATTGTCCAGCGTATTCAGGGAAGGGCGCTTTCTGTGCTCTTCTGGCGGCAGGATGGTAAAAGTCTTCGCCTTGCCCATTTTGATTTGCTGGGCCTTTTCGTACTCCGCCCGGGCCGCAGTGCTCTGCGGGCTGGCGGGCAGCGGGTCGGGCTCCCAGCCATAGACATCCTGCACCAGCGGGGCAATGTCATCGGGCAGGGTGATGGCGGTGGGCAGGAACTTGCGGGTGCGCCAGAGCAGCCATTCCCCGTAAACCGCCTTGCTGCCCTCGTCGAACTCCTCCGTCCCAGTGTCCAGCACGGCACAGCGGGCCTGTGCCACCGGCCGGGGACGAGCCCGCCCCTCGTGGCGGTGCAGTCGTCCGATGCGCTGTAAAAGCAGATCCATGGGGCAGAGCTCTGTGACCAGAAAATCCAGATCGATATCAAGGGATTGCTCGAGCACCTGCGTGCCCACCACAATGAGCTTATCCCGCTGTTCCGGGGTGGAGTGCTTGCCGATGCGCTTCATCAGCGCCTCTTCTTTGGCGGCACGGTCGGGCATGAGGAACTGAGCGTGGAATACCACCACCTCATACTCCGGCAGTTCTGCCCGCAGACGGGCCGCAATGGCCTGCGCCTTTTTCACGGTATTGACGATCACGCCCGCACAGCCGCCCTCCTGCAAGGCACTGCGCAGAGTGTCGGTCAGCTGTTCCTCGGTCAGCGGGAATGTCTCCACTCTGCGTGGTTCGGTTTCCAGTGGGATAGTCGTCTGCTCCACCCGTTTGCCGTCCGTCCAGGTCAGCAGCGGATAGCCCCGGCAGATCTGCCATAAGCCGTCCGGGGCGGTTCTTCCATTCAGGTAGGCCCTGACCAGCTCGACTCGGCGTTTGGCGGGCAGGGTAGCTGAAAGCAGGATCACCGGCACTTTGTACCGGCCCAGCCAGGTCAGCGCCCGGTCAAGGTAGCAGTTCATATAGGCATCGTAGGCGTGGCACTCGTCAATGACCGCCACTTTGCCCGCAAGGCCAAGGTGGCGCAGCATCACATGTTTTTGCTTGAGCGCCGCCAGTAACAGCTGATCCACCGTGCCGATGACAAAATCAGCCAGCAGTCCCTGCTTATTGCCGCGGAACCACTGATGCACCATCACCCGGCTCTCCGGGTCAGCATCGGGGTCTGCTTCCAGATCTTCCTCCACCCGCACCGTGTCCTGCTGCAATCGGATATAGGCCTCGTTCAGTTCGGCCATGCCGTGGGCCAGCTTGATGGAGTGCTCCAACCCATCCGGCTGCTTTTCGGCCCACGCCAGCAGCCGCCCAAAGATGCCGTTGGCGGTGGCCTGGGTGGGCAGACCAAAGAAGATGCCGCCCTCACCACCGTGCTTGGCTAAAATCTCTGCCGCACCCAGCGCGGCTTCCGTCTTGCCCACGCCCATCTGCGCTTCCAGAATAAAGATACCCGGTTCCTGCGTGCGGCTGACAGCTTCCAGCATGGCCCGCTGGACTTCGTTGGGCGGGAAGCCGAACCGTTCCGCAAACGCCCCCGGTTCCGTCACATCCGACTGCCCCTCCCATGGAGAGGTCAGGTCCAGCGCTTCCCACGCCCGATCGACACGGGCGGGATACAGGGTATCGCTGCCCACCTCTTCCACAGGGACGAGCGGAAAGTACCGGGTGTTGCTGGCGATCCAGTCCGCCATGATGAGCAGGCCGGTCAGCAGGATCTCAGCCGGGATGGTCAGCTGCGGCAGCTCGTCCACGCTGGAAAAGCCGCTTTCCTGCAAGGCGTAGTCAAACAGTTCCCGCCAGCAGCTCTCCCAGAATTTCTGCTCGCCCTCGGGCCAATAGTTGGATTCCCAGCTGCCTCTTTCGTTCTTATCCCCCAGTTGGTCAAGCACATTCTTCCCGGTTTGTGGCTTGCCGTGGTGTGCGCCTGCTACCGATGCAAGCCCGTCGGGGCATTCCAGCCACCGCAAGATGGCCTCACTCGCCAGCGCATGAAGCGAGTGACCTCGGTTTTGCGCCCGGTACCGGAGCGTTGTGTATTTTTCCAGGCGCTGTCTGGGCTCCTGCAGAAGTTCCATAATAGGCCCGGCAAAACAGCAGCTCAATTTACCAATATCATGCACCCACCCCAGAAAGCAGGCGGTCTGTGTCAGCAGATCCTCGTCCAATCCGATGTGCTGACGGACGCTTTCCGGCAGCCACCTCTGCACCAGATATACCATAATACCCGCCGTATCCCGCAGGTGCATCCAGAGCGGCAGCCAGAAGCCGCTGTTCACCGGGTCTGTTTTGCCTGCAAACAGCCGCACCTCGTAAGAAAGCGTTCGTCGTCTCATCCTGTTCCACCTCCACTGCAGTCAGGAAAATCGCATTTTCCGCATCATCGGGGTTTCTCTGAGGATAGAATAGCACGCAAAAAGTCCAATAAAGCGGATGTTTGCTGCTTTTTTTAGTTTTTTCGATGTTTGCCGTTTTCCGGCTATTACCCCCGCAAGGCGGGGAAAGTGTTGCTCCCTATCAAGCATTCGGAGCACATCCGCTGATGCAGATCACAGAGGCATTACATACATATCATGCATTGTTCTAAATCTCTGTATACCAATATTACACCTTTTTTCCCAACTTTACAAGCGGATCCTTCAGATTCAGCAAATGACACAAAAACCGCCCCGATCTCCTGTTACGGAAACCGGGGCGGTTCACTTGCATTATTTGTGCTTTTTCAAGCGCTCACGCGATTACTTGCGGGGGTTCTTGATCGCAGCCTGGGCGGGTGCCAAAATTACAGAACGTTCGCAACAGTGATATG
>ERZ506929.793-NODE-793-length-11989-cov-2.905145_pt1 | contig 11989 bp, 10 predicted proteins | sample MGYA00513173_ERZ506929 | MGnify/ENA metagenome assembly ERZ506929 | reverse complement strand
TGGAGTTCAGACGTGTGCTCTTCCGATCTCGCGAGGCGATGATGGCCGCCACGGCCGAAAGCACGATGGCAAAGGGGCGCAGGGGCTCGGGAAGCATCATGTAGAACGGGTTGACGATATCCATTGCGAGCATCTGGGGATTGGAGTTGTTGGCGAGCAGCCAAGCTCCTTGGCCCAGATAGTTAAGGATGAGGGCCGCCTTAACAAACGGCCAGGATGCGTAGATGTTGGCCTTGCCCACATGACCCATATCCGAGTAGAGGGCCTCGGCGCCGGTCGTCGACAGAAAGACGAAGCCGAGCACCATGATGCCCGAATGGTTGATGGGCGAGAACAGGAACATGATGCCACGGATGGGGTTGAGCGCGCGCAAGATGGACAGGTTGCCGAGCATGTTGAACAAGCCGGCGCCCGCCAGGAAAAGGAACCATAGTGTCATGAGCGGACCGAAGAGCTTGCCGATTGACGAGGTGCCGGCGCGCTGCATGGCAAACAGCCCGCAGATAATGATGATGGTAATAATGATGACGTTGGTTTGCCCGTCGCCCAAAAGCGCGTGGCCCCACTCGATAGTGCGCAAGCCCTCGATGGCCGTGGTAACCGTGACGGCGGGGGTGAGGATGCCGTCGGCGAGCAGTGCCGCGCCGCCGATCATGGCGGGAAGGATCAGCCACGGCGCCACTTTACGCACCAAGCTAAACAGGGCGAAGATGCCGCCCTCGTTGTGGTTATCGGCCTTCATGGCGATAACCACGTACTTGACCGTGGTCACGAGCGTCATGGTCCAGATGACGAGCGAAAGCGCTCCTAAGATCATGTCCTCGCTGACGGTACCGATGCCGCCGTTGTTGGCGACGATTGATTTCATGGTGTACATGGGGCTCGTGCCGATGTCGCCATAGACGACGCCGAGCGTTACGAGCAGCATGCCAGCGGAGAGGGGAATGGCTCCATGCCCGCCTTGACTACGCTGGTCTTGGAGGCTTGCCTCCAGCTTGTTGTGTGCCACGTGGACTCCCTTAGACATCTGGCCTCTGACAAGAGCAGTAGACCTTTATGCCATCTTTATACATATAAGAGCAGTTTGGCACATCGGGGTGTTTTAGACAATAATCCCCATCTGGGGATTATTCACGTACGCAGGTGGCATTTCAAAGCAGGGGCTATTAAGCACGTGCTGGCTGGGCGACGCCAGCCTTGGCGTTTGCGCGTTTGCCGGCGAGTTCGCAAAAAATCGCGCCGCCGATGATAAGTGCGGCACCCATCAGACGGACCGGTGTTATGGCTTCGCCTAAAAGGACGGCCGAGAACACGACGGCCGAAAGCGGCTCGAGGTAGCCGACGACGGCGACGGTCTGGACGGGCAACTTGGCGACGGCACTAAAGTAGAGCAGGCAACCGATACCGGTGTTGACGGCGCCGAGCATAGCGACGGCGCGCCAATCGATGCCTGCGGCGATGCTGGGGGAGAAGAACGAGGGGGCGCCCTGCGTGATGAGCGTGAGGACCAGCGCGGTCACAAAGGCGGCGCTCACCTGGAGCGTGGAGTTTTCGAGGCCTTCGATGTGTGGCGCACCCTTGCTGGCGATGACCATCAGCGCATAGCAAAATGCCGAGGCGATTCCACAGGCGATACCAGCAATGGGCATATTGCCGCCTAGACCTTGCGCTGCAATGAGAAAAGCACCGCAAGCAACGGCGATAAAGCCGGCGATTTTGCCGCCGGTCAGCTTTTCGCCAAAGACGAGCGGGGAGAGCGCCATGACAATGATGGGGCCGCAGTAGTACAGCAGCGAGGATACGCCGACGCCGATCGTCTGGTAGGCGCGGAACAGAAAAATCCAGCTAGCGCCCAGCGCGGCTCCCGAGAGGAGGAGGGCTGCGGCTTCGCGGGGACGAGATGGCGCCTGCAACTTATGGCGTTGGGTGATGGCGAGGATGGTGACAAGCGAGAGTGCGCCCAAAAACGTGCGTAGTAGCACGATATCGGAGCTCGGCAGCGCGATGGCAGCGGCGATGATGCCGTTGGAGCCAAACAATAGTAATGCTGCTAAGTACGTAAACAGTCCGTTGTTCATGCGCTGACATCCCCTCTATATCCGAGCATGTTCACTATGGGTGAGGTGGCTTTAGAAGAAAAGCGAATATAATGCATGGATGACATGACAAAAACTCATGCAAAGGTGGGGACGTGCCGTGGAGACCAATATTCAAAAGATGCAAGTGCTGCTCGAGACGGTGCGTGCCGGCAGCTTTACGCGTGCTGCAGAGCGGCTGAGCTATTCGCAGTCAGGCGTGAGCCGTATGGTGGGCGACCTTGAGGCAGACTGGGGTTTTAAGGTACTTGATCGCAGCCGCGAGGGCGTGGTGCTTTCTGCCGACGGGCGGCAGGTCATGCCGGCGGTCGAGGCGCTATGCGAGGAATTCACTCGCTTGCAGCGACGCGTGGACGAGATGCGGGGGCTCATGCGTGGCAAGATCTGTATCGGTACGTTTTCGAGTGTGGCGACCCATGTGCTGCCGCCGGTGATCGCGCGGTTTCGCGCCGATCACCCGGATGTCGATTACGAGCTGCTGATGGGTGATTACTCCGAGATCGAACAATGGGCGGCGGAAGGCCGCTGCGATCTGGGCTTTATCCCGCGCGAACCACGCGGCGCCGGCATGGCGTCGCGGCCGTTGGTGCAAGACGAGCTGATGGCCGTGGTGCCAGCGGACTCCTCGCTTGCCACCGCGGAGGTCGTTTCCCTTGCCGATTTGGCCAACGAGCAGTTTATTCTGCTGGAACGCGGTAGCGACGACGAGATTACGCCGTTGTTTCGCCGCGCGGGCCTGGCGGTTCGCTCTAAGCTGTCGACCTGGGATGATTATGCGATTATGGCCATGGTCGAGGACGGTCTGGGCGTGAGCATTCTTCCGGCTCTCATCTTGCGCCGCTGTCAGTTCGATGTTGCCGTGCGCCCGCTCGAGGGACATCCTCGTCGGCAGATCAACGCCATATACCGCACCGCTGACATTTCGCTTGCGGCGGCTCGATTCCTTGAATACCTCTAAACGCGTGCGCGTCATTGTCCGCTTTGGGCAAATCTCGGAGTTCGGTACGTTTTCTTATGAAATTGAACTTTTGAATGAGGTACGGCGCTATACTGCTTGCTAAATTGAACTTTAGTTCAATTCGTGTTCTATAAATTGAACTTTGCCAGCAAGGAGGTTCTAGTGGCCCAAGAGACGTTTAGCGATCGCCTGCGACAGGCTATGTCCGATCACGACGTTCGACAGTCGGACGTGATTCGTGCATCGGAGATGCTCGGCAAAAAACTCGGCAAGAGTCAGATGAGCCAATATGTGAGCGGCAAGACGATCCCGCGGCGTGATGTGGCAGAGCTGCTCGCCCGTATTTTGGAGGTCGATGTTACCTGGCTGCTCGCCGGTGACGCCGACCAAGGCGAGAAATCATCGCCCCGCAACGATTCCAAGCCCGAACCCCATCCCTCAGCTCAAATTGCAAGGAGCACCACCATGCGTACTTTTTCTAAATCCAGCAAGCTCGACAACGTCCTCTATGACGTGCGCGGTCCCGTTGTCGACGAGGCTGCCCGTATGGAGGACGAGGGCGAGCGCATCCTCAAGCTCAATATCGGCAACCCGGCGCCCTTCGGTTTCCGCACGCCCGACGAGGTTATCAAGGACATGCGCCAGCAGCTGCCCGACTGCGAAGGCTATTCCAACTCGCGCGGCCTGTTCTCTGCGCGCAAGGCGATCATGCAGTACTCGCAGATCAAAGGCCTGCCCAATGTTCAGATGGAACATATCTACACGGGCAACGGCGTGTCCGAGCTCATTCAGCTTTCGATGAACGCGCTGCTCGACAATGGCGACGAGATTCTGATCCCCAGCCCCGACTATCCGCTCTGGACGGCGTGCGCAACCCTTGCCGGCGGCCATCCCGTGCACTATCTGTGCGATGAACAAGCGGATTGGTATCCCGACCTGCAGGATATGGAGTCCAAGATCACGAGCGCGACCAAGGCCCTCGTCATCATCAACCCCAACAACCCCACGGGCTCGGTCTACCCGCGCGAGGTGCTCGAGGGCATCGTTGAGATTGCGCGCAGGCACCAGCTCATGATTTTTGCCGACGAGATCTATGACCGCCTGTGCATGGACGGCTACGAGCATGTCTCCATTGCATCGCTCGCCCCCGATCTGCCCTGCATTACGTTTAGCGGCCTTTCCAAGTCGCACATGATCGCGGGCTATCGCATTGGCTGGATGGTGCTTTCGGGCAACCAGCGCTGCATGAGCGACTTCATCATGGGCATCAACATGCTCTCGAACATGCGCCTGTGCTCCAACGTGCCGGCTCAGTCGATCGTCCAGACAGCGCTCGGCGGCCATCAGTCGGTCAACGACTACATCCGCCCCGGCGGTCGTGTTTACGAGCAGCGCAACTTTGTGTATGAGGCGCTCAACAAGATTGACGGCATCTCGGTGGTTAAGCCGCGCGCGGCGTTCTATATCTTCCCCAAGATGGATGTTAAGAAGTTCAACATCACCGATGACGAGCAGTTTGCCCTCGACCTGCTGCACGAGAAGAAGATCCTGATCACGCGCGGCGGCGGCTTTAACTGGGGCGAGCCCGACCACTTCCGCATCGTGTACCTGCCGCGCATGGAAGTGCTCAAAGAGTCTCTCGAAGACCTCGCCGACTTCTTCGACCATTACCGTCAATCGTAGGGGATAGAAACTCCGCACAATGAAAAGCTCCCTGCAGTTGTTTTGCTGCAGGGAGCTTTCTTGAATCGGCGGGACTAGATCACTATCCCGTTGCAGTGGTCGATTTCGTGTTGGATGATCTCGGCGGTGTAGCCCGAGAAGTTTTTGATGCGGTGGACGAAGTTCTCGTCCAAATACTCCACCTTAATGCGGCGATAACGGGTACAGGGGCGCTCACCAACCAGCGAGAGGCATCCTTCGCTCGTCTGATAGGCATTGACCTGCTCAAGAATTTGAGGGTTGTACATCAGGAGCGCCCTGTTGCCGTCCTTTACGCAGATGATGCGTTTGCGCACGCCAATCATGTTGGCGGCGAGGCCCACGCACTCGTGCTCATGCTCGTGGAGCGTATCCAGGAGATCCTGTCCGGTCGCGGCATCTTCTGGGCCGGCGTCTTCGGAAGGCAGGCGCAAAAAGAACTCGGATTTCATGATGGGCTTAATCATGGCGGGCTCCTTAGGGTGGACACGTTTGGTTCAGGCCATGATACCGCGACATGTCGCATTAATGTGTGCACATAGATTCTGCAGCTAGATTGGCGGGCGACACCATAAACTAATGGGCGTTTTGCCGAGAGGCATGAATGTTTAAAGCGCAAAGAGTGCGCGACGGGCCCCGCGAATGGGGCGATGATGCCCGAGAGGGCCAAGAAGGAGTCTCATGTCTGAGAACGAAGAGATCATGAACGAGACCGAGAACGAGACCATGGCTGCCGAGGCTGAGGCAGTCGAGACCGTGGAGACCGAAGCTGCTGAGGTTGAGGCTGCTGACGAGGTTTCCGCTGAGGAGGAGGCCGAGATTGTCGAGGCCGCCGTTGATTACGATGACGAAGAGCTGATGGACAAGATGCAGAAGGCCGCCCGCCTGCTGCGTAGCCGTCGCTTTGCTATTTCCAAGGAGGAAGAGGCCAAGGCCGAGCGCATGGCGAACATCGAGCGCGCCATCAAGCTCCTTGACCTCAAGCCCAAGATGGAGCAGAAGGAAATGTCCGACCTGCTGGGCATGCGCCTTCGTGAGCTCGATGGCCTGATGGCCGAGGCCGAGGCTGCCGATCTGGTCGGCCGCATCGACGACGCCGAGGGCGATATGCGCAAGATCGTCGTCTTCGCTGCCGAGGATGCCGCTGAGGGCCTGGTCGAGCTTGCCAATAAGAAGGAGAAGCTCCTGCCCGAGCTTTCTTACGAGGAGGCCACCGAGCTGATGGCTGCTCTCGATAAGGTTATCGCTCCGCTCGTCGCCATGGGCCTGGACGAGGACCGCGGTCCTCGCGGCGGCCGTGACGATCGCGGTGGTCGTGGCGGTGACCGTGGCGGCCGCGGCGGCTTTGGCGATCGCGGTGGCCGTGGCGGTGACCGCGGCGGTCGCGGTGGCCGTGGCGGCTTTGGTGACCGTGGCGGCGACCGTGGCGGTCGCGGCGGCTTTGGCGGCAACCGTGGTGGCTATGGCGATCGCGGTGGCAACCGTGGCGGCTTCGGCGGCAACCGTGGTAACGACCGCGGCGGTCGCGGTGGCGATCGTGGCGGCCGCAACGGTGGCGGCTTCCGCGGCAACCGCTTCTAATTGGGTTACGCGGTTCTACGAACCGCGTAACTAGTTGACGCTGCGCGCCCACCAGAGCGACAACTTGTCATTCAAAGAGGACGGCATGACCAGAAGGTCTATGCCGTCCTCTTTTCATGTCAATTTGTTCGCTCTGGTGGACGCTCGCTGTCGGTACCAAAACATCGGCATCCCCAAGGAATCATTTGCACTAAAAAATGAGAGTGGATAATCTCCCGGTTTGAGCCTGCATTCAAGCTCAAAGTGGGAGATTATCCACTCTCATTTGTTGTGTGTCCGAAAATCCACGCTCGTTTCTATTCCGCCTACATTTGTAGGAACAGTTCGTGGAGGCGGGTGTCTTCGTCGAGTTCGGGATGGAAGGTGACACCGAGCTGGTTGCCCTGGCGGGCGGCGACGATGCGACCATCGACCTCTGCCAAGGCCTTGGCGTCGCCGTGGACCTCGACGATGCGGGGCGCGCGGATAAACGTCAGCGGCACTTCACCGTCGATGCCGTCTACCTGTCCCTTGGTGCGAAAACTGCCGAGCTGTCTGCCATAGGCATTGCGCTCGACAAGTACATCCATGGTTGCCAAACGCGGCGTGCCCTTATCGTCATGGGCGGCAAGGTCGTGAGCCAGCAGAATCAGGCCGGCGCAGGTGCCCAGGACGGGCATGCCTTCAGCGATGCGGGCACGAAGCTCCTCGAGCATGCCCAACTCATCAAGCAGTTTCCCTTGAACGGTAGACTCGCCGCCGGGAAGTACCAGACGGTCAAAGTTCTGCTTCAAATCAGCCGCCTGCCTCAGCTCAATACAACGTGCGCCCAGCTCGGACAGCCTCGCCTCGTGCTCGGCAAAAGCACCTTGGACCGCCAGCACGGCGACCGTCTGGTCTGCGTAATCGCTCATGTACGATCCTTTCTGCCGGACTAGCGTCCGCGCTCCTCCATTATGATCTCGATCTCGTCAGCGTTGATGCCCACCATAGCCTCGCCCAGGTCCTCCGAAAGCTCAGCGATGAGTTTGGCGTCGGTGAAGTTAGCCACGGCCTTAACGATGGCGGCAGCGCGCTTGGCGGGGTCGCCGCTCTTAAAGATGCCCGAGCCGACAAATACGCCCTCGGCGCCCAGCCGCATCATCAGCGCGGCATCGGCGGGGGTCGCTACGCCGCCAGCAGCAAAGTTCACGACGGGAAGCTTGCCCGTGGCATGGACCTCGCGCACCAGCTCGACCGGAACCTGCAGCTGCTTGGCTGCCTCAAAGAGCTCGTCGTCGCGCAGGGCGACAACGTCGCGGATTTGCTTTTGGATCTTGCGCATGTGGCGCACGGCCTGGACCACGTCGCCCGTGCCCGGCTCGCCCTTGGTGCGGATCATCGTGGCGCCCTCGGCGACGCGGCGCAGCGCCTCGCCCAGGTCGCGGGCACCGCAGACAAACGGGACGTCAAACTGGGTCTTGTCGATGTGGTAGACATCGTCGGCGGGGGAGAGAACCTCGGACTCGTCGATGTAGTCGATCTCGATGGCCTGAAGGACCTGCGCCTCGACGATGTGGCCGATGCGGCACTTGGCCATGACGGGGATGGAGACGGCCTCCTGAATGCCCTTGATCATCTTGGGGTCACTCATGCGCGACACGCCGCCGGCGGCACGGATGTCGGCCGGGATGCGCTCGAGAGCCATGACGGCGCAGGCGCCTGCCTCCTCGGCGATACGTGCCTGCTCGGGCGTGGTGACGTCCATGATGACGCCGCCCTTGAGCATCTGCGCGAGCTCGCGGTTGAGTTTGACGCGATCGGCCTTGCTGGTCTGTTCTGCCATGGTTGCTCCCTTGGTTGGCATGTGCATTGCTTGACGGAACATCCTATCGGGGAGCTGGGTATGGCGAAATACTCAGTTTTCGAGATAATAACAAGGTCAGACTAATGCCAGATTGAATGACTCGATAAGGTCAGGTGACAAACTCATGCTTGACTATAATTTGGAAAACCGCGGCGAAGCATCGCTCTATGAGTATGTTTACCAGCAAATTCGAGATGATATTGTTGTCGGGCGCATTGCGGCGGGGGAGCATCTTCCATCTAAGCGCGCCTTTGCGAGTCATCTGGGAATCAGTGTCATTACCATCGAGAATGCATATAGCCAGTTGCTTGCCGAGGGCTATATTTGCTCAAAGCCGCGCCGTGGTTACTACGCGTGCGAACTTCCGGATGCGCCGGTTTTGGCTTTGGCTGCGGAGGGTGTCGAGCGAGATGCCGTCTCTGTGGGCCCCAGCGCGCATGATGTCAACGGACAGGTCGAGCGATTCGATGCACTTTCTCCTTCCGCTTTGGAGGCGGCGCGGCTTTGGCAAAGCGCGTTACGGGCGACGCTGACGTCCGAAGACGAACGCGAAATCTTTTCGCCCGCACCGGCACAGGGCACCGCTCGGCTAAGACGCGCAATCGCTCACCATCTGCGTGGGACGAGGGGCATGAATGTCGACCCCGACAACATCGTTATCGGCGCGGGCGCCCAGCTGCTCGATACCATGTTGGTTCAGTTGCTTGGCGCGGACAAGGTGTATGCCGTCGAGGACCCGGGCTATTTGCGCCTGACGCGCATCTATCAGGCTATGGGTTGCAAAGTTCGACATATCCCGTTGGATGGTGAGGGCGTGGACTTGAGCGCTCTGCAGAAAACTGGGACCGATGTCCTTCACCTGATGCCGTCCCATCAGTATCCGACCGGCCTTGTGACGAGCATTGCGCGTCGCTATGCGCTGCTGAGCTGGGCCGCCGAGCGACCAGGTCGGTATCTCATCGAAGATGACTTTGATTGTGAGTTTCGCCTTGCCGGCAAGCCGATTCCCGCGCTCGCGTCGATCGATGCCGCTCAATCGGTCATCTATACCAACACGTTTTCGAAGAGCCTTTCATCGGCGTTGCGTTTGGCGTACATGGTGTTGCCCGATGAGCTGATGGAGCGGTTTGGGCGCGACCTTGGTTTTTACGCTTCGTCGGTGAGCTCTGTTGACCAGGTCGCTTTAGCGCGCTTGCTGGAATCGGGTGATTACGAGCGACATGTGAACCGCGTGCGCGTTCGTGCTCGCGAGGCACGCGATGGCCTGATGGCGCTTGTGCGGAAGGCGTTTCCGGCGGGGGAGGTCTCGATCGAGCACGCAGACGCGGGCCTTTACTGCACTGTTGCCCTGGCCGAGGACAAGGCGGGGGAGAGTTTCGCGAAGGCTCTCGCTGACGCTCGTATTTCCTATGTCAACATCGCCGATTGCCTGTGGACGGATGATCGGGCATCGACTAAGAACGCTCCATCTCGCGTCCTCATACAATACGACGACCTGAGCCATCAGTCGCTCATCGTTCTTCAAGAACAGCTGCAATAAGCCCACGAAAAAGGCCCGAACCATGCGGTCCGGGCCTTATCGAGCTAAGGATTATCTCTCAGGCGGTTGGCTTAGCCGAAGTAGCGCTTGAGCAGGCCGGCGAAAGCCTTGCCGTGGCGAGCCTCGTCGCGAGCCATCTCGTGCACGGTGTCGTGGATGGCATCGAGACCAGCGGCCTTGGCGCGCTTGGCGAGATCGGTCTTGCCGGCGGTGGCGCCGTTCTCGGCCTCAACGCGCATCTCGAGGTTCTTCTTGGTGGAGTCGGTCACGACCTCGCCCAGGAGCTCAGCGAACTTGGCGGCGTGCTCGGCCTCCTCGTGAGCAGCCTTCTCCCAGTACAGGCCGATCTCGGGATAGCCCTCGCGATGAGCAACGCGAGCCATGGCCAGGTACATACCGACCTCGGAGCACTCGCCCTCGAAGTTGGCGCGCAGGTCGGCAACGATGTCCTCGGAGACACCCTCCATCTTGGCGACGCCCACGACGTGCTCGGCAGCCCACTCGAGCTGACCCTCCTCCTGCTTCAGGAAACGAGAACCGGGAACGCCGCACTGGGGGCACTTGAAGTCCTCGGGCAGCTGGTCGCCGTCGAACTCTTCCACATAACCGCAAACGGGGCAAACAAACTTCATGATTCGATCCTTTCGATCGATGGCGATGGCGCGCTCGTCCGGTCCCGTAAGGGCCCTCTCCGGACGTGCGTCTTGACGGGTTCTATTATCCATAAATGCAACCGAATGTGAAGCCTATTAGGAATGATTTTTAATAAAAAAATTTGAGCTTGTGAAGATGTTGATTGATTAACGATTGGCAGGCCGTCTTTGACCGCCGCTGAGTACAATCGGTCGAGCAAATGTTGACCCATCAACAAATGAAGGAGCTTCCTTTATGCATCTAGCCCGCCGCGCCTGGTGTCGAACGTATCAAACGGTTTTTCGCATCGCATTGCCGGTGCTGCCCTATACCGAGCCACGCATTCTGGAGCATGCCGAGGATGTGCCCGCGGTGCTTCAAAAGCGCTCGATTCAGAAGGTCCTTATCGTGACGGATCCCGGCATTGCCCGTCTGGGGCTTACGGCACCGCTCGAGACAGCGCTCGCGTCCAAGGGAATTGGCGCTGCGGTCTATGCCAAAACATCAGCGAACCCCACGGTCTCAAATGTGGAGGAAGCGGCGTCCCTGTATCGAGAGAGCGCCTGCCAGGCCATTATCGGCTTTGGCGGTGGCTCGGCCATGGACTGCGCCAAGGGCGTGGGAGCGCGCATCGCGCAGCCCAACAAGCCCATCAACAAGATGCGCGGCCTGCTGCGCGTCCACCGTCTCCTGCCGCTGCTTATTGCGGTTCCAACTACCGCCGGTACGGGAAGCGAAGTCACACTCGCGGCGGTCATCACCGATGATGAGACGCACTATAAATACCCCATTAACGACTTTGTACTCATCCCGCGCTTTGCGGTCCACGACCCCGATTTTACGCGCGGTCTGCCCGCCTCCATTACGGGGCAGACGGGCATGGACGCCCTGACGCATGCCGTCGAGGCCTTTATCGGGCGAAGCACTACGCCCTATACGCGTAAGATGGCGCGACAGGCGGTGCAGCTCATCCACGACAATTTGCTCGAGGCCTATGAGCACGGGGAGAACATGCGTGCGCGCCGCAATATGCTTTCGGCGGCGTATAAAGCGGGTGTTGCCTTTACGCGCTCCTATGTTGGATACGTCCATGCCATCGCGCACAGCCTGGGCGGGCGTTACGGGATTCCCCACGGCTTGGCCAACGCCATCATCTTGCCGCACATGCTTCGCGCTTATGGTGACGCCGCCGCCCCCAAGCTTGCCGATCTTGCTCGCATGGCCGGTATCGCGCCGGCTAACGCGCAGGACAGTGTTGCGGCCGAGGCCTTTATCGATTGGGTCGACCGCATGAATGCCGCCTTGGGCATTCCCAAATATGTGACGGGCATTCGCCGCTCCGATATTTCGCAAATGGCGGCCCATGCCGATGCCGAGGCCAATCCGCTATACCCCGTTCCACTTTTGATGGACCGTTTGGAACTCGAGCATATGTACGAAGTTATCGCAGGTGGTATGTTTGAGGTCGAGAACTAGGAGGGTCCATGAACACCGAGGAAATCGCGCGCATCGTTGCCGATCAGCGCGCCTATTTTAAGACGCACGCCACGTTTGATGTCGATGCTCGACGCCGCGCCCTCGTGCGCCTGCGCGATGCGGTGCGGGCACACGAGACCGATATCGCCCATGCGCTCAAGACCGATTTGGGAAAGTCG
>ERZ506929.786-NODE-786-length-12082-cov-15.886589_pt1 | contig 12082 bp, 9 predicted proteins | sample MGYA00513173_ERZ506929 | MGnify/ENA metagenome assembly ERZ506929 | reverse complement strand
AAACAATGGTTCCATCTTCATTGTGCCTGACTTCTGTTACTTCCGGTAAAGACAAGCCAAAATGTGTTGGTGAATAATTACCACATCCCAATCGTTCCCAGATAAACATATTACTTTGTTCATCGTAGACCGCCCATTCTTTCAATTCTTCTTTTGTAACAGGAAGATATGTCATAATTACATTTTCGAACTCTTCTGCTGGAATTCCCACAACCTCTTTTTCTGCAGTAAATTTTTCTCCATATTTCATTTGATAAAAATATTCATAAAGTCCATTATAATCCAACCCCTGCATATCCTCCGCATTCCAGTTTGAACATAACAGATTGTTTCCCTGATAGCCGAACGTACTCACATATTTTTTTGAATATTCCCGACACTCCTCACTCAAAGGCTTTACCCGGATAATACAACTTCCATCTACAATCTCTGTCACTTCCGGTGGTTCAGGTACGCATAATTCATAACAGAAATTCCCATTTTCAGTATATGCCCATTCTTTTATTTTTGATAGCGATATGTATGTAAGTACAGGCTCTGTATCCTCACTCCAGATCATTTTTGCGGACATCACACTCATTTCTTTTCCATCATAACTATATTCTTTTCTGGTAATTCCACCATCTGTATCTGCTTCATATAAAATTACACTTCCTTTTTCTTCTTGTTCTGCAGATTTTAAAAATTGTTCCATCTTCTGATAATTATCCATAACAGAATAATGATCGGAACCAATGACCGGATTCCCATTTTGTTTGATAATTTCTTTCATCCGATTCATCATTTGCTCAGCAGTGTTCTGATCTGCTTCTTGTATTCCATTATATTCAGAATAAATATCTCGGATAATGCCCATAATTTCTTCACAATCGTTCACAGCTTCCTTTTTCTTGTCTTCATCGATTGGTAGATTATATCCCTTATCCGGATTTTCCATGGTAGTGTTTTTCTGATTCTTCTCATTTTTTACATCTGTGCTGTTTAACGATATCTTACTTTCACAGGAAGTCAGAATCATTCCTATACAAAGTACTAACAAAATACTTTTTCTTTTCATATTGCCCCCTAATTATTACTGTAATTCTCTTCCCACTCTTCTTCTGTTAACCTTGGCATATACCACCCTGCATTTGCATTTTGATCTGAACTGATTACCTTATTTGATAAATACTGGAAACTTCCGTCTTCCATAGGTTTTATCATCAATTCACTGGTGATTGCCTGATCTAACATTCTGATTTCCCATACTGCTTCTATCGTAAGTTTTAATGTTCCATCTTGTAATTTTTCATATGAGATAACTTCCGGATATGGCTCATATGGGAATTCACAATCATATAACCCTCGCGGTCTGTATCTAAAAGTTTTATTATTAGAGTTATAAAAAGTTCCCTTTTCAATCTCGGTATTACTAAATGGTAAATAGGTCTTTATAACCTCTTCAAACTCATCTTTTGGAACTTCATATTCTGCTCCACCATAATTTGCTTCATATGGAACTTGCTTTCCATATTTCATATAATACATTTTTTCATAAAGATCATAAAAATCAAGTTCCGTATAATTCTGGTTATCCCAATTTGTAATCAACAGATTATTAAGTGCATACCCCAACGGCATAACATATTTTCGATTCAATTCCCGGCATGTTTTATCTAATGGCTGCACTCTGAATCCAGTTTCACCCGGTGCTCCATCAAATCCCGGTGGGTGATATTCCTCCAGAAACAAGTATCCTTTTTCTGTATATTTCCACTCATATGCTTCATATTCATCATAATAATTAGCCTGTGGGCTATTATCCTTCCATTTAACCTGACATAATCGAACATTTATCTTTCCATTCATTGACTCTAAATGATATTGTATAATTTCCCCTTCATCAAATACAACAACAATATCTACTGCTGCCTGTTCTTCTTTCTCTGCTGCTTTGCAAAAATCTTCTACTTTTTCACGATTGACCATATCAATCTGATTATCACAATCTACTGCCGCATATCCTTTTTCTTCCAGACAATTGATAATTTTTCTTTTCACCTTTAATGTATTTAACTCCGACTTCTCCTTCATATAAACAGACCGAAAAGTTTGTGCTGTTTTTTTTACTTCTGCATTCATTTCAGATTCTACGGTTTCTTTCTTTTCTTCTTTTTCCGTAATTCGATTTTGTCCGCACCCTGTAAAAACAATAAGAACTATCAATATCATCGCAAATATCTTACATATGTAATAATTCCCCATAAAAATTTTTTTATCCTTCAAAATACTCATCCAATACTGTTGCATCTTTTTTAACAACATAACCACTTCCACCGATTCCTTTCTTCTAATTTTTTTGTTCCTTAAATCTTACACTTGTAATATTTAAAAACCAAGTCTATTTTCAGGAATTGTATACTCCAGATTCACCATCTTTATGTGCGATATATCCTATTTTATTACCATCCTCTATATCTTCTCCATTTTTGTTACCCTGTCATTTTAAAGAACATCCTTACTTACACTGTTACATATTTTTCCGCTTCTTCTTTGCACTTCAACGTATTTCCATGCCCAATTACATATTCCATACATTCTTTTCCCTGCTCTTCTTTTCCGATTCGGTAGTAACATACTCCCAGCAGGAATCTGCGTGTAACCTCATAATAAGGCAGCTTTTCCGTATCATTTTCCAGTAATCTTACTGCTGCCTCATCTTCACCTTTCAGCATCAAATTTTTTGCCATAAACAGTGGATTCTTTTGAAATACTTTCCCTGCTTTTTCTAATGTAGCCGAATAACCTGCCGCATCTTTCTCCTGATATTTCTTCGACAGTTCGAGATTCGTCATGACCTGCTGCCAGGAACGTCCCTCTCTTTTTCCTTCCCATTCATTCTTTATATACTCTTCTGCCTTCTGCAACTGCCCATTTATGATCAGTGCAACTACATATTTAGACTCAGCTATCAGCATGACACTTTTTTGAAATCCATGATAATCCAAGCTCTTTCCGTACTTTACCAACTCTTCCAGCATTTCTGAATATTTTTCTGCATCACATTGCTGTGACAGAATCCGGTCAATTTTTGAAAAATCTCTGAGAATGTCCCTGATTAAAATGAATATACCTGCAATCAGATCAACCACCACGCAAATCCACAGAAGCCAGGGATCTGTCGTGACCCAGCCCGGCTGCTTCACATCGAAAAAGAGTACTGTCTCCTGATGCGGGAACGGATTTCCTTTGAAAATACTCACCACACAAATCAATGCTGCATAAATCAACAGCACATTCCGTATCATCCTGATGCGTCCATTTTTCTGCTTTTCATAAATCTTTTTTATCTGCTCTTCCATTTTCTCTACCTCGCTGTCACACTATTTTTGTACCTACAACATAATTATACATAAATTAATATTGTAGCGAATCTCTGTTCGGTTGTACAATATCTACTGCTGCCTGTTCTTCTTTCTCCGCTGTTTTGCAAAAATCTTCCACTTTTTCACGATTGACCATATCAATCTGATTATCACAATCTACTGCCGCATATCCTTTTTCTTCCAGACAATTGATAATTTTTCTTTTCACCTTTAATGTATTTAACTCCGACTTCTCCTTCATATAAACAGACCGAAAAGTTTGTGCTGTTTTTTTTACTTCTGCATTCATTTCAGATTCTACGGTTTCTTTCTTTTCTTCTTTTTCCGTAATTCGATTTTGTCCGCACCCTGTAAAAACAATAAGAACTATCAATATCATCGCAAATATCTTACATATGTAATAATTCCCCATAAAAATTTTTTTATCCTTCAAAATACTCATCCAATACTGTTGCATCTTTTTTAACAACATAACCACTTCCACCGATTCCTTTCACATTCTCAACCATACTGATAAGAAGAATTGGTTTGTCCACGCTTTTATCTGCCGTAAACACCGAAAACCACCCGATTTCTTTGCCAGAAGTATCTTCTTTCGTTGCCTTCAACTCGGCTGTCCCTGTTTTTCCAGCCAGCAAAATATCGTCACGATGTGCAGCATATCCGGTTCCTTCCGGATCATTTACAACACCTTCCACCCCTTGCATAATTTCTTCTACATTTTCTTTGCTAAACGCATTTTCTATCCATGTTTCACCAGATGCTTCTTCTTTGTATTTCAAATACGGTTTTATCATATTCCCTTCATTTAAAAATGAAGTATAAATACTTGCCAGATGTAATGGATTTACAAGAATCTGCCCTTGCCCATAACCACTATCTGCCAATTGTATTTCTGTTTCTATTTTATCTGTATTGGAATATGTTGATTCCTGCATCGCAATCTCAAACGGCATATTCTGATTAAATCCTATTTCATTTAAAGTATTCATAAAATTCTCACTACCAATTTTAAGAGCTGCCTTTGCAAAATAAATATTATCAGAATAGATAATTGCATTTTTCATAATAACCGGTTCATATTCATGAAGTGTTGTCACTTGATAAGATCCCCAAGACGAATCTTTCTGCCATGCCAAACCTTCATTTCCAAAATCTTCTTTTGGATCTATGCTTCCCGTTTTCAACCCAATTCCTGCCACAACTGGTTTAAATGTTGAGCCAGGACACCATACTTGACGAAAACGATTATATAATGGCTTCTTTTCATCTTCGTTTAATGATGTCCATTTCTCTGATGATAAGCCCCGTATAAATTCATTATTATCATAAGATGGGGTACTTACCAAAGCCAATACTTCTCCCGTATAAGGATTCATTGCGACAGAACACCCCGGATCTTCTTTAAACTGCTCGTATAATGATTTTTGCAAATCGGAATCTATCGTTAATCTTATATCCATACCATCTTCTTTAAAAATACTTGCAAGAACCTCTTTTACTTCCCCATCACTATCCAAAATCTTTATATCACAACCATCTTTTCCTTTTAATTGCTTTTCGTATAACTTTTCCACCCCAGATCTTCCGATTACACTTTCAGCTGAATATCCTTCCCCTGGATGATTTTCCAAATCTTCTGCTGTTACAGACTGTACATAACCAATTAAATGAGCTGCTGCTTCCCCTAACTCATAGGTTCTAACTTCCACATCTGATAGCATAACCCCTGGAATTTCCAAAAGTTTATTCTGACAATCCTGCTCCTCAAGTGTTTTTTCTTCTGGCTGTATTTTCATTAAATCTATTTCTTCTACTTTCGGAATAGTTTCAATTGGTACAAAAGAATCTTCTTTTACCCACTTTGCTGTGAGTTTGTTATTTATTGTTTCTACATCTATCTCTAATAACTCCGCTATTTTTTCAATAGATACATTCCTGTCTTCCAGCTTTCCCGGTATAATGCCAACTGATGTTGCTACTCCTTTTCCTGCAAGCATTTTACCATCTCGGTCTAATATTTCTCCTCTCTCCGCTTTTGATGTAGTAACACTTATTTTATCATCACTCTCTAAATCTGGAAAAATCAGGCTATCCTGCCATACTAATTTATATCCCTGTTTCGTCTTCTTCAGTTCCGCCATATTGTCAAATTGTATTGTTCCGGCAATTGTATTACATGATGTTTCATACGAAAGCGTAACTGTATCTGCTTTTTTCTCTTTCACAGCTATATGACTGATTTTAATGTCACTGACCTCTATTCCTTCGTATATCTTAGAATTTCGTTGTATGTATTCTTCTTTTGTCAGATAAACTTTTTCATCTGAATCTATCATAGTATACATTACTTCATATTCCTTTTTTTCAATATGATTCATATATTCCATAAGTGTGTCTTCTGGTGATTCCGTTATCGTCCTTTTTAATAAAACACCTCCTGAAACAGCAATTACTGTTATAGCTACTATCAGCCCAAAGATCTTACAAACGTAAGATTTTTGGGTGTTTTGCTTTTTCCGTTTTCTTTTCATAGATACCCCTTTCTTCTAATTTTTTTGTTTCTTAAATCTTACGCTTGTAATATTTAAAAGTCAAGTCTATTTTCAGGAATTGTATACTCCAGATTCACCATTAGACTATCACACTTTTTCTCCTGCCTTTTAATATGCCGGGACACCGTATCCATAGATATTACTGCTTCCGATACGGTAACTCCGTCTTGCCACTTTATCCCCACTGTTGCCTTCTATGGTATTGACGGTTCCACCGCTGACACTCTCTACAATTCCAACGTGGTCAATCGTCCCATTATTTCCCCAGTCAAAGAAAATAATATCTCCTGCCACCGGGGTATAACTTCCGTCACGGAACCTACCTTTGCTTTCAAACCACTTCACACCGTCCGAACAAAGAGAAAATTTCGGAATGACTCCACTCTGAATATAACCGCTCTGGTCTGCACACCAGGACACAAAGCAGGCACACCACTCTACCCTGCCTCCAAATCCATACCATCTCCAATAAGTCGTTCCGCCTTTTCCTTCCTGCGATGCTGCCACCTGAACGATTGCCTGATTGCCGATACCTGTCGGGATTCTTCCAAATGCATAATACTGAAGCACATGTGGTACATACTGCTTGTCCCCATAACTGCTCCACCCCATTCTCTGTGCCATCATATCAGAAAATTCTGCTGCATTTGCAAAGGTGTATCCACCCCTGGCTTTCGCCCATTCCAGATATCCATTTCCAAAATTGTAACTTTGCAATGCCAGTTTAATATTTTCCATATCCAGAGGATTTTTTACCCCTGCACGTTCCAGACAGCTTTTTATCTCCTGCACTCCGCAAGAAATCGAATACTCTGGATCAGTGATTCCATTCGGCTGTTTGGGGTATTTTGTATTAAAGCTCCCTTCTGAACACTGCATCGGGTCAAGTCCTCTCCCACCTGATTCCTGCATCATAATGGCTTTGATTAGTTCCACATACTCTCCAATGCCATATTGATTTGCATACTGACGGATTAGTGGTTCGTATGCTTCTACTTCTGCACTAACCGAAGAAACCGTACTGGAATTATCCCCACCTGTCATGCATAGAAAACCACCAAATAAAATGACGATAATCAAAATCATAACCGCAATCCAACCACCTGCAGTCAATGCACTCAGTAATACTTTTGTAGCTTCAATCAACGCTTTTATTGCATGTGTTACCGCTTTTGCTGTCTTTTTCACTGCAATCCTGGTATTCTGTGCAGTCTGCCTTGCTGTCTGCACTGCTTTTTCTGCTTTTTTCATAGAATAATGCATTGCCCGGACAGAAGCATTTGCAGTCTGCTCCGATGTCTTAATGCTGGTCTTTGCCGTCTGTTCTGCAGTCTTGACTGATTTTCCAGATGTCTTGATGGTACCCTTTCCGGTATTCTTTACAACCTGCTCCGATACTTTCCCGGTCTTAATGGTTCTTTTATCCCGCTCAACAGTCTTGATTTTTTTTACAGCAAGTTTTTTTCCCTGCTCCTGTGCCTTTTCCCCGCCTGAAGGCGGTACTGGTCGGATTTGTTCTTTCGGCTGGTAAACTGTTTCTTCGCCTGCCAAAGAAACAGAAGCTTTCTCTTTCTTCCGTTCAATAATCTTTCCTGCCTGTCTACGTACCTGATGCCCTGTTTCGTGAAAGATGCGGTCAGCATACTCGCTGGCCGCATCTTCTGCATAACCTACCGGATTATTCTCTCTATCACTGGATTTCTCCGTCGATTGCATGATATTTTCTTTTGTTCTGACATAGGACTGCTTAACATGGTCTGTCACCGTAACCGTCTTATCTAATACTTTAATATCCTTATGGACTTGGCGTGTTTTTATCTTACGATCCATCGCTTTCCTCCATTTGAATCTTTATCTAGCGTTCATGATTAGTTTCTTTTTTGCTCACCTGTGGCAGTTCCCGGCAGTATTCCGGGTATTTCATGCGGATTGCTTCATAAAAATATGATGCATAGCCACAATCGAACATCTCGTATGGGGTAGACAGACTTTCTTCTCCCTTCTCCACATATCCATTCCACAAGTTAAATGCCAGTCTCGTCAATCGTGCCGAACCGCCTGTCTGCCACCCTTCATGCAGTGCTTCCGGTTTAATCAAACGCTCCTTAAAATCAAACATGCGGTCAACATGATTTCTGGTATCTTCAGAAATTCCCACACAATAGAAAAATGAACTGTAATAACTGTCGTGCTTTCCGCATTTTGCTAACATCTGATAAAAAAAACTTTCATGTTCCTTTGATGAAAATCTGATTTCTGACATATTTTTCTCCTTTTCCGGCACTAAAAAAACGCCACAAATTGTGACGATTTCCGGTGCCATTCTCTTAAATTGATTATTGAAGTTACATTCTTCCTCGGTTGATACTGTCCTCTCCCGGCTTTGTGGTCATCAGTTTATACAACCTTGTATTGGTCGGGAATCTATTGACGAACGGTACAAGCGAACTTCCATATTTCACCAGACCACAACCGGCATCTGCATTTGTGATATATCCCATTTGCTCTGTAGAAATATTCAAAAGTGTCGCCAACTTTGCTCTGTCCGGCTCTGCCTGATTAAGCATCACGATATACTCACTGTTGGAAATCATCGTACTTGCAAGAACAGAATCTAACAGATATTCCACGTTCTGTGTGATTGCTGTCGGGAATGCATTACGCTTACGAAATCTTCGCCATGCAGAGTTAAAAAATGCTCCGGAATACTCATTTTCAAATACTACATGAAACTCGTCTAAGAAAATATGAGTTCGCTTTCCCTGTTTCCAGTTCTCTGTTACCCGGTTCAGCATTGCATCAGTGATAACCAGAAGTCCCATGGTCTTTAGCTGCTTTCCTAAATCCAGAATGTCGTATACCATGATACGGTTATTCACATCAACATTACTTTCATGTGCAAATGCGTCCAGACTTCCATTTGTAAATAATTCTGATACCAGTGCCAAATCCTGTGCTTCCGGTTCTTCCTGTTCCAGAAACTTTTCACGCAACACCCGTAAAGTCGGCACTGCTCCGCCATGCTGATATTCCTCATAGACTTCCCCTACACATCGGTCAATAATGGAACGTTCCTTCGCATTGATCCCTTTTTTATCCAACTGCTCAAACAAAGATAAGATAAACTGTGACTTTTCAATTACCGGATCACCGCCATCTCCATATCCGTCTACCATATCCATTGCATTGATATGGTCCCGGCTTCCTGCAGCAATGCGAACCACTTCTCCGCCCATTGCTTCAACTAATGATGCATACTCTCGCTCTGGATCACAAATCAGGACATCGTCCTGCGTTGCCAGTGCCAGGAATACAATCTGCATTTTTGCATTAAAGGATTTTCCACTTCCCGGCACACCTAAAAGGAATGAGTTCGGGTTCAGGAGTTTTTCTTTATTGCACATGATTAAGTTATGAGAGATTGCATTTTCTCCACAATAGATGCCGCCTGCGTCCATAATCTCCTGCACCCGGAATGGCATCAACACTGCTACACTCTCCGAAGTCAGTGTGCGGACTGCCGGAATCTTCCGGTGTCCGATGGGTAGTGCTGTATTTAGTCCGTCCATTTGCTGAAATTTCAAAACTGAAAACTGGCATAACTTTTTCCGTCCAATGGTCAGAAGTGTTTCCGTATCTGCGTCAAGCTGCTTTTTCGATTCTGCAGTATGCACCATAGTCAGTACACCGAACATCATACGCTGGTCACGTGTAGTCAGATCATCCATGAACTCTTTACTTTCTTTTCTCTGCTGTTCCAAGTCATAAGGAATCACTGCGGAAAAGTTATTGTTGGCATTCTGCCGTCTCTGCCAGTTTGTGATATTCGTCTCCACACCAAGCAGACGTTTTTCCACTTCCTGCACTGCTTCATCAGTAGGAACAGGAATCACATCAATGCTCAACATCAGATTTCGATTCATGTCGGTCAGTTCTGCTATCATATCGTCTTTAATGTAAGAAGCATACTCCCGAAGAAAGAGTACCCTTCCGTAACGCTCTCCCATGCGGAAATAATCTTTTTCAAATTCAAAAGTATCCGGGCAGATATAATCTTTGAAGCTGTGCCCTTTTCTCATACTCTCCTGAATATCAAAATGGAAACCAGATTCTTCTCCTGTACGGTAAAAATCATGCAGAATCCGTAACTTATCTTCTCCATTTACCTCTGCACATTTGGAACCCAATCTTGCAAAATGGCTGTTCAGCTCTGTTGTCACTCGTGCAAAATACGTTCTGGCTTCTTCGATCGTTTTCTTATAGCAGGATACTGTCACATATTTTTCCTGCACCATGCTGTTGGAACTGGTTGCCTTATCTAAAAGCATGTTGTTGTACTCTTTCCGATATAAATCCAGTCCGTCCTCCTGCATCGGAATCAGAATTGCTTTTTCAAAATCCACTTTATTCAAGCGGCGATTATTGATCGTTATTTTTGTTGTTCCACCGCAATCGAACGAATTTAATAAATCCATATATTCCAGGAACATGGTTTCCTTATCTACTTTGCTTGCCACCGCGTAGTTGATATCTGTAAATTTATAAGTACGTGCAAATTTATTTCTCCCGATTTTAAATATCCCGTCAGACCAGATGGTCTCGATGGGAATTACCTGCTGTACACTTCTTGGAATTACAAATTTTTCTTTATCCTGCTTAAAGATATTACTCAGCGTTTTTATCATTTTTCTTGCGTCCCTCCTTCTTCAGACTTTCTTTCTCATATTTTTTAATGACTGGTTCTACTGCATCAAAATAAAGATTTTCTGACCGGAACACCAGTTTTTTCGGCATCAGGATTTCCGATTTAATCCATGCCCAGATAAACTGCTCCGCTGTCATTCCATGATATTTTACAAACCCGAACACTACACATGGGGCAGCTCCCAGTACACAAATCCAACTCACTGTTTCCATACTCATGTATGGGTGAAGCAAAAAATAAAGCCCAACGGCAATCCCGCAGGCTAATCCTGAAAAGATAAACTGTCTTAGGGACAATCCGAAAAAGATTGCTTCCGTGTAATCCCTGATTTCCTTGTTAATTTTTACTTCCAAAACGATACACCTCCAAATCGCACATTTGTTATATTTTTCCTGTTCTGTTACACTTTGGGTAAATGAAAGGGGGACTGACCTATGCCAATCACTGTTATGATTTCACTTGTTGTTACCGTTGCTCTATTCCTGATTTCTCTGCTGTTTCGGATTGCTGCCAGATTAAATCTGACCTTACCGCTGTTATACTTTCTTGCTGTTTCCACAATTCTGAATCCATGGACAGCAACTCATGAGAAACTTGCATTTGCAATCCTCTATCTGCTGACTGCCTTTTCTGTTCTCAGCTGGATTTTTGCTCTGCGACGCAAATGGCAGGAACATCAATACTACAAAGCTATGAAAGACGATATGTCCTTCCAGATTTCTCGTGCCAGACAGAGAGGGATTCCTTTAGATTCTGTTCATTTTGATTCTCAGGGGAATATGCGGTATAACAACAGCAACAACATTGTAGAATAAATTTTAAGGATGCTTTCGGGCGTCCTTTTTACAATCCCATCATTTCCCGTACTACCCTGTCTGACATCTTCACTGCTCCGACCAGTACAAGCATATTGAAAATCAATTCTCCAATATAACTCCACACCATAGTCACTGCTGCTGCGTCCGGATCGACTACTGGCGGTGATGATGCAAATAGTGAAAAAATAATGCAGGCAAGCACCACGATTGCTCCTTCCAGACACACTGCTGCATAAGACTTTAAAAAACTTCTTCCGATATTCTGGCTTGGTTCTCCTGCAAAGGAAGATAACGGAATCGGTGCAATGGCTGTATAAAGATATAATCGAAAAAATCTTCCATATACACTCATAATCATAATGAAGCTCAATACCGTAATGAACAGTCCACCGATCAGTGTCACCGCCCATAGTGGGATACTTTCAAAAAATCCACAATCTTCTACTGCCTTTATAATCTCGTCCGGTAATACTGTATCTTCCGTACTTCCAAATCCTGCTGTCTTCATAATCGTACTCGTTATTCCCTGTACAATATTAAAAAGTGCCATCATCAATTCCAATCCATACGTGACTACGCCTTTTGCAATCGCAAAGCGTATAAAAATTTTCAATGCGTGTTCCGGTCTTTTTACCTCTG
>ERZ506929.777-NODE-777-length-12142-cov-6.312567_pt1 | contig 12142 bp, 7 predicted proteins | sample MGYA00513173_ERZ506929 | MGnify/ENA metagenome assembly ERZ506929 | reverse complement strand
GTCGTGGGATAACGAAGTTATCAACAAACGACAATTCGAGGACGGTCTGCGGCAGGTTGAGCCGCAACTTTCCGACGAAGATCTGGATGAGCTGCCTATCTCTGCCGTGATGGACGGAAAGGTGCAGACCTTCCCGGATGCTGCTGCGTTGGATGAAGCCCTGAACGCTGTGCCTGCCGGGAACTTCCGCATCACGGACGACCATCTGGGCGAGGGCGGTGCAAAGCAGAAATATGCCCGGAACATCGAAGCCGTCCGCACCCTGTTCAAGCTGGAACAGGAGCACCGGGGTGCCACCGCTGAGGAACAGCAGGTGCTTTCCCGGTATGTGGGCTGGGGCGGTCTGGCAGATGCCTTTGACCCCAATAAGGACAGCTGGGCAAAGGAATATGCGGAGTTGAAAAATCTGCTTTCCGAGGACGAATACGCCGCTGCCCGCAGCTCCGTGCTGAACGCCCACTACACCAGCCCCACCGTCATCCGTGGTATCTACGATGCAGTCGAAAAGATGGGTTTCCGGTCTGGCAACATCTTGGAACCGTCCATGGGTGTGGGCAACTTCTTTGGGATGCTGCCGGACAGTATGGCAGACAGCCGCTTATACGGCGTGGAACTGGACAGCATCACCGGGCGCATTGCCAAGATGCTGTATCCGCAGGCTGACATTACTGTTGCCGGCTTTGAGACCACCGATCGCCGTGATTTCTACGATCTGGCGGTGGGCAACGTGCCCTTCGGCAACTACAAGGCCAACGACAAGGCGTACAACAAGTTGGGATTCTCTATCCACAATTATTTCTTTGCGAAAGCCATCGACCAAGTGCGTCCGGGCGGTATCGTGGCGTTCGTCACCAGCCGCTACACCATGGACAGCAAGGACAGTACCGCTCGCAAACACATGGCAGAGCGTGCCGATTTGCTGGGTGCTATCCGTCTGCCGAATAATGCGTTCCGTGCCAACGCTGGCACGGATGTTGTCAGCGACATTATTTTTTTGCAGAAGCGTGACCGCCCTGCGGACATTGAGCCTGCATGGGTGCAGCTTGGCAAGACCAAGGACGGCTTTGCCATCAACCAGTATTTCGTAGACCACCCGGAGATGGTGCTGGGGCAGCTCACGATGGAAAGCACCCAATATGGTCACGACCTGACCGTTGCACCCATCGAGGGCACCAGCCTTGCAGACCAGCTTGCCGAGGCGGTACAGCACATCGAGGGCAATTACACTGCGGTGGAGATTGCTGCCCCGGACGTCGCAGATGCGGAAGCACAGCGCAAAACGCTTCCCGCAGACCCGACTGTGAAGAATTTTAGCTATACGGTTGTTGATGGCGAGATCTACTACCGAGAGAACTCTATCATGACGCAGATCGAACTGTCCGACAACGCCAAAGGCCGTGTAGCTGGTATGGTGGAGTTGCGGCAGATCGTCAACGAACTGATTGACCAACAGTTGAACGACTTCCCGGACGAGGACATTAAGGCGTCGCAAGCAAAATTGAACGCCGCCTACGATGCCTTTACCGCAAAATACGGCCTGATTAACGACAAGAAAAACGCCCGCCTGTTCGATGATGACAGTTCCTACTATCTGCTCTGCTCACTGGAGAATCTGGACGAGAATAAAAATCTCAAGTCCAAGGCAGATATGTTCACCAAGCGGACGATTCGGCCAGAGCGTGTTGTCACCAGCGTGGATACCCCCAGTGAAGCACTGGCAGTGTCCATCGGGGAGCATGGCAAGGTTGATCTGCCTTATATGGCAGAACTGCTGGGCACACCCGGCGAGTACGGGCGCATCACCACCGAATTGTCCGGCGTGATTTTCAAAGACCCTGCTGCGGATGCTGACGACTCGGAAGCAGGCTGGCAGACTGCGGACGAATACCTTTCGGGTAATGTACGCGATAAGCTGCGGATGGCACAGCTTGCTGCGGAAAGTCACCCGGAGTTCAAGGTTAATGTGGACGCACTGACCAAGGCACAGCCCAAAGATCTGGAGGCATCTGAAATTGATGTGCGTTTGGGTGCCACTTGGCTTGCCCCCTCCATCGTGCAGCAGTTTATGATGGAAACTTTTCAGCCGCCCTATCGTATCCGCTATAACAATGCCATCACCGTTCGCTACTCCCCTTACACTTCCGAATGGAGGATCAGCAATAAATCTGCTACTGGCTTTGGTGACATTATGGCCACTGAAACCTACGGTACCCGCCGAGCCAACGCTTACAAGATTTTGGAGGATACCTTGAATTTGCGTGACAGCCGCGTTTATGATACCATCGAGGAGGATGGGAAAGAAAAGCGTGTGCTGAATCAAAACGAAACCACCCTCGCCCAGCAGAAACAGCAGGCCATCAAGGATGCTTTCGCTGGCTGGGTCTGGAAAGACCCTCAGCGGCGTGCCTTATTGGTGAAGAAGTACAACGAGCTTTTTAACAGCACCCGCCCCCGTGAATACGATGGTTCCCACATTCATTTTGTGGGCATGAACCCGGAGATCAATTTGCGAGAGCATCAGCGCAATGCGGTTGCCCATGTGCTGTATGGGTACAACACCCTTTTGGCGCACGAAGTCGGTGCTGGCAAGAGTTTTGAGATGGCGGCTTCCGCTATGGAACTGAAACGTCTGGGCTTGTGTCAGAAAAGTCTTTTTGTCGTGCCAAACCATTTGACGGAACAATGGGCCAGCGAGTTTTTACGCCTGTACCCCAATGCAAAGCTGCTGGTTACCAGCAAGAAAGATTTTGAACCCGGTAATCGAAAAAAATTCTGTGCGAGAATTGCGACCGGTGATTATGATGCAGTTATCATCGGACACAGCCAGTTTGAAAAGATACCCTTGTCCGCAGAACGACAGGAGCGTCTGATTCAGGAACAGATGGATGAAATCGAGGAGGCCATCGAAGAAGCGAAAGCGCAGGTTGGCGAGCATTTCACAGTAAAGCAGCTGGAAAAGCTGCGCAAGTCTTTGAAACAGAAATTGGAAAAGCTGCAAGGCACAGACCGTAAAGATGATGTGGTTACGTTTGAACAATTGGGCGTAGACAGACTGTTTGTGGACGAGAGCCAAAATTATAAGAACCTGTTCTTATATACAAAGATGCGGAATGTGGCAGGTTTGAGCACATCCGAAGCGCAAAAATCTTCTGATATGTTTGGAAAATGCCGCTACCTCGATGAAATCACCGGAGGCCGCGGCGTTATTTTTGCAACAGGCACCCCCATCAGCAACAGCATGACCGAGATGTACACCCTGATGCGCTACCTCCAGTACAACACTTTGCAGCAGAAAGGGCTGACCCATTTTGACGCGTGGGCATCGACTTTTGGCGAGACCACGACAGCCATTGAACTGGCTCCGGAGGGCACCGGATACCGTGCACGCACTCGTTTTGCGAAGTTCTTCAACTTGCCTGAACTGATGGCGATGTTCAAAGAAGCAGCAGATATCAAGACCAGCGACCAGCTTCATCTCCCGGTGCCTGATGCAAACTTCGAGACGGTAGTGGTCAAGCCTTCGGAAATCCAACAGGACATGGTGCAGGCGTTGAGCGAACGTGCAGCCGAAGTCCACAGCGGTTCTGTTGACCCTTCTGTGGATAATATGTTGAAAATTACGTCGGATGGCCGCAAAATCGGTCTTGACCAGCGGTTGATGAATTCCGCTCTGCCCGATGACCCCAACAGCAAGTTAAATGCCTGCGTCAACAACGTCCTGCGCATCTGGAACGACACCAAGGAGCAGAAGCTGACCCAGCTGATTTTCTGCGATATGTCTACTCCCAAGGGGGACGGTTCGTTCAACGTTTATGATGATATTCGCACCAAGCTGCTCAACGCCGGTGTGCCCGAACAGGAGATCGAGTTCATCCACAACGCAGATACGGAGAACAAGAAAGCAGAACTTTTCTCCAAGGTACGCAGCGGACAGGTGCGTGTGCTGCTGGGCAGCACTGCCAAAATGGGAGCAGGAACCAACGTCCAGACGCTGCTCGTAGCGGTGCATCATCTGGATGTAGGCTGGCGTCCGTCTGATATGACCCAGCGCAACGGCAGAATCATCCGCCAAGGCAACCAAAACAAACAAGTGTACGTCTATAATTACGTCACTGAATCGACATTTGACGCCTACCTCTATCAGACCCTTGAGAATAAGCAGAAGTTTATCTCGCAGATCATGACGAGCAAATCGCCCATGCGCTCCTGCGATGATATTGATGAACAGGCTCTGTCTTACGCCGAAATCAAGGCTTTGTGTGCCGGTGATCCGCGCATCCGGGAAAAGATGGATTTGGACGTGCAGGTGGCAAAATTGAAAGTTCTGCGCGGTGACTTCCAGAATCAGAAATATCGTCTGGAAGATAAGCTGCTCAAAACATTCCCAGAAGAAATCCAGAAACAGAAAACCCGCATTGCTGCTTTGCAGCAGGATTCACAGATTGCAACAGCACACCCGCAGGACAAAGAAAACTTCTGCGGTATGACCATCAAAGGTATGGTGTACGATGACAAAAAGGCTGCAGGCGAACGGCTGCTGCTGGCTCGGCAGGAGATGCCCAATGCTGATATGATGCTGCTGGGCACCTACCGTGGCTTTGAACTGAACATTCGATTCGACAGCTTCAAAAATGAGCATCAGGCCGTACTCCGGGCAGAGTTGAGTTACCCGGTGTCGCTGGGCGATGATGCGCGCGGCAATATCACTCGTCTGGACAATGCCATCGACAATTTCGCTGACCGTATTGCAGATGCCGAAAATGCTCTGCAAAACCTTGAACAGCAGAAGCAGGCCGCAGAGGTCGAAGTGGCAAAGCCCTTTGCACAGGAGGAAGAACTGGCCGAAAAGTCTGCCCGCCTTGCTGAATTGAACGCCTTGCTGAACATCGACCGTGACCGCAGTTCCTCGCAGGATGCTCCCGAAGAAACCGAGGAAACCGAAACACCTGCAACTCGTCCGTCTGTGCTGGCTGCACTGGGGGAAAAGACCAATCAGCCGGAGCCTGTCAAACCGTTCCGCAGCTACTATGATAAGGATGGTGATGCACGATGAAAGAGAAACGGGATGAAATCATCATCCTGCGCCTGACCAAAACAGAAAAGAACCGCATCTATGAAAAGATGTTCAGCATGGGCATCCGCAGCCTGAGTGCCTATATTCGCAAAATGGCATTGGATGGATACTGCCTGAATCTCGATCTGCCGCAGCTACGCCGAATGGCTTATCTGCTCCAGAATTGCAGCAACAATCTGAATCAGTACGCCAAGCGTGCCAACGAGTGCGGCAAGGTCTACGCCGCCGACATGGAAGATCTGCGGCAGCGTCTGGATGAACTGATTGACATTGGCAAGCAAATTCTTTCCAAGCTGGCAGAGCTATAAAAATTCCCGCAGTTGGAGGACTGCGGGTGTACATATAATGCTTGACATCCTTGCAACGTAGTAGTCGATACCTTTATAATAAGGGCGAACAGAAAGGAAGTGCTTGATATGATGTCTATGCTGAAGAAAATTGTTCTTTTCCCGATTTCTCTCTTTGTGGCGTTTCTAGCTCTGATGGCAAGGTGGCTGCTAACCCTGTCCAGCTATGTAGTTGCTCCGCTGATGCTCTACATCTTCGGCTGCGGCATCTACACTGCTTACCGTCAGACTTGGAATCAGTTCTTTATCCTGCTGGTGGCCGAGTTCATCTGCTTCATCCTCTTTTTCGGTGCAACTGCCATCACCGAGGGCATCGGGCGTTTCAGTGAGTGGCTTGCAGAACTGTGAGGGATGCTATGAGCAAACAGAAGATAGAAGATTGTTATTTTGAACACAACAGCACGATTTTTTCTGAGATGCTGGGTGAGGATGAAGAGTATCTGCGACTGAAAAAAGCCAAAAGAGCAGCTGAGGAAGCCTTGCAGAGCGTTATCAGCAAAGAAGCGTGGAATCAATATCTCGCCTTAGATGAAATCTGCAATGAGTTGGAATGCGCCAGATACAAGGCAATGTATCTGGCGGGTGCTGCCGATTACGAAAAAATATCCAAATGATCTCAATGCCGCCTCCGGGCGGCATTTTTTCTTTGCAATAGGGGGTGATGATGCTGGCAGCAACACGGCTGATTGCGCTGCACAAAAACAAGGGCATGACCGTTGCGGCCTGCCTGAAAAATCGCACGGACTATATTGAAAACCCGGACAAGACCGAGCAGGGACAGTTTGTCAGCAGCTATGCTTGCAGCGCCCTGACAGCAGATGAAGAATTTATGCTTACCAAGCGGCAGTACGATCTCGTAAACGGACGCAGGCAGAAGAGTGATGTAATCGCTTATCAGATACGGCAGTCCTTCCGTCCGGGGGAAATCACCGCAGAGGAGGCTAACAAGGTGGGCTACGAACTGGCCATGCGCTTTACCAAGGGCAAGTACGCCTTTGTAGTGGCAACGCACACGGACCGGCAGCACATCCACAACCATGTGATCTTCAACTCCACAGCGTTGGATGGCAGCAGAAAGTTCCGGGATTTTTTCTTTTCGGCGTTGGCAGTGCAGCGGTTGAGCGACTTGATTTGTCTGGAGCATCAGCTCTCTGTTATTGAAATAAAGCCCTACCGGGAACGGCAGAAACGTACCCTCTATCCACCCAAAGAAAGCAATCGTGATAGGCTGTGTGGCATCATCGACAGCATCCTTGCAGAAAAGCCCAAGGATTACGAAGATTTTCTGCAAAAACTGGAACAACAGGGTTATGAGGTCAAGCGTGGAAAATACACTTCCGTCAAGGGCGCACGGCAGAAGCGGTTCATCCGCTTCAAAACGCTGGGGGCTGGGTACAGTGAGGATGAACTACAAGCGGTGATTGCGGGAAAAACTGAACACCATCCACGTCAAATACAGCCGCTCCAAGAGCCGCCGTTCCAATTGCTGGTTGACATTCAGGCAAAGCTGGCCGAGGGAAAAAGCGAAGGCTATGCACGATGGGCGAAAAAATATAATTTGAAAGAAATGTCCAAGACGCTGATTTTCTTGCAGGAGCACAAAATTGGCAGCGCAGATGAACTGAATGAACGCACAGCGGCGGCAACAGAAAAATACCACCAGCTGGGAGATTCCATCAAAGCCGCCGAAACACGGATGGCGGAAATTGCTGTGCTGAAAACGCACATCGTCAATTACGCCAAGACCCACCCAGTCTACGATGCCTACCGGAAAGCGGGATATAGCAAAAAGTTTCTGGATACTCACCGGGAAGAAATCACACTGCACAAAGCAGCCAAGGCCGCTTTCGATGAAACTGGCTTAAAAAAGCTGCCGAAGGTCAAAGCACTGAATGCAGAGTATTCCGATCTTCTGACCCAAAAGAAAGCAGCCTACCCGGACTATCGCAAGGCACGAGAAGAAATGCAGGAGTTGGTAAAGGCACAGAAAAATATTGAATTGTTCTTCGCAGAAGAAAAAGACGCACAGGAAAAGCAGCAGACCCGATAAACGAAAGTCGCCGAGGATTCTAACCCTTTCATGGGGCGGAATCCTCGGCGACTTTTTTAGTTTATGTAGCAGCGATCCTGCGTTACGAGCCAATCTTCACACAGCCGTTGGGCTTCATCTGTTGAGCGGCACACGCAATTGAACAGCTTGCCGTGCAGGGAGCAGTAGGTGTAACGGATTTTGGGCACACCGTTCTCATCCCGAAACTTTGTGTAGCGTTCCTCACCGGGCATCAGATAAAGCTGCTCCATTTCTGCATCGTCCTTTCCGTTTTCATGTGTCAGGCACACAACGCACCTATTCTATCATGAACTTAGGAATTATGCCATTGACGCTTGCACCAAAAAGCGACTCAGATTTTTGGAGAGAGTTTGTATTGACACATTCAAAAGCGTTCGGAAGGAACGCGTAGCCTGCATCGGAACGGTGCAGATCAGAAAGGGTTTGGGATTTCCCAACAAGCATTTTGCAACGCAAAATTTGCATTTGTGCGCACGAATGCACTGCTTGCCGGATTAGTGCAACTCATTGATTCGGAGAGTATATGTACAAATTCCGCCCCATCTCTCCTGTTTCCACATCAAAGCTTCCTGATGCTATAACTTTTCCATTTAATGTTATTTCAACATAGATGTCCCACAGCCCCGCTGCTTCCCAATACGTCTTTGGGTACTGCTTAATATCCACATTCAAATTATCTGGAACGCCCAAATCCTTTGCGATAATTCTTAGTTGCCGTTCTGTAAAAGAGTCCGATGATAGTTGTTGATCAGCAGGATCATCCCATTCGCAGATATATGCACAGCCCACATCAATGATTCCATCACCGTCATTCCATGTTCCATCGTCGAACTTCTGATAGAACATCGCATAGTCCTCATCACCGTTTTGATTATTCGGCTCACCAGAGTGCCAATTTATGTATGACGACTGCACCCCGTTGACCCATTTCCAGCTACCCTCTGTCTCCTTATCGCTGTATCCAAAGCAGGCATTCTCATATCCCTTCTGCTTCATCGCTGCATAGAGATAATCATTCTCCGCCTGTGACTCAATAACCGCCAGATGCCCGCCTTTCCATTCACAGCGTCTTTCGGCCTGCTCCCATGTAATTGGCCCAGATTCCCATTCCGACTCTGGAAGTGTATAAAATTCATAGACATGGCCTGCATATCCATCCTCTTCCACAGTGCCTTCATCATTGGTCGCTTCCCATTCGCAGATATAGCCGTTTTGCTCATAGATATTACCATTCGCAAGATCATTCCATTTTTCCGGCCACATGGCTACACGGTTTTCATCCGCAACCACATTACTGGAATTATTGGGTTCTCCGTCTCCCCAATTTTCGTACTCCCATGGTTCACCTGTCACCCAGCACCATTGGCCATCTGCGTTTTTGTAGCCGCCGATCCAAAGGTTTTGGTTTTTATCATTGCTAAGTTCCAGTAAATATTGTTCTTTTTCCGATGTAATCGTCGCAAGATGTCCACCCTTGGCTTCGCAGGCTGCTTTCGCTTCCTCCCAAGTTAAAGTATCATAGTAAATTTTATATCTGTGTTTTCCTGCTGATTCATCAGGAGAGGATGCTTTTTTATCTCGGCGACGAATTGCTTCTTCCACCGCCAGTCTTGCGTTCAGAAGGCCGCGACTGCATTTTTTATTTCCAATGCCATTTTCGTAGCTTCCTGTTGCAGTACTTACTATAATATCCTTCACTTCTTCGGCCGTAAAGGTCGGATCAATCCCAAAAATCATAGCAGCAACACCTGCAACATGAGGAGCAGCCATAGAGGTACCGTACAAATACCTATAGCCTCCAGGAATTGTGCTATATATCTGAGCATCAGGGAATTTCGTACTTTCGTTGTCACCCCCTGGAGCAAGTACATCAACTCTACTTCCACGATTACTGTGTGACGCAACTCTATATCCATCATGCTTACAGCCAAAATATGAGTGCTTTCCAGAAACAGCTGCTGACCCCACAACTATAATCATACTTTCAACTTCAGAATCTTCAATTCCGCTCAAAATGCCCTTTCTTGCATCTTTTGCATCATTTCCAGCCGCTTTACAAATCACAAACTCATTTTTCGATTTGTCGTGCAATCTTTTAATAAACGAGGCCATGTTTTTGTTCCAATCATCCATAGTTTTTGTAGCAAAGTATCCCTGCTCTTGCGAAAGGTTAATTACCTGACAGTGCTTTTCACCCACAAGATACACCATGGCTATTTGCATCCAGTAGCTATCACTTACATATGATGTACCATCATTGGAGTACTTCATCACAATATTTGAATGAGCATCCACCCCATATAATTTAACATTTGGTGCAACACCACAAACACCTTTTCTATTATTAAATTCTGCTCCAATAATTCCTGAAACATGAGTTGCATGGTCTTGATCTGTCCAATTTCCTCCTCCATTGTATCTTTCTTCCCCCATATCCGTTACATTTCCGAGTGGCATTTCCTGAAAAACATTCTTCAAGTCTTCATGGTATGTATAAAACATTCCGTCAATCACACCAACATTAACGGGCCCCATCTGATTCCGATAGGCCCATGCTCCCGGCGCATCAATTGCCTTCATGTTCCAGTTGTTTCCACCTGTTGATTTCCAATTATCCCACTTTGGATCGTCCGGATAGTATTGCTCAGAATCATCTTCCAGCTCAAACGCGTAGTTCAGCGAAGAACGCTCCACATAAGGCAAACTCTTGACCTGCTCAATTATCGATTCCAGTTCTTCTTCTATATAGGTACCGGGAAGCATAATTTGATAGTCTGCCGTCAGTGGGATTTCACCCACAACTTCACCGCCAATGCCTGCAAGATATTCTTTTAGTTGCGGAAGGCTTTCGGAGCTGTCCAGCGTTACCAGCAGTTCATTATTAACATATCCAAAGCCGCCCTGCATAACAATATTTTCTGCTGCCGGTTCATGGTATACTAAATCTCCCATATCTGTTTCCGGAATATCCTTCTCGACATTTACAGTAGATTCTTCAACGGCTACCGAATCATCTGTAGTATTGCCAGCCATTAAAAGAACCAGAATAATACTCAAAAACAGCAGAACCATTCCCGCAAGAATAAAGATCCATCCGCGGCTGTTTTGTTTATTTTTCCTATGTACTTTGCTTGCTTTCGATTTTCTCTCCATAATATGTACCTATCCTTTAGTCAGAACTTGCGATGCAATAAAAAAACTGGAAGAATCGCTTTCGTTTCAGGAGCTGTGAGTTCTCACAGCTCCTTAGAATTTACAGATAGAACGCAGCAAACAGATCGCCGATGCCGTAGAAGAAATCGCCGAGGCTGGTAAAACCCCAGTTACTGCCGCCAGACATCGTGTGGGTATAACCGTCAGAGTAGGTGTAGACACCATTTTTCTTGGAAACAACAGCACCATGAGACTGTTCAAGGGTCTTAGACTCACTCTCCCAGTTATCATAGTAGGTGCTGCGGAACATCCGGCCAAAAGCATAGCAGATCTGCGAAACAATACCGCCGCCCTCAACACAAGACATTTCGTTTTCATTCAGAGCCACAAAATTTGCAGGCATCTGAAGCTTGTTGTTTGTCATAAAGCAACACTCCTTTGATTTGCGTCTTCTTCCAGCTTTTTTATTGCACCCCTTTCTTTTTTATATTTTCTGACTTTAGCCTTTGTACTTTGTCAACAGCACCGATGTATTATCATGTGCTCCGGGAAATGTCAGAGCCGTTTCCACCAGCAGCTTGGAGGCCTGCTTCAAATCCTTTGTGTCATTCAAAATCTGGCAGATTGCATCATCTGATAAGCAACGATACAGCCCATCTGTACATTGAAGCAGTACATCATCCTTGTGCAGAGGGAATGGTATCCGATTTCCACTGATCAATGTCAGTTCCTGAATGCCAAGATAACTTGTCAGTGCTGCACGCTGCGGATGACGCAGTGCCTCCTCAGTGGTAATGCTTCCCTCCTGCACCATTTGATCCAAATGCACACCAAAATTGTGGTCAATATTCAGCTGCCGCAATTCACCTGCACGGTACAGATAAATATGGCTGTCACCGATCCCGCACCAGAATAATTCTCCGTTCCGGATAAATACAGCAGTCAATGTTGTTCCGGCTTCCATTTTACGGTTTTCGCTATCGCGGAGGTCTTTGACTTTTTCATTCAGTCTCAGTGCCGCACGCCCCATCTCTGTGGAAATATCCGTTGCCTGTGCATTTTCGAGCAGATGCTGTGTCATTCCCTGCGCCGCTAGGGCACTGGCACGTTCACCGCCGGATAAGCCGCCCATGCCGTCACATACCACACAGACTGTGCTGAATTCGTTATGGTCGAAGCGAACTGAATCCTGCTGATTGTTTCTCGTTCCAATCGACATATAACTGGCAATTTCCGTTGTGTCGGTTTCACAGCTGTCAAAGCACAGTGTCTTTTCCGAATCATTTTCAGACGGGTACAAAAGCGTCTGTGTCACATCATCCATCGCCTGCATTTCGTCGGCAGCTTTCCCCTTTAACTTTTTTCTCTTAAAAAGAGAGATCACGTTTCAATCACCACCTTGAACTTATACTCTGGCGACAGGACATAAAAACTGTCTCCATCCCTCAATGTATACTGTTTTCCTTTTTTCATCGGTTCTCCGTTTGAAAGGAGCGT
>ERZ506929.775-NODE-775-length-12152-cov-5.131768_pt1 | contig 12152 bp, 9 predicted proteins | sample MGYA00513173_ERZ506929 | MGnify/ENA metagenome assembly ERZ506929 | reverse complement strand
TCAGCAGGTTCTGCAGTTCCACATTCAGTGCCTGTGTGGCGGTAGGACCAAGCTTGGTGGGGCACAGCACCTGAATGTCCCGGATCGGATCGAAGCCGTAGCTGCGCGGCAGGCGGGTGGTGACCAGATCACACACCAACCGCTGGGCCGCATCGCCGTCCGATTCCAAAAAGAAGAAGTCGTCGGTCTTACCGCCCTTCTGCAGCGGTTCACCTGAGATGATGTGGTGGGCGTTCTCCACGATCAGGCTGCGCTTTGCCTGCCGGAAGATCTCGTTCAGGCACACGGTGGGCACCAGCCCGGAGCGGATGACCTCCCCCAGAATGTTGCCGGGCCCCACGCTGGGCAGCTGGTCGGCATCGCCCACCATGATAATGCGGCAGCTGTACCGCAGGGCTGCAATGAGCGCCTGAAACAGCTTCACATCCACCATACTCATCTCATCCAGAATGACCACATCGCATTTGAGCAGGTTCTTGTCATTGTGGATGAAGCTGACCACGCCGCCGGAGTAGTCCACCTCCAGCAGGCGGTGGATGGTAGAGGCCTTGCGGCCGGTCAGTTCACTCAGCCGTTTGGCCGCACGGCCCGTGGGGGCACAAAGCGCCACCCGGTCGGCCTGATGTTCCAGCAGCTGCAGGATGGCGTTGACCGTGGTGGTCTTACCGGTGCCGGGGCCGCCGGTCAGCACAAGGCAGTTTTCGGTCATGGCCTTGCGGATGGCTTCCCGCTGCAGGGGCGCATAGGCAAAGCCCTGGGTCAGCTCCAGCACCTGAATGTTTTTATCAAGGTCCCGCACCTTCTGCTTTTCCCGCTTCGCCAGCAGGGCCAGCCGGTCGGCAATGGCCTGTTCTGCTTCCAGCAGGTCAGGCAGATAGATATACGGCACCGCCTCCAGCATCTTTACGCCAAGCTGCCCGGTCTCAATGCAGTGGTCCAGCGCACGGGCCAGCTTTTCGGGCGGCTGCTGGATGAAGTGGGATGCCGTGTCCAGCAGCTGCGCACGGGGCAGGCAGGTGTGGCCGTTGCCCGCGTTGTGGCGCAGGGTGCGGAGAAGCGCTGCTTCCAGCCGCTGGGTGCAGTCCCCTTCCATGTGGTAATACTGTGCAATGCTGTCCGCATGGCGGAAATCCAGCTGCAGGGGTTCCCCACAGAGCAGATAAGGGTTCTGGGAGATGGCCTGCATGGCACTGGGGCCAAAGACGCGGAACACCTCCATGGCGCGGCGGGGGCTGATCTCGAACTGGGCCAGATAGGCGATCAGTTCCCGCATTCCGAACATCCGCTTGAACTCCTGCTGGATGCGGTCCGCTTTGTCTGCCGAGATGCCGGGGATCAGGGTGAGCTGGGCGGGGTCGTTGGCGATCACCTCCAGCGCCGCCGCGCCGAACTTGTCGATGATCTTATTGGCCGTGCGCGCCCCGATGTAAGGCAGGGAGCCGCTGGCAAGGAAGGCGTATACCGCTTCCAGATCCTTCGGCATATCGGTCTCGCACTCCTGGGCGTGGAACTGGCGGCCATAGGTGGCGTGGTTCTCATATTTACCGCGGCAGACCACGCTCTCGCCCGCATGGAGCTCGCCCACGATCCCGCACACCACGGTCACCGTGCCGCCGCCGGAAATTTCAAACACCGTGTAGCCGTTATCCGGGTTCTCGTAGATAATGTCCTCCACCGTTCCCTCGATCTGTTCCAGCTCCATGCTTCTCACCCCCCTTGTGACATAATTATTTATAGTATAATCGTTTTGGTGTTATTTGTAAAGGAATTGGGCAGGCCCTGCTCTATACAGCGAGGTTGGACGGAGAAGAGCACAGCAAAAGAGCCGCTCTTCTGCGGTTTCGCAAAAGAACGGCTCAATTTTTACAAGTTTGCGTGCGGTCTTGCTTTTTCCCGTTTCAGCTTCCGGAACACAACGATATACGCCGGGATCAGGAAGAAGCAGGCAAAGAACCAGGCCACCGGGTTTGCAATACAGGCGGCAAAATAGCCCCACAGCGGCACGAACAGGAAACCCACCATAGCACGGGCGATCATCTCTGCCACACCGGCAAACATGGCCAGGCTGGAATAACCCAGCCCCTGAATGGTGTAGCGGTAAATGATAAGGACCGCCAGCGGGATATAAAACACGCTGTTCCAGAAGATGAAGCTCTGGGCGTTGGCCATGATCTCGGTCTGGCTGCTCTCAAGGAACAGGCCGATCAATGCCTTATCCAGCACGCGCAGGATCAGGAAGGATGCCACACTGTACACACAGCCGATGCCCAGGGCGGTGTTCACGCCCTTGTTCACACGGTTCAGGTCGTGAGCACCCATATTCTGGCTGGCGTAGGTGGTCATGGCCGTGCCAATGCTCTCCAGCGGGACGGACAGGAACTGTGCCGCCTTGCCGCCTGCAGTCTGTGCTGCCACGATGTCACTGCCCAGACCATTGACTGCACCCTGCAGCACAACGGAACCGATGGCCGTGATGCTGCACTGCAGACCCATGGGGATGCCCATGCCGCACAGCTTGACACAGTGCTGTCTGCTCAGGCGGCTTTCTTCTTTGTTCCAGCGCAGCTCATTATAGTGCTTGAGGATGTACCACAGGCTGCCCAGACCGGCCACAGCCTGGCTGAACACGGTGGCGAATGCCGCACCGAACACGCCCATCTTGAAGACGATGATACAGAGCAAGTCCAGCCCGATGTTCAGAAAGCTTGCCACCAGCAGGAAGTACAGGGGCCGCTTGCTGTCGCCCAGAGCGCGCATCAGGGCGCTGGTCATGTTATACAGCAGGGTGAAGGGGATGCCGATAAAGATGGTGCGGATGTAGATGTCCGCCAGATCGATGATGTTGTCCGGGGTATTGGTCCAGACCAGAATGGAACGGGTCATGGCCACCGTGACCACGGTAAGCACTGCGGCAAAAAAGACACTCAGCCAGACGGCATTGGCGGTGTAGCGGCGCATCTCCACATAGTCTTTCGCACCGAATGTCCACGAGATGGGGATGGAGAAGCCGCAGGCAATACCATTGACAAAGCCCAGCACCAGATAGTTCAGACCGCCCACACTGCCGACTGCCGCCAGGGCTTCCACGCCCACAAAGCGGCCCACGATGATGGTATCCGCCAGATTATAGAACTGTTGGAACAGGCTGCCCAGCATCAGCGGCACCGCAAAGGCAAGGATCAGCTTGAGTGGGCTGCCCTGCGTCATATCTTTCGTCATACGCACGTTCCTCCTTGGGAAAGCATCACAGACCTTATAACACGAATTTTTTCCGACAAAAACGCCCTGCCGCGCAATGGGCAGGACGTTTTTGTTCATGTGGGTATTATATCAGGTTGCGATGAATTTTCAAGAGGTTTTTTCAAATTTTTCAGTGCTTCCCGGCCAGATGCTTCAGCAGCTGGAGCAGAATGTTCCAGAAACCTGTTCCGGCATTGCCCGAAGGCGGGGTCTCCTCATCCGGAATGCTCAGCGGCGTATCATCCTCCGAGATAGCCGCAGCAGACACGCCATATTCTGCCTGAGCAGCCCAAACCTGCTCTGTACAGCAAAACCGCCCCGGCGTGCGTTTCTGCATTCCGGAGCGGTTCGGGTCATTCTGAATAATGTGCGAGGAACTGTCTGGTACGCTCCTCCCGGGGGTGGTCGATGAGCTGTTTGGCCGGGCCTTCTTCCACGACCACGCCACCATCCATGAACAGGATGCGGTCGGCCACATCGCGGGCAAAGTGCATCTCATGGGTGACAATGATCATCGTGGTCTTGCGGTCAGCAAGATCACGCAGGACCTTCAGCACCTCACCGGTCAGCTCCGGGTCAAGGGCGCTGGTGGGCTCATCAAAGCAGAGGATATCCGGGTGAAGCGCCAGCGCGCGGGCAATGGCTACACGCTGCTGCTGGCCGCCGGAGAGCTGATGCGGGTAGTGGCCGGCCCGCTCCGAAAGGCCCATCTGCGCCAGCAGTTCTCTCGCCTGCTGTTCCAGCTCCGCGTGGATGGCCTTTTTATTCGCCTGATACTCCGGGCGTTCCTTTGCCAGCAGTTCTCCTGCCAGCATCACGTTCTGCAGGGCCGTGTACTGCGGGAACAGGTTGAAGTTCTGGAACACCAGACCAAAATGGAGCCGCTTTTTACGGATCTCGCTTTCCTTCTGGGTGGCAGGGTCGGCGGCATCCCACATGGTCTCGCCGTTCACCTTGATCACACCCGTGTCAGGCCGTTCCAGAAAGTTCAGGCAGCGCAGCAGAGTTGTTTTGCCGGAACCGGACGAGCCGATGATCGCCAGCGCTTCACCCTGCTCCAGATCCAGGGAGATGTTCTTCAACACATGGGTCTCGCCAAAATTTTTCCCGATACCGGAAGCTTCGAGCAACGCCATAATCTATCTGCCTCCTTAGCAGCGGAAATAATCGAGCTTTTTCTCAGCCCAGTTGAACAGGATGGTCAGTGCGCCCACAAACACCAGGAAGAAGAGCGCGGTGGAGAACAGCGGCCAGATCAGGCCCTTTGCGCTGTACTCCTTGGCCATCATAATGATTTCCTTGTTGGCAATGGTGTTTGCCAGCGAGGTATCCTTGACCAGCGTGATGATCTCGTTGCCCATGGGGGGCAGGATGCGCTTGACGACCTGAAGCAAGGTCACCTTGAAAAAGATCTGTGTCTTGGTCATGCCAAGCACCTGCCCGGCCTCGGTCTGCCCCTTGGGCACTGCTTCAATGCCGCCGCGGTAGATCTCAGAAAAATAGCAGGCATAGTTGATGGCAAAAGCCACCACCGCCGCCACCATCCGTCCGCCGGAGCCGGAGGGCCAGGGGTTGTTCATGCCCAGCAGGCCGGGGCCCAGATAGATCACAATGATCTGCAGCATCAGCGGGGTGCCGCGGATGATCCAGACAAAGGTCTTGACCAGCCCGGCCAGCGGCTTGCAGCGGCTCATGGAGCCAAACGAGACCACCAGCCCCAGCGGCAGGGCAAACAGCAGTGTCAGGGCAAAGAGCTCACAATTGAGCAGAAACGCGCCGGACAGGCGCATAAGAATCACAGACACAAAAACACACCTTTTTTATTCAGAATCCATATTCCCTTCCATCACCGTCGGTGAAAGTCCCCTCTGCTCGGGAGCCTTTCACGCATCGGCAACAAAAAGCCTCCCTCACCGAGGGAGGTTGCATCGCATCGCGATGACGGAAGGAGTTTTTCAACAAATTCAGTCAGCCAGTGCCAGATCGTACTTATCGGCCAGTGCCTGCATGGTGCCATCGGCCTTCAGTGCATCAAAGGCCTCATCCACAGCGGCGGCAGCATCACTGCCCTTGCGGAATGCCACGCCGTACTCCTCGGCGTTCAGCTCGTCCACGATCTTCAGGTCGGCATAGTCAGTGCCCTCACCGATCATGGCGTTGGCCAGGGTCAGGTCAAGTACAGCGGCATCGGCAGTGCCTGCGGCAACTTCCATCAGGCAGTCGGTCTGAACGCTCTTGGAAACGTAATCAGCCTGTGCCAGGTTCTCGTCTCCCTCAATGGCGGCCTCACCGGCGGAACCAGCCTCGGCGACCACAGTCTTACCCACCAGATCAGCGGTAGAAGTATAATCGGTGCCATCTTTCACAACGACCACCTGTGCATTCTTTGCATAAGCCTTGGTGGTAGCGGTGTTCTGCATGATGTCATCGGTCAGGGTCATACCGTTCCAGATGCAGTCGATGCTCTTGGCATCCAGCTCCACGACCTTGGTATCCCAGTTGATCTCCACAAACTCCGGCTCCACGCCCAGCTTTTCGCAGACAGCGGTGGCCAGCTCGGTATCAAAACCGGTGAAGTTGCCATCGGCATCGGTGTAGTTCATGGGCTCGTAAACCGTGTAGCCAATGACCAGCTTCCCCTTGCCCTTGATGTAATCCAGATCGCTGCCTGCAGCCTGGGATGCGGCAGCACTGCCGGAAGCAGAGGCCGAAGCAGATGCGGCAGTGGAAGTGGAAGCGGCACCGCCGCAGGCGGCAAGACTCAGTGCCATGGCACCGGCCAGGAATGCGGATACAAGACGTTTCATATACGGTTCCTCCCTCAGCGGCAAGCAGCTTTGTTTTATTGCTTTACCATGCTAAATTGCTAAACTGTGGTTATAGAATAGCGCGTTTTCTGCCATTTGGCAAGGGGGAAAACTGATTTTTCGCAGTTTGCTCAAATCTTTACCGCTTTACCACGGCAAAGCAGTCATTTTGACAAAACAAAAAAGCCGCGTCGGCAGCTGCCAGACGCGGCGAGAGGTTTTCTCTCTGAAAACGCAGCGGAATGCCACCGTCCCCCTATCCGGGAGAGCCGGTGCGCGATTGCGAGACCGAAAAGGGTTTTCTCCTCAGCTCAGGGCATCCAGCGCCGCCTTTTGCAGATCGGTGATGTCAATGGTACACAGAGCCTTCAGGTCGGCATCGCCGCCGGAAAGCCCGGCGATCTCGGTGCGGGTCTTGCCCTTGAGGGCATCGCAGAAGCCCTCGCTGTGCTCGTACCACTCCTTACCCAGCGCCGATGCGCCGCGCATCCCGTAGTCCTCACCCAGCTCCAGCTTGGTCTTGACGAGGTCCGGGGCTGTCACACCGCCGTCCGACACCACCGTCAGGGCCGGCTCGGCCATATCCGCAACGGCACTTGTTACACGGTGATCCGCATCGGTGGTCAGTGCCACGATGCTCACATCCACCTGCGCATTCACATCCTTGTCATCGGTGGCGGTGATGTCCGAAGTCCCGTTCACCGCTTCGATGCCCAGCGCGGCCCTGTCGCCCTTGGCGGCACCCAGTGCCCTGGCATTGGCGCAGGCCCGGGTCACGGCATCCCGGTAGCGATCCACAGCAATGGTGCAACCGCTCAGCAGGTCGGCATCCGTGGGCTTGCCGTCCTTATCCACTTTGAGCATGGAGACCTGTTCCGGGGTCATGCCGATCAGGTAATTGGCAAAGGCATCCGCCTGTTCCGCCCATCCCTTTTTCAGGGAAGAGACCTCGGCCAGCGGGTAATCGTCCCCCTTCTGACGCTTGGTGCGCCAGTCGGTGGGCAGGGTCACATGGCCGGTGCTGTCCGCCGAAACAGACACTTCCAGCTCGTCCAGCAGAACACTCTCCAGTTTGCCCTCGCCATCCAGCAGGACAGCGGCCGCTGCCAGTTCAATTTTCCCTGCCCTGTCCTGATCGGTGGCCTCTGTCACCACACCCAGACCGGTTTTCCATGCCGCTGTCTGGGTCTGTGCGGAGGATGTGCCGCTGCTCCCGCTCATGCTGCCGGAGCTGCCCGACCCGGCGTTCGTTTTGCCGCAGGCAGTCAGCAGCAGCGCCGCCGCCATGGCACAGCTCCAAAGAGCCCGATGGTTCTGATTCATAGATACGCTCCCTTTCCACACGGCCCGTTGGGCCTTTGCCCCATAGTATGTCCAGAAGAGCGTAAGATTACGCAGCCGACGGGAGTTTTCCAAAGCAAGTGTCCGCTGGGGTGGGACCCTGTTGCCGCAGGCAATAGGGCGGGCGATGGAATGGCCCGTTTCACTTGCGTGGAAAAGCTCCCCGCGTGCTGCGCGCAGCCGCTTACATCAACGGGCTCAGCAGCCGCAGCACGCCGTCCAGTGCTGTGCCCGGCAGATTGGTGCGACAGTCGGACCGCATGATCTCCCGGCACTGCGGCAGGGTGTGCTCCACATCCTTACGCAGAGCGGCGATCTGGCTGTTATGGAAGAGCAGTGTTCCGCACTCAAAGTGGAGAAACAGGCTCCGGTAATCCATATTGATGCTGCCCACCACGGCCACGCGGTCATCACTGACATAGCACTTGGCATGAAGGAAGCCGGGCGTGAATTCATAAATGCGTACGCCCGCCCTGAGCAGGGGCAGATAGTAGGAGCGGCTGAGCCGGAACACCAGCTTCTTATCCGGGATCCCGGGCAGGATGAGCCGCACGTCCACCCCGCGCTTGGCCGCACTTTTCAGAGCATCCAGCATCTCTTCGCCCACGGCCAGGTAGGGCGTGTAGATATAAACATATCTCTGGGCCTGAGAGAGGATGTCCAGATAAACCGTCTCGGCCAGCGGTTCCTCGTCCAGCGGGCTGTCCGCGTAGGGCTGCACCACGCCATCCTGCACTGCGGGCAGGCGGGTAGGCGCAAAGGCGGTGTAATCGGTCTCCTGCGGGCGGAAGGCGTTCCATACATTGAGGAACATCACGGTAAAGTTCCAGACAGCGGCACCCTCCAGCCGGATGGCCGCATCCTTCCAGTAGCCAAAGCGCTGCTCTGCATTGATATACTCATCCGCCAGATTCACGCCACCGGTGTAGGCCACATTGCCGTCAACCACCACGATCTTGCGGTGGTCGCGGTGGTTCATCACCAGCGAGACCAGCGGCACCACCGGGTTGAAAGGGATGCAGCGGATATGCGCCTTCTCCATGCGGATGACAAAATCACTGGGCAGGCCCAGCAGGCTGCCAAAATCATCGTAGATCAGCCGCACATCCACGCCCTGGGCGGCCTTGCGGCGGAGGATCTGCTCCACACCGTCCCACATTTTGCCGGAGCGGAGGATAAAGAATTCCAGAAAGATGAACTTTTCCGCCTTGTCCAGATCCGCCAGCAGCTGGGGATACATCTCCTCCCCGCAGGAAAAGTAGTGAGCAGCGGTATCCCTCCAGGCCGGATACGGCCCGAACTTTGCCACATAGCGGCTCAGGTTCCGGCTGGAGATATCCAGCGCATCGGTCAGGCCCTCGGGCTGGGCAAGCTCGGTCTGATGGGCCTGTTCCACCTTCTGCATCCGCTCCCGCAGATACTTGGCGGGGGCCTTGTTGCCAAAAGCCAGATAAAGCGCGCCGCCCAGCAGGGGCAAAAGACCGATCAGAACGATCCAGCCGATCTTATAAGCGCTGTTTTCATCCTTGCGCACCAGATACAGCACGATCAGGATGCTCAGCGCCTTCAGGGCACCGTTCAGCCAGACCCGCCCCGCCGTGAACGACCAGAACGCCCAGAGCAGCCAGAGCACCTGTAAAGCCACCAGCACCACTGTGATCGTGACACGGTTGAAGATGCGGTTGAAAAACTTGACGATGGGCAATCTGAACATGTGGTATCCCTCCCCTGCCGCCCACGGCGATTTTTGATGCTGTTAGTATAGCGCAGAGCGGAAGATTTTGCAAACAAAAAAGCGCCCACAACGGCTTTCCCCGCTATGAGCGCCTATTCAATCGTGGGCAGAAGTTTTTCGCGGGTTGTCCGCTTATGCTTCCGCGTCCTCATAACCAACCAGCAGGCCGCCCAGCTCTGCATAATAGCTGCACAGACCGCCGCATTCGCTGATGTCCACCTTTGCTCCATCAAACACAGCCTTTACCATGTGCTTCAGGCGCTCGGCGGCAGCGGGATTGCCGCAGTGAGAGATATGGAGCCTGCCGTTGGTGTAGCCGTGCTCCTTGAGTTCCAGAACGATGCGCTCCAGCGCACCATGCTCGCCACGGGTCTTGCAGAGAACATCCAGCTCTCCGGCCTCACTTGCCTGTCCGATGACCCGGATGCCCAGCATCCGCGCCACAGCAGCAACGGCAGGCTTCACGCGGCCATTGCGGGCCAGATTGGCCAGCGACTCCAGCGAGAAGAGCAGATGGGTGTGCTTGTGGTAGCGGAGCATCTCTTCACAGATCTCGTCAAACTCCCTGCCCTCAACCAGCAGATCCCGCAGATGCTCGGCCAGCAGGCGCTGCTCCGGGCCGGTGGAAAGGCTGTCCAGCACGAATACCCGCTTGCCGGGGTTCTCCTGCTGGTATTCCTCGGCGGCCAGCTGGGCGGCATTGTAGCTGCCGGACAGAGTGCCCGTGATGGTGATGGCATACACCTCATCGGCTCCCTCGTAGGCGGCCAGCCAATCGCTGACGTTGGGGCAGGAGGTCGAGGTCTTGCCCTTATAGGTACGCAGGGTCTGGGCCATGCCCAAGGCATCCATTGTGCCGTTGTCCAGATATTCGGCATCGTCGGTGATGATCTTCAGGGGAACGCATTCAAAATCCACGCCCTGCAAGGTGTACAGGCTGGCAGAGGAATCCACAACAATCTTGGTGTTCATAAGCATTTATCTCCATTCCGGCGGCAAAGGATGCCGCAGTTTTTCCTGTTGTTTTGAATCACTATATCAGTTTTTCAAAAACCTGTCAACTGTTTTCTTGAATTATTTCAAAAGTTTTTAATTTCCTGTTGACCTCATTTCCAAAACATGGTATACTGTCCGCATGAAATTAGAATCAAACCGCCGCGTTGCGGCCTGCGCCGCAGGGTTTGCCCTGCCCCGGTATGCAGAACTCCCCACCGTAGGGCTTTATCTGGATCAGAGTGTACAGTTTGTCAACGGGTGTTTCCGCACATTTCAGGGGGTGGAGCTCACCGCTTCCATGGTGAGCAACTACGTTAAGAAAGGGATCATCAGCCACCCCATCAAAAAGAAGTATACCCGGGATCAGCTGGCCTGCCTGATCTACATCGTAGTTTCTAAAAATGTCCTGTCCATGGAAAACATCGACAGTCTGTTCAAGATGCAGCGGGCGCATTATACCTCCGCGCAGGCCTATGATACCTTTTGCGATGAGCTGGAGAATTACCTGCCCTATGTGTTCGGCCTGACCAAAAGCTTTTCCGAGCTGGAGCCGGATGTTGATGATGCACGCACGCTCCTGCGCAGCACCATCATCTCGGCTGTAAACAAGATCTATCTGGACTGCGTTTTCACCGACCTGCGGCAGGAGCAGGCCCTCTGGCCCGATATCCTGCCGGATCTAGCATGATAACAATAAAAATAGCCCTCTCCGTCATGCTTTGTAAAGCAATGATGGAGAGGGCCATTTTTTCTTAAAATGTAAGCGTGGGGCTGATCTCATTGCGGCGTTGGGCCTGCACGATGCAGTCCTTTTCCGGCACGACACCCGCCGCACCCAGGGTGTTGAACATGGTCTGCAAAGCAAGCGCCGGGGTGTTGTTCTCCTGCGAGAGATGGCAGAGGGCAAACTTCTTGCATCCCTCCTGGATCAGTTCCAGCAGCTTTGCCGAGCACTCATCGTTGGAGAGGTGGCCCCGGTTGGACTCGATGCGGGAGCGCAGGTAGTAGGGATACCGCCCGCTGCGGAGCATGTGGAGGTCGTAGTTGCTTTCCAATGCCACCAGGTCACAGCCGCTCAGGGCCTGATGCACCGGCGGGGTCAGGACTCCCAGGTCGGTGGCAATGGTCATGGTCTTGTTGTCCGGGGTGTGGATGCGGTAGCCCACGCAGGGCACATCGTGGCTGGTGGGGAACATCGTCACACCGAAATCTCCCACATCCTCTTCCCCGCCGGACAGGGTGCGCAGCGCACAGCTGGCGGGCACGATGCCGTTTGCATCCAGAAAATCCAGCGTATCGTCTGCGCCGTATACCGGCAGCGGATTCTTTTTGAGGAAGGTAGCCAGCCCCTTGACGTGGTCAGAGTGCTCATGGGTGACCAGAATGCCCGCACAATCGCTGATGTTCAGGCCCAGCTCCTTGAGCGCCGCCGAGGTGGTGCGCACGCCCTTTCCCATATCGATGATGATGTACTTTTCCCCCGTACGCACCACGCTGCAGTTACCGGAGGAACCAGAGTATAACGAGATGAATTCAGACATTTCAAACCTCAAGAAACGAACCTCTCCGTCATGGCTTCACAAAAGCTCCCTGTCAGGGGAACTTCTGCAAAACAGACTGAGAGGTTCTGAATGATCACATTGCCGATTCCAGTGCGGCGGGCATCCGCTCCACCTTGCTGATCTCAGCGCCCAGGCCGCGCAGCTTTTCCACGATGTTCTCGTAGCCGCGCTCAATGTGGCCGATCTCCTCGATCTCGCTGGTGCCGTCTGCCATCAGGGCAGCAACGACCATGGCCGCACCGGCACGCAAGTCAGAAGCGCGCAGGGGGGCGGGGTTCAGTTTGTCCACACCCTCAAACACGGCCACCTGACCGTCCACTTGCACCATTGCGCCCATCTTGCGCAGCTCGTCCACATAGCGGAAGCGGTTGTCCCACACGCTCTCGGTGATGGTGGAGGTGCCCTTCGCCACGCTGAGCAGCACACCCATCAGGGGCTGCATATCGGTGGGGAAGCCCGGGTGGGGCATGG
>ERZ506929.745-NODE-745-length-12556-cov-6.161987_pt1 | contig 12556 bp, 9 predicted proteins | sample MGYA00513173_ERZ506929 | MGnify/ENA metagenome assembly ERZ506929 | reverse complement strand
ACTTTACCGCCGCTGCGAAAGCCGTCCCCTTGAGGGCTGACTTCCGCCGGCCGGGGGAAGATGTCGCGTAGCGACAAAAGGGGGAGTGTGGCAAAGCCGCAGGCTTTGACGGAAGGGGTTGCGCGCCAACCCAAAAGCAGCCGCAAATATTTTATATAAAACAAAAAAGATGCCGGCAGGTCGTTTTCAACCTGTCGGCATCTTCATGTTTATGCGAACAATTCAGCAGTACTTAACTGTTTAGCCCTTCAGAGCCACGCCCATCCAGACAGTAGCCTCATAACCGCCGTCTACGATCTTCAGGTAGCTCTGCCAAGTCTCATCCGGTTCGATGTCCTTGCACTGAGCGAGCAGGCTATCCTTAATGTCAGCGTAGGAAACCATCTCATTTGGGTTGCTCTTCAAATCAAACACTTTGTTGGCGATTACTTCCACATGGCGATCCGCCACACCGCCATTAAAGAACTTCAAAGTAACGAACACTTTGGATTTGCTTGCAGGCTTGGACTCTTCCTTATAGACCTTAACAGGAACCAGTGCCAGCTTCTTGCCATTGCCATCGTCCTCGACCTTGACCGGAGCTTCGCTCTCCAGCACATAGCCCTTGGGGAAAGCCTCTGCCGGAATCTTGGTCGGATCCAGCGGATCGCCCTTCAGCACTTCCATCTTGTAGGTGTCACCGACGCCACCGCCCTTGCCGTTATCAAGAGTCTTATCAAAGAAGTAAACAGTGACAATATCGGTAGTCACCTCGGGCACCTGCGGAATATCTTCCTTGGAGCAGCCTGCCATCATGCCAGCAGCAGCAACAGCCAGAGTAGCGACACCTGCGCCCTTCAGGAACTGACGACGAGAGATATTAGACATAATAATCAACCTCACAATCTTTCTTTCAAGCACGCCTTACACTGCATGTAATGCGTTTATACCTATATAATACCCTTACCCACCACGCATTGTCAAGTGTTTCATGGAAACATTCACCAAAAAAAATACAAGGATACAAGAATAAGTGTTACTATCCTTTACAATCCACCTGCCGTTCCCGTCTAAAAAATGCGCCGCAGCCATTGCTGTGCGCCGGTGCATCTGTTATACTTTATATAGTTTTTTCCGTTTTGTATTTTACCGGATAAAGGAGCGATTTATAATGTCTGTTATGAAACTTCTGACTACCCGCCGCACCTACCGCCGGTTTGCGCAAAAGGCCGTGCCGCAGGATGTGGTGGACGATATCGTACAGGCCGTGCGGCTGTCCTCCTGCGGGGCAAACCGGCAGGCGGTGCGTCTGGTGCTGGTGCAAAGCCCGGAGATGGTCGCCAAGGTACAGCCGCTGGTCAAGTGGGCTGGCTATCTGCCGCCGGAGCAGGGCACGCCCAAGGCGGACGAACTGCCCACCTTTTATGCAGCTGTGGTGCAGGATACCGCCATCCCCGGCGACCTTGCCACCGACACCGGCATTGCGCTGGCAAACATGACCCTTGCCGCATGGGACAAGGGCGTGGGCAGCTGCATCATGGGCGCGATCGACAAGCCCGCCCTGACCACGCTGCTGGGCATCGAGGAGCCGCAGAAGCTGGCCTTTATGGTGGCTTTCGGCTACCCCACCCACAAAGCCGCTATCGTGCCCATGACCGAGCAGACCGGCGTAAAGTACTATCTGGACGAAAACCGCGACTACTGCGTGCCCAAGCGCAGCGCGGAGGGGATTGCAAGAAGCCTGTAAAAGCCGGTTTATACTGCATATATTCATACATTTTCTCCGTTATTGCATAAATGTTTGCAAAATCGTTTCAATTTCACGGATTATTATGCACAAGTATTGACTTTTCGTTTTGTACAAACTATACTAAGTGCGTTCCCCGAAAGCGCGATGAATCGCATCCCATCGGGGCAAAGCAAACTATATTGCATAGATTGAGGAGTGTTTGAATATGAAAAAGATCTCTCGCCGCAGCTTCATGGCTGCCGCTGCTGTTTCCGTTGCTGCTCTGGCTATGACCGCCTGCGGTGGTTCTGCAAGCTCTGCTGCTTCTTCTGTGGCAAGCTCTGCCGCTTCCTCCGAGGCTGTTTCTTCTGCCGCTGCTGCTGACCTGACCACCGTAGAGGCCGGCAAGCTGACCATGGCTACCAACGCCGCCTTCCCTCCGTACGAGATGACCACCGATGCCGGCGAGTTCGAGGGCATCGACGTGGACACCGCCAAGGCCATTGCTGAGAAGCTGGGCCTGGAGCTGCAGATCGATGATATGGACTTCGACGCAGCACTGCTGAGCGTGCAGCAGGGCAAGGCCGATATCGTCATGGCTGGCGTTACCGTGACCGACGAGCGCAAGGCTGTGATGGACTTCTCCGACAGCTACGCCACCGGCATCCAGTCCATCATCGTGCCTAACGATTCCGACATTGCTTCTCCCGACGATCTGGCCGGTAAGAAGATCGGCACCCAGCGCGGCACCACCGGCTACATCTACTGCTCCGATGATTTCGGCGATGAGAACGTGGTTGCTTACGACGACGGTCTGACCGCTGTGCAGGCCCTGAACAATGGTCAGGTGGACGCTGTGGTCATCGACAACGCTCCCGCACAGGAGTTCGTGGCTGCCAACCCCGGCCTGAAGGTGCTGGATACCAGCTACGCCGAGGAGGATTACGCCATCGGCGTGGCAAAGGGTTCTGCTCTGGAGGACGCTGTCAACAAGGCTCTGGAGGAGCTGAAGGCTGACGGCACCCTGCAGGCCATCGTGGACAAGTACATCAACGCCAACTAAGCCGCGTGCCCTGTACCATTCCCGTACCCAAGGAGGCGCCCCGCTCCGGGGCACCTCTTTTTTTAGAAAAAAGTGGTTACAATTTATTGACAAACAGAAAGCGAGGATGTGAATGGCTGCGCAATACGAACTGCTCAAAGAGCTGCTCAACAGCGGCACAAAGCTAAGCTTTGGACAGGATTTCTTTTTTAAGTTTTATCAGGCCTTTCTGCTGAAGGACCGCTGGATGCAGTACATCAACGGTGTGGGCACCACCCTGCTGGTCACCGCACTGGCACTGGCGCTGGGCGTGGTGCTGGGCAGCGTGGTGGCGCTGGTGCGCGTGACCCACGACCAGCAGCGCCCCGGCCACAAAAATGCGGTGCTGGGCTTTTTTAACGCGGTGTGTCAGGTGTACACCACCATCATCCGCGGCACGCCCATGATGGTGCAGCTGCTGATCATGAGCATGGTCATTTTTTCCAACAGCCGCAACTTTACCATGGTGGGTGCACTGACCTTGGGCATCAACTCCGGCGCGTATGTATCCGAGATCATCCGCGGCGGCCTGATGGCTGTGGACCCCGGCCAGATGGAAGCCGGCCGCAGCCTGGGCCTGAACTACATGACCACCATGGTGGTCATTGTCATTCCGCAGGCCATCCGCGCGGTGCTGCCTGCACTGGGCAACGAGTTCATCGTCCTGCTCAAGGATACCTCGCTCATCACCGTTATCGGCGGCAAGGAGCTGCTGTATGCGGCGCAGGGCATTATGAACCGTACCTACGAGGCCATGTTCCCCCTGTTGGGCGTTGCAGTGGTCTATCTGGTCTTAGTCATGCTCTTTACATGGCTGCTGTCGAAGTTTGAGAGGAGGATGGCGCAAGGTGACCGCTAATCATGCTGAAAAGATCCTGGAAGTCCGTGGTCTGACCAAGACCTACGGCGGTGAGGCCAAAAAGGGCGCAAAGCAGCCCACCCCCACCCTGGATGTCCTGAAGGGCATCGACATCGACATCTACCGCGGCGACGTGGTCTGCCTGATCGGCCCCTCCGGCTGCGGCAAGTCCACCTTCCTGCGCTGCCTGAACCGGCTGGAGATCCCCACCGGCGGCTCCATCAAGTTTGAGGGCATCGAGGTGGATGATGCCCACATCGATGCCGTGCGCCAGAAGATGGGCATGGTGTTCCAGCACTTCAACCTCTTCCCCCACCTGACCGTCAAGCAGAACCTCTGCCTGGCCCCGGAGCTGCTCAAGCTCAAGAGCAAGGAGGAGGCTTCCAAGCGTGCCGAGGAGCTGCTGGCCCGTGTCGGCCTGTCCGATAAAGCCAATGTGTTCCCCAAGAGCCTTTCCGGCGGCCAGCAGCAGCGCATTGCCATTGCCCGCGCTCTGGCCATGGACCCGGATGTCATCCTGTTCGACGAGCCCACCTCCGCCCTTGACCCTGAGATGGTCGGCGAGGTGCTGGAGCTGATGAAGGAGCTGGCCCACACCGGCATCACCATGCTGGTGGTCACCCACGAGATGGGCTTTGCCCGCGAGGTGTCCAACCGCGTCATCTTCATCGATGAAGGCAGGATCCAGGAAGATGAGCCCCCGCAGGAGCTCTTCTCGAACCCCAAGCATCCTCGTCTGAAGGCTTTCCTTTCCAGGATGCTGTAATTGAAGCTGAAAATGCCGTCGCACAAATTCGTGCGGCGGCATTTTTTGAATGTTTTAAAGTTTCCAGAGACTTTGTGCCTGTTTGTAAAGCCAGAGGGCACGGGTCTGAATCTCACTCTCGTTCCAGTCCGTTTTTGTTAGGGCATCCTGAAGCGTGGAAAGGCCCGATGCGCAGAGCGTAAGACCGGGCTTTTCTTGGCCCTTTCCGGCTTTCTTTGTGTTCCAGTCACTGTCCCGGATGGAGGCGTTCAAAGACTGCGGGATGATTGCAAGATTTCCCAGAGTCAGAAGGATAGAATCTCTTTTTTCTGCGTCCAGCGGGGTAGGGCAGGCGGGCCAGTTGTTGTGCCATTTTTTGGGCATCAGATGCTCAAGACTGTAATTGTTGAAACCATGCAGCACAACAGCACTCTGAGCAGGGCGGATGTGGCTTTCAATCAGATAAAGAACACCTTTAGAATAAAGGTTCATCAGTTTAGAGTGTTCAAAACCGTCTTGAAGCTCAGTATCTGTCGGAATATAAGAATTCGTTCCACTAGCGGCCTGTAATCGGGTGCGCAGATCGTCAGCATCCAGAATCTCATTAGCAATCAAAGAAAGAAAAAGATTGTTATAGTTTTTAGATGTTGCATGGGTCACGATACGACGCATAACGTAGCTTTCCAGAATTCCATACATCTTGTTCAAAGCAGTCGTATCAGAAATATTTTTGGCAAGATAGAGAACGTACGGAATCAACGTTGTTGTTTTTAGACCGAAGATAACCACATTCAGCCGCTCGATACCAAATGTGGATGGAATTGTAGTATCGCAGATATCCGGCTGAAATGTCTTACGGAACAACTCGGCATACTCCTTCAGAGAGGAAAGGATGAGCTGCTTGCTTCCGCCGCAGTAGTTGTCCACAAAGCTCTGGTAGGAATTTGACAGTCGATCTGTGCGGGCATAAATCAGTTTGTCCTCTGTGCTGATACTGTATTTTTTATTTTGGATGAACAATTGAAAATATGCATCAAAAAAGATGTCGATCAGAGGACGGCGAATGCGGCCGGTCTCTATAATGGTATCCCAGTATTCTTTTGTTGCGACGCTATTATCAAAGACAGGTTCCCAGATCGTCTGGTAATCTGTCAGGTTATTACGACTGAAGAAATAATTTTTGAGCAGTTCAGAGGTGGTCAGGTTGACTCCAAGAGAGTTTAGGGAATCGAATATTTGCTGTTCATCATCATTCGCATCCAGGTCGATCCGAACAAAGTGAGTTTTTCCAACGATCGTGGTGTAATTTAATTTGGATGTATCCAATGATTCTACAAAAAAGTTGTAAGCCTGAACGACACGGGATTTTGAAGAGTCATCTGTAATAGAAACTGGTGCGGTCATACCCATTACCTTTTCAAAGGCGGGACGATCGTTTTTTCCATGCTGAAGGCTCAAATCATTCGTGTCTGGAAATCGATAATGAGAATCAAATGTAAGAGACTGCCCTAACTTTAGACAGAGAACTTTCAAGAAGATGAGATATGTTGTCAATCGCTGCTGACCATCGATCAGAAGCAACTGCGTGGAATAAGGCTCGGACGATTTTGGCGTTCCGTTGTCTTTGAAAATCAGGGTACCAAGAAAATGTGGGGACTTTGTTTTGACCGTGAATTCCATATCATTTAGAAAGCGCTCCCAAAGATATTTGTCCCAGACGTAGGAACGTTGAAAAAATGGAATCTCAATCAATGTGGTTCCATCAAAAATGCTGGTGATTGTCGCCTTATGCGCATTCATAGGAAATCCTCCCGCTGCTTTTCAGATTTACTAGTAGAATAACACGAATCCACTGTGAATTCAATGAATCACAAACAAAAGCTCCCGTTTCTCAGGAAAAGCTGAAAAACGGGAGCTTTACAATTCTACAAAACAGAAGCTATGCGCCTAGCCCATAGTCACAACAACTTCCACGTTTTCACCGGCCTTTGCCAGCGGCAGGAGGGTGCCCGCAATAGGAGCACCGTTCACGGTGACGCTCTGCACGCCCTTCTGCACGGCGTGAGGGTTCTCCACCCGGATGTGGTACACGGCACCCCGGTAACGGCGGGTGACGGTGTAGCCTGCCAGCGTGTGGGGGATGCAGGGGTCAACGCGCAGGCCGTCCAAAGTGGGCTGGATGCCCAGAATGTACTGGCTCACGTTCACGAAGGTCCATGCCGCCGTGCCGGTCAGCCAGCTGTTCTTGGCCTCGCCGAAGGTGGGGGCATCGCGGCCTGCCACCATCTGGCTGTAAACGTAGGGCTCGGTGCGGTGAATCTCGCTGATGTCCTCGATATAGGCCGGACAGGTCTTTTTGTAGACAGCAAAGGCCCGGTCACCGTGGCCCAGCACGGTCTCAGCACAGCTGATCCATGGGTTGTTGTGGCAGAAGATACCGGCGTTCTCCTTGTAGCCCGGGGGATAGCTGGAGATCTCGCCCAGATTGAGCCGGTAGGTGGTGTAGGCGGGCTGGAGCAGTACCACGCCGTACGGGGTGTCCAGCCGCTCCTCCACGCTCTTCAGTGCGGCTTCGGCCTGACCGGTCTCCCGGCCGATCCCGGCCATCACGCACATACCCTGGGGTTCGATGAAGATCTGCCCCTCGTCGCATTCCCTGCTGCCTACGGGGGCACCAAAGGCATCGTAGGCACGGCGGAACCATGCGCCATCCCAGCCGGCGGTCAGGGTGGCCTGTTCTACTGCGTCAATGGCGGTGCGGGCACTGGCGGCCTCCTCGGTGAGGTGCAGGTGGTCACAGAGTTCGGCGTACTCGCGGCCATATTTCACGAACATGCCCGCAATGAACACACTCTCAGCCACAGGGCCCTCGCTGGGGCCGGTGATCTGGAAGCTCTCGCCCGGGTGCTCCGAGAAGCAGTTCAGGTTCAGGCAGTCGTTCCAGTCGGCCCGGCCGATCAGCGGCAGGCCGTGGGGGCCCAGATGGGTATGGGTGTAGCGGAAGCTCCGGCGCAGATGCTCCATCAGGGGCTGTGCTCTGGCCACGTCGTTGTCAAAGGCCACCGGCTCGTCCAGGATCGACCAGTCACCGGTCTCCCGCAGATAGGCGGCGGTGCACGCAATGAGCCAGAGCGGGTCATCGTTGAAGCCGCTGCCCACGTCGCTGTTGCCCTTTTTGGTCAGGGGCTGGTACTGGTGGTAGGCACTGCCGTCCTCAAACTGGGTGGCAGCAATGTCCAGAATGCGTTCCCGTGCGCGGGAGGGGATCATGTGGACGAAGCCCAGCAGATCCTGACAGGAATCCCGGAACCCCATGCCGCGGCCGATACCGCTCTCGTAATAGCTGGCACTGCGGCTCATGTTGAAGGTGACCATGCACTGATACTGGTTCCACAGGCTCACCATCCGGTCTAGCTTTTCCTCGCCGGAGGTCAGCTGCCAGCCCGAGAGCAGCTCCTGCCAGTAGTCGGCCAGTGCCCTGCGGGCGGCATCCACCTGTGCGTCGGTGGCATAGCGGGCCATCATGGCCTCGGCCCGGGCTTTGTTGATGATGCCGGGAGCGCTGAATTTTTCCTGGACCGGGTTTTCAATGTAGCCCAGCCCGAAGATGATGCTCTTTTTCTCACCCGGTGCCAGCGTGAGATGGAAATGGTGGGCACCCACCGGAGCCCAGCCGTGGGCAATGCTGTTCGAGCAGTGACCGGCTTTGACCGCTTCCGGTGCGGCGGGGCCGCCGTACACGCCACAGAAGGCATCCCGGCTGGTGTCGAAGCTGGTAACAGGGGCGTTGGCCCAGAACACGGCGTAGTGATCCCGGCGCTCCCGGTACTCTGTCTTATGATAGATGGCACTTTCCACCACTTCTACCTCGCCGGTGGAAAAGTTGCGCTGGAAATTGGAGCTGTCGTCCATGGCATCCCACAGGCAGAACTCCACATAGCTGAACACGTCCAGCGTGCGGGGGGCAGCGGTCTTGTTTTCCAGCGTCAGCCGGTCGATCTCACAGGCATCGCCCCGGGGCACGAACAACTCCTGAGCGGCCGCAATGCCGTTTTTTTCGCCCTGCAGGATCGTGTAGCCCAGACCGTGGCGGCAGGTGTAACTGTCCAGTTCCGTCTTGGCGGGCTGCCAGCCCGGGTTCCAGATGGTGCCGCCATCGTTGATGTAGATGCGGTGGCCGTCCATGTCCAGCGGGGAATTGTTGTAGCGGTAGCGGGTCAGCCGCCGCAGCCGGGCATCCCGGTAAAAGCTGTAACCGCCGCCGGTGTTGGACACCAGACTGAAAAAGTCCTCGCTGCCCAGATAGTTGATCCAGGGCAGGGGAGTGCGGGGCGTGTCGATCACATATTCCCGGCGCGCATCATCAAAATGTCCGAATCTCATAGCCTTGTTCCTCCTTATAGGGTAAACCGGAAATGCTGAAATCATTTGATGGCGAAAACGATTTAGAATTTGCGGCCCAAGGGTGGGAAAGGCACTTGTCACCCTAAGAATAGTCTATCCTGCGGGAAAAATCAAGAGCGGACCTGAAATATACAACAAGGGTGCAGCGGGCTGATTCAGGGGTGGAAACCGGTATGGGAACGAAAAAATTATCGAACGGTAACGAAATGTAACGAAAACGATACAGACTGCATAATTCTGAGGAAATGAAATCTCGCAACCTGCTGAAATGCAGACTTTTAGGATAAAACTTTTCTTCTTCTGCTTGATTTTTAGTGCAAAGTGCGCTATATTGAAATTGCGAAAACGATTTAGGATTCGTTCGGGAGCCCTGAGCGGGTCCCTGTGAGGGAGGGCGGCGAAATGTCATCCTTAAAAGATCTGGCGCGTGAATGCGGTGTCTCGGTGGCAACGGTGAGCAAAGCGCTCAATGGCCAGTCGGACATCTCTGCTGCGACCCGCGACCGTGTCCGCGAGGCGGCCCGCCGGATGGGCTATGTGCCCAATATGGCGGCCCGCGCGATGAAGACCAACCGTACCTACAACCTTGGTGTTCTTTTTGTGGACGAGCGGCAGAGCGGCCTGGCCCACGAGTACTTTTCGGCGGTGCTGGACAGCTTCAAGGTGCAGGTAGAAAAGCTGGGCTACGATATCACCTTTGTCAACCGGAACCTCGGCGGCAGAACAATGACCTATCTGGAGCACTGCCACTACCGGAGCGTGGACGGAGCGGTGATCGCCTGCGTGGATTTCAACGATCCGCAAGTGGTGGAGCTGGTCAACAGTGATGTGCCGGTGGTGACCATCGACCATGTGTTCAACAACCGGATGGCGGTCCTTTCCGATAATGTCAACGGGCTTTCGGCGCTGGTGCGGTACGCCTACGCCAACGGCCACCGCCGCATCGCCTTTATCCATGGCGAGCGCACGGCGGTGACGGAGAACCGGCTGGCGGGCTTCTACAAGAGCTGCGCGGAGCTGGGGCTGCAGGTCCCCGAAGAATATGTGCGCAGCGGTGTGTATCACGATCCCGACCGCTGTGCCGAGGAGACCCGGGCCTTGCTGGCACTGCCCCAGCGGCCCACCTGCATCCTCTTCCCCGATGATTTCTCGGCCATGGGCGGCTGCATCGCTCTGCAGGAAGCGGGCCTGAGCATCCCGGAGGATATTTCCGTGATGGGATATGACGGCATTTACCTCTCCCGCGTGATGAAACCCCAGCTGGTGACCTGGCAGCAGAACACCAAAATGCTGGGCCGGATGGCAGCGGATAAGCTGGTGCAGATGATCGAGCACCCCCGTGTGACGCTGGCCGAGCAGATCCCGGTGACAGGAAAACTGCTGGAGGGCGGCTCGGTGCGCAGCATCGAATGAATGGGTTGGATTTGGTTCCGGGCGAACCGGAGCCTTGAATTTGAAACGCTTTTTCACGAAAACCATTGAAGGAGGTTTTTCATTATGAGAAAGATTTCGCGTCGTAATTTCCTGCTGGCTTCCGGTGCAGTTACCATCAGTGCAGCGCTGAGCGCATGCGGCGGCTCCTCTTCTTCTACCGGCGCGGCATCCTCTGCCGCAGCTTCTTCCGCCGCTTCCGCTGCTCCGGCAGCCCAGGGCAAGGTGCTGAATATCTGGTGCTGGAACGACGAGTTCCAGGGCCGCTTCAATAACTATTACCCCGAGGTCGCCTCCATCGCTGAGGATAAATCTACCACCACCCTGAAAGATGGCACCGTTGTCAAGTGGACCATCAACGCCAACGAGAACAACAACTACCAGAACAAGCTGGATGAGGCCCTGCTGAATCAGGACTCCGCCGCCGATGATGACAAGGTAGATATCTTCCTGATCGAGGCTGACTACGCACTGAAGTATGTGGATTCCGATTACGCGCTGGATGTCAAGGCAGACATCGGCCTGACCGATGCCGATCTGGCCGGTCAGTACCAGTACACCAAGGATATTGTCAGCGTGGACGGCAGCCAGCGCGGCACCACCTGGCAGGCGACCCCCGGTCTGTTCGCATACCGCCGCAGCATTGCCAAGGAAGTGCTGGGCACCGATGATCCCACCGAGGTGCAGAGCCATCTGTCCGATTGGGATAAGTTCAACGAGGTGGCTGCACAGGCCTATGCAAAGGGCTACAAGATGCTGTCCGGCTTCGATGATGCTTACCGTACCTTCTCCAACAACGTGGACGCTCCCTGGGTGGACGGCACGACCGTCAAGGTAGACCCCAACATTATGAAGTGGGTCGATCAGACCAAGGAGTACACCGATAAGGGCTACAACAACAAGTCCAGCCTGTGGGACAGCCAGTGGGCAGCCGATCAGGGCCCGAGCGGCAAGGTGTTTGGATTCTTCTACTCCACCTGGGGCATCAACTTCACCCTGCTGGGCAACTCTCTGGAGACCCCTGTGGCCGAGGGCGGCAAGGAAGAAGTAGGCAACGGCATCTACGGCGATTACGCAGTCTGCGAAGGTCCTCAGCCCTATTACTGGGGCGGCACCTGGATCTGCGCGGCAGCCGGTACCGATAATACCGATATCATCCGCGACGTGATGCAGAAGCTGACCTGCGACGAAGCCATTATGAAGCAGATCACCCTGGATACGCAGGATTACACCAACAACGAGAAGGCCATGGAAGAGATCGCAAACAGCGATTATGCCTCCGACTTCCTGGGCGGCCAGAACCATATCGCCCTGTTTGCAGAAGCTGCAAAGAAGATCGATATGTCCAACGCAGGCCCGTACGATCAGGGCCTGAACGAGAGCCTCCAGAATGCCTTCAAGGATTACTTTACCGGCACGGTGGACGAGGATACCGCAAAGGCAAACTTCGAGACCGCCATCAAGGAAAAGTACCCCGAGCTGACCGATGTGGTCTGGCCCGCATAAGCGCAGCCGGAACCTGAAAACCTTTTGAACCGAATCTGAATGGGGCGGGCCGGACGCTGATCCCGCCCGCCCCGTTTTGCTTTGGGCAGTGTACGTCAGGAGGGCAGTTACTATGGGAGCAAAACCAAAGAAGAACGGCTCGATCAGCTATGCAAAGTGGGGCTATATTTTCATTGCACCGTTCTTCCTCATCTTTGCACTGTTCCAGCTCATTCCACTGGGGTCTACGATCTATTACAGCTTTTTTGAATATTACCGCAGCGGCCTGAAGATCATCGGCCCTACCTTTGTGGGCCTGAAGAACTACATCACCCTGTTTGCAACCGACCTGCCCAAATACTTTGGCAACACGCTGCTGCTCTGGATCATCGGCTTCATCCCGCAGATCGCCATCTCGCTGCTGCTGGCGGCCTGGTTCACCGACCTGCGCCTGAAGCTGAAGGGCCAGACCTTCTTCAAGACAGTCATCTACATGCCCAACCTCATTATGGCTTCGGCATTTGCCATGCTGTTCTTTGCCCTGTTCTCGGATAACGGCCCCGTGAACGCTGCACTGGTGGGCATGGGCATCCTTAAGGAGCCCTTCAGCTTCCTGAACAGTGTCTGGGGCAACCGCGGCCTTATCGGCCTGATGAACTTCCTGATGTGGTTCGGCAATACGACCATCATGCTGATGGCGGCCATTATGGGCGTGGACCCCACCCTGTATGAGGCAGCGGAGCTGGACGGCTGCACCCCGAACCAGATGTTCTGGAAGATCACCATCCCGCTCATCCGGCCCATCCTGATCTATGTCATGATCACTTCCATGATCGGCGGCCT
>ERZ506929.738-NODE-738-length-12638-cov-8.519034_pt1 | contig 12638 bp, 10 predicted proteins | sample MGYA00513173_ERZ506929 | MGnify/ENA metagenome assembly ERZ506929 | reverse complement strand
ACCATCCCTTCCGGGATGGCCTTGGTTCGGGTTTGCTATGTAGCGATAAGAAAGTCAAAAACTTGCTCCGGCTCCTTCGGGAGCCGAGCTGGAACTTCAAGTAAATATGTTATATTAAATTGTTGGAATAGGTTACCACAAAAATCGAGCCATGTCAACGTGAACTTGTCGGGGCGAGGCCCCTCCATCTTGCTGCGCAAGACCGTTCTGTCGCTTAAAAGCCCCACTGGGGCTTTCATTGCTCCGCTGCGCAAACGCGCACTTTTGAGAACACGCCACTTTCGGCAGATTGCGAGAAAACGTTCTGAAAACTTTGGCAAAAAGAGAGAACCAGGTGGGCTCGTTTTACTTATTTGTTTTTTACCAGCAGCGCCTGATAGGGTTCCAGCTCCACATCCGCCAGCCAGACGGAAGTGCCCTCCGGGGTGTGATACTCGCCACCCAGAGCGTCCAGACTTGCCCCTGCCGGGTACTCGGTAAAGTTGAACAGTCCCACCAGCGTTTCCTCGCCGCGCTTGCGTACCAGCGCCAGCACGCCGGGGTTGTGGCTGTCCCAAGTTGTTACCCACGCATCCGGGGCAAAGCAGGGGTCTGCCCGCATTTGGCGCAGCTGTTCCATGCCCTGCCACAGGGCGTTTTGCAGCGTGCCCTTCCGGGTGCGCTGCTTGGCATCTTCCCAGTTGAATTTGCTGCGGTGCAGGTTGCGGCTGTCCTCCACACGGTCAGGGTCGTTTTTGTAGTCCCAGCCGTTGCGCTGGGCGATCTCATCGCCGCAGTTCAGCATGGGGAATCCCTGCAAAAACGCCATGGCAGTGTGTAGCAGCAGGTCACGCTTCACGGCGTAGTCCAGTGCGGCTTTATCGTCCTTTTCCAGTGCCTGCTCGATACCGCACAGGCTTGCGGTGGTGCCGCAGCTCCGGGCATCGCCGGTGGCAGGGTCGTAGTTGTACAGCTCACCCTTTGCCCAGCTGCCGGGGAAATTGCCCTCGTAGAAGTGGTACAGATATTCTTTATGTTTCTGGGGGTCAATGCCCAGCCGGTTTTCCACCGCCTCGTCCAGACCCCAGCCGATATCGTCGTGGCAGCGCAGATAGTTCACGAACCAGCAATTCTTCGGCAGAGCGTGGAGGGCATCCAGCTGCGCCTTCAGCAGCCGGGTGTCCCGGCTGGCAAGGGCACCCCACAGGTTGACCATGGTGGACACGTTGTAGAGCATATGGCATTCCGGCTTTTCCGGGGTGCCGAAATAAGCTGCCAGCTCCTTGGGAGCCATGACCACCTCGCCCTTGAGGATGACCGCCGGGCAGACGCATTCCAGCACCATGCGGAGCATCCGCACGATGGTGTGCACCTGCGGCAGGTTGCGGCAGGTGGTGCCCAGCTGCTTCCAGATATAAGGCACGGCATCAATGCGGAACACTTCCACGCCCAGATTTGCCAGATGCAGGATGCTCTTGGTCATGTCTACGAACACCGCCGGGTTGGCGTAGTTCAGGTCCCACTGATAGTCGTGGAAGGTGGTCAGCACCCATTTGTGCATCTCCTCGCACCAGGTAAAGTTGCCGGGCGCAGTGTTGGGGAACACCTGCGGCACGGTCTGTTCGTACTGGTCGGGGATGGTGCGGTCGTCATAGAGATGGTAATAGGCCTGAAACCACGGGTCTCCTGCCTTTGCCGCCATCGCCCAGCGGTGGGTGCTGGCGGTGTGGTTCATAACAAAATCCAGACACAGACTGATGCCGGCTTTCCGCAGCTCCCGGGTCAGGTTTTCCAGATCTTTGTTGGTGCCAAGGGCAGGGTCTACGGTGTCGAAATCCTCCACCGCATAGCCGCCATCGTTGTGGGGATGGGGCATCTGCAGCAGGGGCATCAGGTGCAGATAAGTCAGCTTCTGCTCCTTGAGGTAGGGCAGCTTCTTTGCCAGCTCTTTTAAGTTCCCGGCAAAGAGGTCGGTGTACATGGTCATGCCGAACATATTGCCCCGCTTGTACCACTCCGGGTCGGCAGAGCGTGCCTTGTCCAGTGCTTTCAGCTCGGCGCTGCGGGCGTTGTAGGCTTCTGCCATCTCCCGCTCCAGAACTTCCAGCCCTTCCCGGTTGTGGTACAGTTCCATGAACAGCCATTCCAGCTCGTCCTTGTGCTTGGCAAACCGGGACTCAAATTCCTGTTTTACTGCCATGGTTCAGCCCTCCACTTCTGCAAGGGTGGGCATGGCGGGGATAGCGCCGTGGCGGCTGGTGGTAATGCTTGCCGCTTTGTTGGCAAAAGCCAGAATGTTTTCCAGTTTGTCCACCGTCAGGGTGTCCAACTCCTCCTTGCAGAGCTTGGACAGGGCCGCCCCAAAGAAGGTATCGCCTGCGCCGTTGGTGTCGCCCACCTTGCAGGGAACGCCAGCCACATGGCCGGTTTTCTCCCCAAAGCGGTAGAATACGCCGTTTGCACCCAGGGTGACAAAAATCAGCCGAATGCCGTTCTGTGCAAGCTGTGCTGTGCCGCTTTCGCAGTCGGTGGTGCCGGTGAGCAGGGGCAGCTCCTCATCGGAAACTTTCAGAATATCCACCAGCGGCAGGGGTGCTTTCATCTGGGCAATGGCATCCTCTTTGTTCTTCCAGAGGTTGGCACGGTAATTCGGGTCATAAGTAATGACAGCACCCAGCTTTTTGGCGCGGGCGGCAGCATCCAGCGTAGCGGTGCGGGAGGGGTCAGCGGTCAGGCTGACCGAACCGAAGTGGACGATTTTTGCAGCTTTCAGAGCGCCCTCCGAAATGTCCTCTTTGCTCAGCATCACGTCAGCGTTGGCGCTGCGGTAGAAGCTGAAATCCCGCTCGCCGGTGGCATCCACTGACACGACTGCCATGGTGGTGGGGTGGTCTGCATCCACCGCCATGCCGGAAACGTCCACCTTGTTCTCTGCCAGAACCTCTTTCAGGTAGCGGCCAAAGGCATCCGCACCCACCTTGCCGATAAAGGCGGTCTGTGCGCCCAGTCTGGAAGCAGCCACAGCCAGATTGGCCGGGGCACCGCCGGGGTTTGCGGCAAATTGAGGGATGCCACGCGCATCCTTGCCGGTCTGGGTCAGGTCGATCAAAACTTCACCAATCGTTAAAATGTCCATGCGTTTTCTCCTTATTTTTATCCTATAAGCTAAAACCCAACGATCACCGCTGGAACAGATAATGAATGTAAGCGGCTGCACGCTCCGGGTGCGGTGCATTCTGCACTACCCCAAGATAGACCTTGCCAGAAAAACCTGCCTGCCTGACAAACGGCGTGTCCGAAATATCCAGCACGGTCCCACCGGCGTTCAGACCCGACAGTGCATGGAAAGACGCATCCAGTGTTCGCAGATCGAGAAAATAATCATCTGCCAACAATCGATCCCGTGCATATTCGTCCATCAGAACAACATCCAACCGCTGGGCACTGACTGCACCCAGCAGCTTCATCTCTGAAGCATATACATACTGCTCCTCTGCGCGTTCGCTTTCGCTGAGCAGCAAGCCGGACAGCAGATCGACCTGTTGCTTTTTGGTCAGACCCTGCGCCTCGGCAAAGCCGGTGGTAAGCTGTTCCGTCAGATCAGACCCGGCAGTGATATTTACCAGACCAAGGTAAAGCACATCCTCTTTTTTCGTCACATGACGGTAGGCTGCATACCCGAGGATATAGACGACAATGAGCACGATCGCAATGGGCAGTTTGTAATATGCCCAGATGTGCTCCCACTTTTTGCGCCCATGGAGGGAGCGGAGCGTATCCCGGTCAGTTTTCGTCATGGTCGTATTCCTCGTGTACTGCATCAGGGTCTCCACCGATCAGATAGAGGATCCGAAGCATCAGAAAGGAGCAGAGCATGGCGCAGAAGCCCATGCCCAGCAGGAATGCAGGCGTGAACACAAACACTATGACGTACCCCATGATGCCATAGATCGCCGCCATCAGCAGGGTGCAAAACAGATACCGGACACCCACGAGAAACGCTGTTTTCAGGATGCCGAAGGTGGTGTTTTCAAACCGTGCCAGCAGAGGAAAGGTATACAGCAGAACGATGCCGTACAGAACTGCCGCACCAATAAGCACTGCAGTGAGCAGCGTCCAGAAAATGTTTTCGCTCCACATTCGGCGCAGCACAAAGCCATCCGCAGCCAGGAAACTGCCGACTGCCAGCAGGATAAGCCAGAGTTTTGTGGCAGGCTTAAAATTTTCCCGGAACGCCTTAAAAAACATCCGGGTCAGACCATCGTCCCGATCTTCCGCCATTTTGAGCGTGACGTAGAACAATGCGGTCGTAGAAGCCCCTATGGTAACGATGGGCAGGCTGCACACGAGCCATAAGATGTTCAGGTAAGCACTGTAAGTCAATTTCGTCAGCACAGCAAACAGAGGCTTGTCCGTATTGCACAGGTCACGCATGGGGGCTCTCCTTTCGCTCAATCTCCTGTGGACTCGCGCAGGATCAGGTTGGTTTCCGTATAGACGGTGCGATAGTTCAGCGATGGCTCTTCGATGCGGGTCATAAGCAGATTGGCAGCGGTGTAGCCCATGATCTGTCCATGGATATGGATCGAAGTCAGACGGGGGGCAAAGTAGGAAGCCTCCTGACTGTCATCGAAGCCGCAGACCCAGATATCATCGGGAACCGAATACCCCAGCTCATCCAATGCCTTGACCAGATCCATGGCAACAAAGTCATTGGCGCAGACAAAGGCATCCGGCATCGTTTTGAACCGACGGATGGTTTCGTACAGGGATACCGGATAGTTCTGCTGTCCCGATGGCATCGCACAGGTGCTCAGGCCCTCTGTCAGACCAAAGTGCTCCACTGCATCCCTATAAGCCATATAACGCTCAAAGAAGGACTGACAGTGGTTTTTATCCCCCGCAAAGCTGATGCGTTTTTTGCCGCGCTGGACCATGTGGGTCACCGCATTCTGGATCTCAATGCGGTTTTCCATATAAAGGCGGTCAGCTTTAAGAGGAGGACGCATATTCATCACAGGGCTGTCTACAAACAGCAGCGGAACATCCAGATCGCACAGCATCTGTGCGTAGTCATAGTCGAATACTTCAAAGCAGATGATGCCGGCTGTGCGCTGGATGTTGAGAGAAGATGGAAGTTTTTTCTCTTTCAGCTCTATGAGAGAAATGCGATGAATGGTCATGCAGCTATGCAGATGGTCGATTTCCGACTGGAAACGATCCAGCATCGTGGAGGAAAAGTGAGAGCTGTTCAGAAACCGGGTCGTCAGCATGGCGATCTCCCGTTTGTCACTCGGCAGAATGGAAGGCGCTGCTGTTTTTGCAGCGTCTTCCTGAAACAGCGGCAGATAGGCGAACTGCTTATAGCCCATTTCGGCGGCTTTGCGCAGGATCTTCTCCCGTGTGGCATCTGCCAGCACACCGGTGTTGTTGATGGCCTTTGAAACTGTGTTGCGGGAAAGCTGCAGTTCGTTTGCAATATCCTGAATGGTGACCTTGGTTGTCATAAGTCATCCTCTTTCTTTACAGTATAGAGGCGGATGTTCCCTCTTTTATAGATAAAGTCTGGTGACGGATCTTGTTCTTTATGACTCCAGTATAGTGCAAATGCACAAATTAGTCAAACGTAAAAATGCAAATCATCATTTTGCATATTTGCGCACTTTCGAATTTGTGCATCTGTACAAATCCACAGTATTTCTTGATATATACTATGAATTATCGTTGACATTCGCTTGCTTGCGTGGTATAAATGAATTACAGAGTTTTACATTTGCACAATCAAAGTAAAAAGCGTAAAATTCAAAGGTGCAAATGTAAAATGCAAATCAAGCGGCAAACAAATCAAAAAGGAGGAGAATGATTCATGAAAGCAAAGACAGCCTCGTCGGAAACGGCTGTGCTGGCAGCAGAACGCAAGCTGCACAACACATGGGTCTACATCAAACGGCATTGGCAGCTTTACCTGTTGTTCCTGCTGCCTGCCGTGGTGCTGACGCTGGTGTTCAAGTACGCTCCCATGGGCGGTGTGCTGATCGCGTTCCAGAAGTACAATCCCTTCAAAGGTATCTGGGGCAGCGAGTGGGTAGGCTTCAAAAACTTTACCCGCTTCATGTCCTCGCCGGATTTCCAGCGCTATCTGATCAACACCCTGAAGCTGAGCGTCTACGGTCTGCTGTGGGGCTTCCCGATCCCTATCCTGCTGGCATTCCTGCTCAACCGTATCGAGAGCAAGAAGATCAAGCAGAAGGTGCAGCTGGTGCTGTATATGCCCAACTTCATCTCGGTCATCGTGCTGTGCGGCATCGTCCGGGTGCTGCTGAGTGTCACCGGTCCGGTGAACGGCCTGCTTCACACCAGCATCAACTTCATGACGCTGCCGGAAGCGTTCCGCCCCATCTACATCATCAGCGGCATCTGGCAGGGTGCCGGCTGGGCATCCATCATGTACACCGCATCCCTTTCTAACGCCAGCAAAGATCTGAAGGAAGCTGCGATGATCGACGGCGCAAACCTGATCCAGCAGATCATGACGGTGGAGTGGCCCGCCATTAAGGATATGGTCGTTATTCAGTTTATCCTGCAGGCAGGCAACATCATGAGCATCGGTTTTGAAAAAGCCTATGCCCTGCAAACCGACCTGAACCTGAACACTGCCGAGATCATTGCAACGTACGTTTATAAAAAGGGCCTGTTGGACGGCGATTACAGCTTTTCCACGGCAGTCGGTCTGTTTAACACCGTTGTCAACGTCATCCTGCTGATCGCAGTGAACAAGATCGTTGCCAAAATGAACGATGGCAAGGGCTTGTAAGGAGGGGTTTACCATGGCAAAACAGAAAAAATCAAAAATGGCCCTCTACACCAGACAAGATAAGATCATCCTGTACTGCGGCTACGCACTTCTGGGTTTGTTCCTGCTGGCGATCATCGTTCCGATGATCTACATCGTCATCGCGTCCTTTATGGACCCGGTCACTCTGCAAAACAAGGGCATCTCCTTTGATTTCAGCAAGTGGAGTCTGGATGCTTACCAGCGTGTCGTTTCGGACAAGCAGATCTGGGTCGGCTTCAGGAACGCAGTACTTTACTCGATCATCTTCACCATCATCTCGGTCGCTGTGACGATGCTTGCCGCTTATCCCATGTCGCTGCCGGACTTCAAAGGCAAAGCAATCTTCAACACCTTGTTTGTGATCACGATGTTTTTCAGCGGCGGTCTGATCCCCACCTACCTGCTCATCAACAATCTGGGTCTGCTGGATTCCATGTGGGCGGTCATTCTGCCGGGAGCATTCAGCGTGTGGAACATGATCATTGCCCGTACCTATTATCAAGGCATCCCGCGTGAGCTGCGCGAAGCTGCGGATGTGGATGGAGCCAGCGAGATGCTTTACTTCTTCAAGATCCTGCTGCCCGTCTGTATGCCGGTGGTGGCAGTTCTGGCCCTGTGGCAGTTCGTGGCAATGTGGAACAGCTACTTTGACGCCATGATCTACCTGAACAGCGCATCGAAGCAGCCGCTGCAGCTGGTGCTGCGTTCCATCCTGATCCAGAGCCAGCCGGAATCCGGCATGATCGCAGATATCCAGAGCACTGCCGAACGTGCGAAGATGGCAGAGCTGCTCAAATATGCAACCATTATTATTTCCAGTCTGCCGCTGCTGGTGATGTATCCCTTCTTCCAGAAGTATTTTGATGCCGGCATCATGGCTGGTTCCATTAAAGGCTGAGGATATTCCAGAATTTTATAAGCAGGTACGCTCATCTGTTACACGAAAAAAGAACCACAAAAAAGGAGAAAATACCATGAAAAAGCTGATCTCTCGCCGCAACTTCCTCAAGGTCTGCGCTCTGGCGGGCTCTGCCGCTGCTCTGTCTGCCTGTGGCGGCGGCAAATCCACCGGCAGCGGCGATTCTGCTGCCGCAGCTGTGGACGTGACCGGTGCCGTTACATTTCCGCTGTCTGAAAAGGTCACCTTTACCGGTATGACCAGCTTCCCTGTGGGCAGCGAACCCGAGCCGAACAACCGCACCATCTTCAAGCGTCTGGAAGAGCAGACCAATGTGCACATCGACTGGACCGCCATCCAGTCCGACCAGTGGAGCGATAAGATCACCCTGAATATGTCCAACCCCAACACCCTGACGGATTTTGTTTTTACTGCTGATTTTACCGACAGCAATCTGCTGCGCTACGCAGATCAGGGTGTCATCCTCAATCTGGAAGACTACATTGACAACAATATGCCTTATCTCCAGAAGGTCTTTGAGCAGTACCCGGAGTACCGCACCATGTGCACCGACAGCGATGGCCACATCTGGGCACTGCCCTGGATCGAGCAGCTCGGCTCAGAAAAGACCGCCATCCAGACCATTGGCAACATGAGCTTCATCAATACCAAGTGGCTGAACTTCCTCGGTCTGTCGATGCCCACCACAGTGGACGAGTTTGAGCAGGTGCTGATTGCATTCCGTGATAACGCCGCTTCTATCAAGGCAGAGTATGGCATTGACGGCGACATCATCCCCATGTCCTGCATCGTCAACAACGGCGATCAGGACCCCAGCATCCTCATCAATGGCTTTGGCGAAGGCTACGGCGATGCAGACAAAGACCGCCATATCGCCGTTACCAACGACCGGAAAGTCATCTGTGCCGCCACCCAGCAGGGCTACCGTGATGGTCTGGACTGGCTGCACAAGCTGTATGCCGAGAAGCTCATTGACCCGGAGTGCTTCACGCAGGAGTGGTCCACCTATGTTTCCAAGGGCAAGGCTGGCCGCTATGGTGTCTGCTTCAGCTGGGATGTTGCCAACATTGACAACCTGACCGACTGGGAGCCGCTGCCTGCCCTGACCGCCGATACCCGGAATATCACTCCGCAGAACGGCTCTTTCACCAGCGGCTTTGGCCGCGGCAAGTGCGTTGTTACCGCAAAGGCGACTAATCCTGCACTGGTTTGCGCATGGCTGGATCAGATGTACGCGCCCCTCCAGTCTCCTCAGAACAACTGGGGTACTTACGGCGATGCGGAAGGCTTTAACATTTTTGAAATGTCCACCAACGATAAGGGCGAGCCCATGCTGAAGCACGCTCCTCTGGGCGATGCTTCTCCCGTGGAAGTCCGTGAAGCGCAGTGTGTCAGTGGGCCTCTGGCGGTTCTGGATGATTACTATGGTGTATACGTTACCTGCCCGGACGATGCACAGTACCGTCTGGACTGGATCAAGGAGATCTACACCCCGGATATGAACAACGATTATGTCTATCCCAATGTCTTTATGAGCAACGAGGACACCGAGCAGGTCTCTAACCTGCAGGCAGATCTGCAGACCTACATGAATACGCAGAAGGCGAACTGGATCATGAACGGCACTACGGATGCAGAGTGGAACGAATATCTGAGCAAGCTGGAAGCCTACGGCCTGTCCGACTATCTGGGCATTATGCAGAAATATCTGGATGCTTACTACGCATAAGAATTCTTTCCTTTGGAGGATTCCATGAACGATTTGACTTTACAAAAAGCACGTGCCTACGAGGCAGAGCACGGCGCTGCCATTTCCCCGGCGGAACGCCCTGCCTACCACATGACCCCCTATGTGGGCTGGATGAACGACCCAAACGGCTTCTCCTACTATAAGGGGCAGTATCATCTGTTCTATCAGTATAATCCCTACGATGTGCGGTGGGCGCCCATGCACTGGGGTCACGCGGTCAGCTCCGACCTGCTGCACTGGGAGTATCTGCCCTGTGCACTTGCCCCGGATTCCCCGGTGGACAACGGCCCCGGCTGCTTCTCCGGCTCTGCCACCGAGATGGATGACGGCAAGCAGCTGCTGATGTACACCAGCGTGATTGCAGAAAAGCAGCCCAATGGGGAGATGCGGGATATCCAGACCCAGAGCATTGCCATCGGTGACGGTCTCAACTACGAAAAGCCTGCCTGCAACCCGGTGCTGACCCAGAAAGACCTGCCGGAAGGCTTCAGCAAGTTTGACTTCCGGGACCCCAAGATCTGGCGTGAGGCCGACGGCACCTACTCCGCCGTCACCGTCTGCCGGGCCGAGGACGGCAGCGGCGCAGCGGCACTGTTCCAGAGCAAGGACGGCTTCGACTGGCACTTTGTCACGGTGCTGGAACGCTGCAACAATCAGTACGGCAAAATGTGGGAGTGCCCGGACTTCTTTCCGCTGGACGGCAAGCAGGTCTTGATGCTCGGCCCCATGGAGATGCTGCCCAAAGGTGAGTTTCACAATGGTCACAACGTGATTGCCTTCATCGGCAGCTACGACCAAGCCACCCACACCTTCACCAAGGAAAATGTGCAGCTGATGGACGGCGGCATCGACTTCTATGCCACCCAGACCACCCTTGCCCCGGATGGCCGCCGCATCATGACCGCATGGCTGCAGACCTGGTCGGACACCGAGGATAAGCCCCAGGGCTGCAAGTGGTTCGGACAGACCATCTGCCCCCGGGAGCTGCATATCAAGGACGGGCGCATTATTCAGACCCCCGTGCGGGAGCTGGATGCCGTCCACGGTAAGCGCACCTTCCACGAAAATGTGACGGTGCAAAGCGAAACTTCTCTGGAAGGCATCAAGGGCCGTGTGGCCGACCTGACCATCACGGTGCAGCCCGGCGAATACCGCTCCTTCACCCTGAAGCTGGCTGCTGACGCAGACCATCACACCAGCCTGACCTACGATCCCTACACCTCCGAGCTGACGCTGGATCGCAGCTATGCCGGTTCCCGTGCCGACATCGTTCACCGCCGCAGCTGCAAGGTGCGCAGCCAGAACGGTGCACTCAAGCTCCGCATCCTGTTGGATAAAAACAGCATCGAAGTTTTCGCCAACGATGGTGAGCAGACCATGACCGCATGGATCTACACCCCCCAGTCTGCCGACGGCATCACCTTTGCTGCCGATGGCAAAGCAACTGTTACGGTGGAACAGTTTGAACTGAATCTGTAACCTGATATTCCCTTCATTTCTCCTTCATTGAATACAGCCCCGCTTTGGCTTCTCCTTCGCCAAAGCGGGGCTGTGTTTTTGTATGGGTTCTATGCGTTCTGCCCCCGTTCCGGGGGCTTTTTTGTGTCCGGGAGGCAGCGTTTTCTGAAAACGCTGCCAAACTGCAAAAAAAGTTACAATTTTCTCATCAAAAAAGGCGGTTTCCCATTGACAGCCTTGTTATAATAGGAGTGTAAGATTTTTGAGCCAGCACTCTGCGGCTCTGATTGCTGAACGGCCCTTGCGGGCTTTTGGAAAAAGAAAGAGGCATACAGCATTATGACGAATATCGATATTTTCTCCGGCTTCCTGGGTGCCGGCAAGACGACCCTGATCAAGAAGCTCATCAAGGAATCCTTTGCGGGCCAGAAGGTGGTCCTGATCGAGAACGAGTTTGGTGAGATCGGCATCGACGGCGGCTTCCTGAAGGAGTCCGGCATCCAGATCAACGAGCTGAACGCAGGCTGCATCTGCTGCTCTCTGGTGGGCGATTTCCGCACCGCTCTGCAGCAGGTGGTGGAGCAGTACCACCCCGACCGCATCGTCATCGAGCCCTCCGGTGTGGGCAAGCTGAGCGATGTCACCCGCGCTGTGGAGGGTGTGGCTGAGCATCTGGATGTGAAGCTGAACAGCTTTGTCACCGTGGCCGATGTCAACAAGGTCAAGATGTATATGAAGAACTTCGGTGAGTTCTATGATGATCAGATCAGCCACGCAAGCTGCATCATCCTGAGCCGCACCCAGACCGCCAGCGAGGAGAAGATCGCCGCTGCGGTCGCCATGCTGCGCGAGAAGAATCCCACCGCTACCATCGTGACCACCGCATGGGATTCCCTGACCGGTGAGCAGATCCTGAAGGCCATGTCCTCCAAGGACGATTTCAAGGCAGAGCTGATCGCCATGGCTGCCAAGGCCAATGAGAAGCACGCCGAGGAGGACGAGGAAGAAGAGCACGAGCATCATCACCATCATTACGATGAGAACGGTGTGTGCAGCTGCGGCCATCACCACCATGATCACGATGACGATGACGACGATGATGAGGACGAGCACGAGCATCACCACGACCACGAGGATGATGACCACGAGGAGCACTGCTGCCATCACGACCATGAGGATGACGATGACCATGATGAGCATGAGCATCATCACCACGATGAGGACGGCCACTGCTGCTGCGGCCATCACCACCACCATCACCACGATCACGATGCCGATGAGGTGTTCACCAGCTGGGGTGTCGAGACGGCCAAGAAGTTCAGCAAGGCAGACATCGAGCATGCACTGACCGAGCTGGACGGCGGCAAGTACGGCATGATCCTGCGCTCCAAGGGCATCGTGGATGGCGGTGCCGACGGCTGGCTGGAGTTCGATTATGTTCCCGGCGAGTGGGAAGTGCGTCAGCGCGGTGCCGACGTGGGCGGCAAGCTGGTCGTCATCGGCTCCAAGCTGGACGAAAAGGCCATTGCCGCACTGTTTGGCTGCTGAGCTGCAAGTTGTGTAAGGAGAAAAACCGATTATGGCAAACGAGATCCCGGTTTACCTGTTTGTGGGCTTCCTCGAAAGCGGCAAGACCAAGTTCATTCAGGAGACCTTTGAAGACCCCAATTTCGACTCCGGCGACAAGACCCTGCTGC
>ERZ506929.732-NODE-732-length-12680-cov-9.654416_pt1 | contig 12680 bp, 2 predicted proteins | sample MGYA00513173_ERZ506929 | MGnify/ENA metagenome assembly ERZ506929 | reverse complement strand
GTGTAGGTGCTCATGCGGCGGCTATGTCTGCGTTGAAACCGATTCAATACGATCCGTTAGAACCAACTCAAGTGATGGCTGGTATTGGCAATTACAGAGGTGAAACCGCAGCGGCTTTAGGTGTTGCGCATTACACATCGGAAGATACTATGTTCCATGCAGGTGTATCTGTTGGTAGCCGTCATAATATGGTGAATGCCGGTGTAACTCGAAAATTTGGTTCTTCTGATGAGAAGAAGGCTATTCCTAAGCGCTACAAGGGCGGCCCTATCAGCTCTATGTACGTAATGCAGGATGAAATGACTGCTTTGAAAGCTGAAAATGCACGCATGAAAGCGCAGGATGAAAAATTAACTGCAGACTATGCGGCATTGAAAGAAGACAACCTTCGTCTACAGAAAGATAACGAAGAAACTAAACGACAATTAGCTCTTATTATAAGTCGTTTAGGCATGTAAATCATATAGATTTCATTTTATATTCATGTGATAAAAACTTGTTGATGTACCAGAAAATACCCATGAAGATTAGATGATTTTAACCCTATATGGTATATAAAATGAAAGAACGAAAGTCTACTGTGAAAAGACTTTCGTTCTTTTTTTGTATTTGACTTCACAAACTTTTCATAATAGTGTATAATACAGAACATATAATTTTAATCGAAAATTATGAATATGATTAATTTACTATAAAATCATTAGTTTTAGATTATAAGTGTTGTTTGGCCCATTGTAGCAAGGGTTTTTATGATTGAAAATATATTTAAATGAGTAAGAAAATCAATTTTTAAAAGAAGTTTAAAGTTCTGAAAATAAATGAGCGAAATGTGAAAAAAATATATTTACATTCATAAACTAATCTGATATTTTATATGTATAGTAATTAAATTTTTGATGAAAATTTTATTATTTTTAGTGTTTTAGTGTTGGTTTTAGAATCCCTTATAAAACTGTGTGAAAGGTAGGTACTACTAAATGAATCGTATTTATAGGGTAATTTGGAGTCAGGTACGAGGCGCATATGTCGTTGTATCTGAAATCGCAAAAAGCCATACTCGTGGCTCCAAAAGCTTTGTTAGTAACTCCGCTAAAGCTTCGGTAAAAGTTGGCTTGGCGGCTATGGTTTTAACCTGTGGTAGTGGGTTGATTTCGGGTGTTGATGCAGCGCCTAACAGAGGCCTTTCTTTGGCTCCTGGTGAAGGACATAATGATGGCGGGTTTACGTATTTATATCCTGGTCAAAATTCTCCTTATATTCAGATGTATGATTACAAAACACCAGGGAATCCAGGAGGAGGATATTTATATACCAATAATAAGGTGTTCGGCATCCAAATCGGTAACAATGCGAATGCACGTGCTAATGATGGCTCCGTATCCGGTATTTCTATCGGTGACTATTCCCAATCTCGTGCGTTGGGTATCGGTTTAGGCCATTATGCTCAATCTGAACAAATCGGTGCTATTGCTGTCGGTTCGGCTTCAAAGGCAAAGGGTTTTAACTCCTTGGCTATGATGCGTCAAGCCTATGCAGGCGAACAATATGCGGCGGCTATTGGTACAGCAGCATCTGCACAAGGTAAAGCCAGCTTGGCTATGGGTCATTCCGCATTAGCAACAGGTGATCAATCTATTGCTATCGGTTCTGCAAATCCAACCCCAATGAAGGATGATAAAGGTACACCGTATACAGCATATGACGGAACTACTAATACTCAAGCTAATGCAGTTCGTTCTATTGCTATCGGTCAAGGTGCTAAATCAGATACCGAAGATAGCGTAGCTATGGGTACTAGTGCGTATGTAGCATCAGGTTCAAATTATAAAGGTGAAGGTTATGTAAGAGGCGTAGCCATCGGTAACCGTGCTACATCTAAAGGCATTCAAGGCGTAGCTATCGGTAATACGGCTGCTCATTACCGCGATAATGCAGTGGCAATCGGTAATGCTGCTACAACTTACGCAAAAGACGGCGTTGCCATCGGTAACAATGCTGAATCCGGTATTCAAAATGACCCGACTGTTAAAGTAAATAACTCCGTTGCTGTAGGTAACTCTGCACGTGCTCATGGCGGTTCCGGTGTGGCTCTTGGTAATGATACATATGCATTGGGCGGATCTTCTGTGGCTGCAGGTAATGCGGCATGGGCATTAGGTGAACGTTCCACAGCTATCGGTAACAATGCTCATTCCGAAGGTTACGGCTCTATTGCTATGGGTCGTGAAGCGAGTGCTTTGAGCACTCAAGATGGGGACAAGAAAAATGTTGTGGCTATCGGTGATGATGCACAAGCAACTGGTTCCCGTTCCATCGCATTGGGCGTAAGCGCTCAAGCTGGTACATTAGAACGTGTACGTGATCGTAGCGTTTACAAAGATAATCCTGAATTAATCACTAAACTTAAAGCTCAAAAAGAAGTAACTGATGCGGTAGCAATCGGTAGCGAAGCTAGTGTACAAGAAAACGAAGGTTTAGCTCTCGGTAGCAAAGCAATAGTAAATAATGTTCGTGGCGTTGCATTAGGTGCTAATTCTGTAACAGCTGCTCCTGTAAGCACTGCTAGTGAAACTATTAATGGTTTGCAATACAACTATGCAGGTGGTACTGCTGATTCCACAGTTAGCGTAGGTAATACTTCTACAAAACGTACAATTACAAACGTTGCTGCTGGTCGTGTAAGCGCACAATCTACAGATGCTATTAACGGTAGCCAATTATATGGCGTTGCTAATGCAGTAGGTAATGTAGCTAACAGCACTAAGAATATCTTAGGCGGTAATGCTCAGGTTGACCAAAACGGCTCTATCACCATGACTAATATTGGTGATACAGGTAAAAACACTGTTCATGAAGCTATTAAATCCGCAAACTCCGGTTGGGAACTTCAAGTTAATGGCCAAAAGGTTAAAGACGTAAAAGCTCCAAACCGTACAGTGAACTTTAACGCTGGTAAAAATATTAAATTAGAAGGCGCCGGAGACAATGTTACAGTTGCAACAGTTGATAATGCAAACTTCAACTCCGTTACAACTGGTAGCGTATCTATGAGCAAAACCGGTATCAATGCTGGTGGTTATCAAATTACCAATGTACAATCTGGCGGTGATACATTAACAAATGCGGCTAATATCGGTGATATTTCTCGTATTGCTGCAAAATACGATAAATACTTGCAACGTGGTTCTGCAACGTATGAAGCAAACGGTAATGGCAAGATTAACATGACCGGTACAAATGGTTTGACTGCTGAAGTAACAGGTTTGAAAAACACGTATGTTACATCTGGTACAGTATCCAATGACGGTAAGAGATTGACATTGACACGTAATGACAATCAAACATTCGATGTTGATATCTCTAAAATCTCTAATGGTCTTTCCAAAACTGACTACCGTTTGATTGCAAACCCTGCAGCAGGTAGCAATGGCGAATATAAAGTAGCTGCTGATGGTAGCATGACATTGACTGTTGCTGATGCTGATGGTTCCAACCCTAGACAAGTTAAGTTGACGAACCTTGCTTCTAAAGAGCAACAAGATATCAATACTACTAATATCACAAATAACACTAACAAGATTGCTAAAGGCTTAAGCTTCCAAGGCGATAACAATGTTAAAATCAACAAACAACTTGGCGATACTTTAGGTATTACAGGTGGCGCTACAGGTGCTTTGTCTGACAACAACATCGGTGTTGTAGCTAAAGACGGCAATCTAAATGTTAAGTTGGCAAAAGACCTAACAGGTTTGAACAGCGTAACTGCAGGTTCTGTTCGCGTAGGTACACATAGCGATAATAAAAACTATGTAACTGGTTTGGACAATAAAGAATGGAATGTTCAAAACCCTACCATCACATCTGGTCGTGCAGCAACTGAAGATCAGTTGAAAAAAGTGTCTGATGAAATCAAGACTACTAATGCAGCTAAAACAGATTACCGTTTGATCAACAATACAAACTCTGCAGACGGTTCTTACTCTGTAGAAAACAACAAGGTTGATTTAAAAGTTAAAGATGAAGCTCATCCTAACAGCCCTGCAAATACAGTAACAATCAATAACATCGCATCCAAAACTGAATTGGATAAATTGACAGAACGTGCTGTTAAATATGATCTTAACGGTACTACTGTTAATAAAAACAAGGTTACGTTGGAAGGCCAAGGCGGTACAACAATTACTAACTTGAAAGCTGGTGAAGTATCCTCTACTTCTACAGATGCTGTAAATGGTAGCCAATTACATGATGTAAAAATCGAAGCAGGTAAACATTCTAAAGTTACTGTTTCCGATGATAACCTCAAATTGACAACAACTCCTGCTACAAGCACTGAAGGTGCTAAATATGATCTTCGTTTGAATAACAAAGTGACATTAGGTAGCGGTAACAATCAAGTAGTTCTTGATGGTACTGCAGGCAGAGTGACTGCTGGTGGCGTTGTAATGGGTGCTCAAACTGTTCAAAATACGAAACATGCAAGCGAAACTGGTAATTATGTGACTAACTTGAATAATAAGAGCTGGGACTCCACATCTATCGTATCCGGTCGTGCAGCGACTGAAGATCAGTTGAAAAAAGTTAGCGAACAAATTACCCAACAAGGTAGCAGTGCAACTGACTATCGTCTTGTAAGAAACTCCAGCGCTGACGGTTCCTACAAGGTAAACGACAATGGTGAAGTATCCTTGACTGTAGAGGATAAAAACCATGCAGGCGTTAAAGAGCAAGTTACAATTAATAACATTGCATCCAAGACTTCTGTAGATAAATTGACAGATCGTGCTGTTAAATACGACATCAATAACGGTGTTGTTGATAAAACTAAGGTAACATTGGAAGGCGCTAATGGCACTACTATTACAAATGTAAAAGACGGTGCTGTAACAGCTACATCCACAGATGCTATTAACGGCAGCCAATTGTTCAAGACTAAAGAAGAATTGATCAATAAAGGCATGAAATTCGGTGCTGACTCCGGTAATGTAATCAATAAAAAACTTGGCGAACAAGTAAACGTTAAAGGTGGCATTACAGAAGCATCCAAATTGACTGCTGAAGACAATATCGGTGTTGTATCCGATGGCTCTAACGACTTGAAAGTTCGTTTGGCAAAAGACCTTAAAGGTTTGAACAGCGTAACTGTAGGTGATACAAAAGTTACTTCCAACGGTGTAACTATCAGCAACGGTGCTACAAACAATGCATCTGTATCCCTTACTAAAACTGGTTTGGATAACGGTGGTAACAAGATTACTAACGTTGCTCGTGGTACAATCGATAGCGATGCAGTAAACTTGGCGCAATTGAAAGAAGTATCCAACAGTGCATCTGCAGCAAATACAAAGGTAGCTGAAGGTAAAAACATTAAAGTTGATGAAAGCATCGACAATGTAACTAAAGCTAAAACATATACTGTAGGCTTGAAAGATGAAGTAACATTAGGCGCAGGTAATACAGCTATCAATATCAACGGTACAACAGGTATCGTGAAAGCCGGCACTGGCGATAATGCTGTGACTATCAATGGCACAAATGGTACTATCAACTCCGGTAAAGTGACTATTAATGGTACTACAGGTACTGTTAATGAATTGACTAACAGAACTTGGAATCCTAATGCTATTACTAATGGTCAAGCTGCTACAGAAGATCAATTAAAAGTAGTAGACAATAAAATTGATACTACAAAAACTGAAATCGTAGAAAAAGGCTTGAATTTCCAAGGCGATGCAGGTACTGCAATTCATAAAGATCTTGGTCAAACATTGAAAATCTCTGGCGGTCAAGCTGATGCATCTAAACTTTCAGAAAATAACATCGGCGTAGTTAATAACAACGGCGTATTGAATGTTAAACTTGCTAAAGATTTGACAGGCTTGAACAGCGTAACAACTGGTGCTACAACTATTAACAACAATGGTTTGACAATCGGTGGTAACACATTTGTTACAAGCAACGGCTTCAATGCTAACGATACTCAAATCACAAACGTGAAAGCTGGTACAGAGGATAACCATGCAGTTAACCTTAAACAGTTGAAAGAAGTATCCAATAACGCAGCGGCAGCTAAAACTGTTGTAAAAGCAGGTAAAAACATCAATGTAACTGATTCTGAAGATCCACTTACTAAAGCTAAGACTTATACAGTTGGTTTACAAGACACAGTAACATTGGGTTCTGGCAATACTGCTGTTAATATCGACGGCACAAAAGGTATTGTGAAAGCTGGCGAAGGCAATAATGCTGTAACTATCAACGGTACAAACAGCACAATTAATGCTGGTAACGTAGCGATTGACGGTGTAACAGGCAATATCAATTCCGGTAAAGTTCTTGTTAACGGTGCTAAAGGTACTGTAAACAACTTAACAAATATCACTTGGGATGCTGACCATATCACAAGCGGTCAAGCTGCAACAGAAGATCAATTGAAAGTTGTTGATAAGAAAATTACTGACAATGGTAGTAACTTGACTAAGAAGGGCTTGAACTTCAAAGGCGATGACGCTACAAGCATTCATAAAGATCTTGGCGAAAGATTAGATGTTGTAGGTGGTACTTCCGATAAAGCTAAATTGTCTGACAATAACATCGGCGTGGTATCTGAAAACGGTAAGTTGAATGTTAAACTTGCTAAAGAGTTGACTGGCTTAACAAGTGTAACAACTGGTGCTACAACAATTAATAACGAAGGTTTAACAATTGGTGGTAATAAATTCGTTACAGCTAACGGTTTTGATGCTAACAACACACAAATCAAAAACGTAAAAGCTGGTACTGATGGCAATGATGCAGTTAACTTGAATCAATTGAATGAAGTTAAAAATGCATCCAACACTACAGTAGAAGGTAGCGAAAATATCAATGTTAACTCCACAGTAGACCCTAATACACAAGCTAAAACTTACAAAGTAGCATTGAAAGACAATGTAACTTTAGGTTCTGGCAATAATGCAATCAACATCAACGGTACTACAGGTATCGTAAAAGCTGGTGACGGTGCTAATGCTGTGACTATCAATGGTACAAATGGCACTATCAACTCTGGTAAAGTGACTGTCAACGGTGCTGCTGGTACTGTAAACAACTTGACAAACATTACTTGGGATGGCAAAAACTTCACAAGCGGTCAAGCTGCAACAGAAGACCAATTGAAAATTGTTGATAAGAAAATCACTGACAACAGCACTGACTTGACTAAGAAAGGCTTGAACTTCCAAGCTGATTCTGGCGAATTAATTCATAAAGATCTTGGTCAAACATTAGATGTTGTAGGTGGCATTACTGAGAAATCTAAATTGTCCGACAACAACATCGGTGTAGTATCCGAAAATGGTAAGTTGAATGTTAAACTTGCAAAAGATTTAACAGGCTTGAACAGCGTAACAACTGGTCAAACAACTATCAACAACGATGGCTTGACAATCAACAACAAACAATTCGTTACAGCTAATGGTTTCAACGCTAACAATACGCAAATCAAAAACGTAACTGCTGGCGTAGAAGACAACGATGCTGTTAACGTTAAACAATTGAACGATGTAAAAGCTGCATCTAATACAAAAGTAGAAGGTAGCAAAAACATCGACGTTGATGAAGCTGTAGATCCAACTACAAAAGCTAAAACTTACACAGTTGCATTGAAAGATACTGTAACATTAGGTTCCGGTAACACAGCAGTTAACATCGACGGTACAAAAGGTATCGTAAAAGCTGGAGACGGCACTAATGCAGTAACTATCAATGGCGTAAACAGCACAATTAATGCTGGTAAAGTAGCAATTGATGGCGTAACAGGTAACATCAATGCAGGTAAAGTTCTAGTTAACGGTGCGAACGGTACTGTAAACAACTTGACTAACATTACTTGGGATCCTGCACATATCACAAGCGGTCAAGCTGCAACAGAAGATCAATTGAAAGTTGTAGATAACAAAATTGATAAGAACACTGAAAACTTGACTAAGAAAGGCTTGAACTTCCAAGCTGACTCTGGTGATTTAATTCATAAAGACCTTGGTCAAACATTGGATGTTGTAGGTGGCGTTTCTGATAAAGCTAAATTGTCTGACAACAATATCGGTGTTGTATCCGAAAACGGTAAGTTGAATGTTAAACTTGCAAAAGATTTAACAGGCTTGAACAGCGTAACAACGGGTCAAACAACTATTAACAATAATGGTTTGACAATTGGCGGTAATACATTTGTTACAAACAACGGCTTCAATGCAAACAATACACAAATCAAAAATGTTAAAGCTGGTACAGAAGATAGCGATGCTGTTAACCTTAAACAATTGAACGAAGTAAAAGCTGCGTCCGATACTAAGGTAAAAGGTAGCAAGAACATTCATGTTGAAGAAGAAATCAACGATCTTACAAAAGCTAAAACATACACTGTAAACTTGAAAGACACAGTGACATTGGGCTCCGGCAATACATCAGTTCATTTCGATGGTACAACAGGTATCATTAGAGCTGGCGAAGGTGCTAATGCTGTAAATATCAATGGTACAAACGGTACAATCAACTCCGGTAAGGTAACTATCAACGGTGGTTCTGGTACTGTTAACGATTTGACTAACAGAACTTGGGATCCTAATAAGATCACTAACGGTCAAGCTGCAACAGAAGATCAATTGAAAGTTGTAGATAATAAAATTGATAAGAACACTCAAGACTTGACTAAGAAAGGCTTGAACTTCAAAGGCGACTCCGGTGAAGCTATCCATAAAGACCTCGGTCAAACATTGGAACTTAAAGGTGGCGAAGCTGATGCTTCTAAACTTTCAAATGGTAACATTGGCGTAGTTAATGAAAACGGTAACTTGAACGTTAAACTTGCTAAGAACCTTAAAGGTCTTGACTCTGTAACAGTTGGTTCCGATCCAAACAAACAAGTTGTACTTGACAATAAAGGTGTATCTGTAGGTGGTAAAACATACATTTCTAACGAAGGCTTAAACGCAAATAATCAAAAGATTACTAACGTGGCAGCTGGTGTAAATGATACAGATGCAGTTAACGTTCAACAGTTGAAGAGCAGCATGGCGGCAGCAACTACGACAGTGAAAGCTGGCGATAGCGGCAATACAACTGTAGAAACTACAGTTAATGCAGATAAGTCTAAAACATACACTGTAGATATCAAAAAAGACTTGAACTTACGCAGTGTAACTACAACTACAGACGATCAACAACACTCCACTTTAACAAACGGTAGAGGTGTTACAAGCACTGATACATTTGGTAATAAGACTACTCTTACTGCAGATAATGTGAAAGTATCTGATAGTCAAAATAATACAACTCAAACAACAGCTAAAGGTGTACTTGTAGATAATCCAACTAAGGCCACTGAGTTGACTGTTGACGGTGTTGTAACTACTGACAAAAAGACTAAGAGAACAAGCACAACTGCAGATGGTGTGGTTGTTACATCTGGCATGGGTAGTACTAAAGTAACTACTACTGTTAGCAGCAACGGTGTTGCAATTACTACTCCTCCAGCAGGTCAAGGGTCCCCTAAAGATGGTACTGGTGCAGTAACATTGACTAAGGACGGCTTGAACAATGGTGGCAATAAAGTTGTTAACATGGCAAGTGGTTATGGCGAAGGCGAAGATATCAACAATATTGCTGATAATAGCAGCAGCTTAACAAATGGTGCTAACATCGGCGACTTGAAAAAAGGTATCGATGGCCTTAAGAAAGCTGGCTTAGACTTTGCAGGTGACAAAGGTGAATTCCATCGTAACTTAGGTGAAAAAGTAACCGTTAAAGGTGGCGTTACTGATGAAAGCAAACTTTCCTCTGCAAACAATATCGGTGTTATTTCCGATAACAACGGCAGCTTGAATGTTCGTTTGGCAAAAGATATTACTGGTATCAACTCCATTACAACTATGGATAACTCCGGTCATACAACTGTAACAAACGGTAATGGTATCACAATCAAAAATAATGGTGGTGGCAGCGTATCCTTAACAAGCTCTGGTTTGAATAACGGTGGTAATAAGATTACTAACGTAGCACCAGGTGAAATTAGCTCCACTTCTACTGATGCTGTTAATGGTTCCCAACTTAATCGTGTTGCAAACAGCATGAATAATGTTGTAAAAGAAGTTCGTCAAGTTGGTGCTTTATCCTCCGCGTTGTCTGCATTGAAACCTATGGCTTATGATCCTTACGAACCTACTCAAATCATGGCAGGTTATGGTAACTACCGTGGTGACTCCGCATTGGCATTAGGCGTGGCTCATTACAAAAATGAATCCATGATGTTACATGCTGGCGTAGCTTGGGCGGGTAGCAATAGCCATATGATGGCAAATGCTGGTGTAACTTGGAAAGTAGGCAACAGAGACGGTGAAGCAGAAACTGCAGATCGTTATCGTAAAGGACCTATCAGTTCTACATATGCAATGCAACGTGAACTTGCTGCAATGAAAGCTGAAAATCAAGGATTAAAAGGTGAAGTAGCTGATTTGAAAGCTGAAAATGAACAAATGAAAGCTAATATTGCTGCAATGATGGCAAGACTAGGTTTATAATACGTTCATGCTGAACATTACGGGTTGAGGATTCCCTTTTGGGGGTCCTCTCACCCGATTTAATTCGTTGATAGAAAAGAGGAATATATAATGAAAAAATCCACTTTGCTTGCTTTCACAGCGGCAGTATTATTCGGCAGTGGCGTATTCCATGTTAATGCGGCATCTGCTACATTTGATGATCCATTGCTTTTACCAAATCCGGCTAAAGCGCCTACAACAGGTTCTGTTGTATTGGTTCCTGTGGCTAGCCCTCAGGCAGTGCAAAGTATCCATGAATTTGTGAAAGCATGGGAAAATGCGGAAAAACACATTGCTTTAGCTGAAAGCAAAAAGAATAATCATCAAGCGTTAACTAAAGAAGAAGCTAAATGGTTACATTCTAAAGATAAGCATAACTATGCTGATTATTTCCGTAAACATTCTTTAGGTTATGTACATGGCCAAGAAACTGCATTGAACTGGAATGGTGAAAACCGTAATAAAAACGAGTATAGCTATTACACATTCCCTAAATATGATAAGGACCAAGGTTACACAAATAGCTATGGTTACAATGTATTGCGCAGCATGGTTGATCGCATGAATGAATTGCTTCAAAAACAAAAGGCCGTTGGCGGTCCTTTGACTGATGAAGAAGCACAAGCATTGGAAGATGCTATGCTTGATATCATGGCTCAAGATCAAGAACATGTATCTAATGAAGAATTGCGTTATTACATGAACGAAGCAGTTTGGTTTGCTACAAAACAAACTGTGAAAAATATGTCTGCAGAAGAACCTTCTGTTGGCGATATGCACGAAATCAACCTTCGTGAAGCGATTCAAACAGATAACTAATTATCTAATACATATATAATTAAATCTTTATATGTATAACTTTTGTTGTATAGGGTATGCAGATGCAATACCTTATATATAAAAGTTTTTAATATGCAGTGTTGAGACGCAAATAAGGGATTCTATAATTACACTGTTATATAGGCAAGAAGCCGCAACAGAATGCAATATGTATTCTTGTTGCGGCTTCTTTTTATTTTAAATTCTCCTTATATGATATGTGTGGAAACGTGATATAACTCAAGTTTTAAATTTGTAAAATTAGGCTGTGAAAGTGTGTAAAAATAATGGCAAAAATTTTCTGAAATTTATAGTAAAATTTGCCCAAATTTTGTTGACATCAGTATATGGAAATGTTATTATATTCAAGTACCCCATATGAAGGGGCACAGATCTTTGAAAACTGAACAATGATAGGTAATCAATCATATGATTGAACATATGCCAGAGTGCGGGTTTTGACATAGTCAAAACCAACCATAATTCAAAGTTACTTAAAAGTAACGACAACAAATAATGAGCTATTCAAATAGCTTCAAGATATCTTGGAGAGTTTGATCCTGGCTCAGGACGAACGCTGGCGGCGTGCTTAACACATGCAAGTCGAACGAAGAGCGATGGAAGCTTGCTTCTATCAATCTTAGTGGCGAACGGGTGAGTAACGCGTAATCAACCTGCCCTTCAGAGGGGGACAACAGTTGGAAACGACTGCTAATACCGCATACGATCTAATCTCGGCATCGAGGATAGATGAAAGGTGGCCTCTACATGTAAGCTATCACTGAAGGAGGGGATTGCGTCTGATTAGCTAGTTGGAGGGGTAACGGCCCACCAAGGCGATGATCAGTAGCCGGTCTGAGAGGATGAACGGCCACATTGGGACTGAGACACGGCCCAGACTCCTACGGGAGGCAGCAGTGGGGAATCTTCCGCAATGGACGAAAGTCTGACGGAGCAACGCCGCGTGAGTGATGACGGCCTTCGGGTTGTAAAGCTCTGTTAATCGGGACGAAAGGCCTTCTTGCGAATAGTGAGAAGGATTGACGGTACCGGAATAGAAAGCCACGGCTAACTACGTGCCAGCAGCCGCGGTAATACGTAGGTGGCAAGCGTTGTCCGGAATTATTGGGCGTAAAGGGCGCGCAGGCGGCGTCGTAAGTCGGTCTTAAAAGTGCGGGGCTTAACCCCGTGAGGGGACCGAAACTGCGATGCTAGAGTATCGGAGAGGAAAGCGGAATTCCTAGTGTAGCGGTGAAATGCGTAGATATTAGGAGGAACACCAGT
>ERZ506929.723-NODE-723-length-12760-cov-8.441795_pt1 | contig 12760 bp, 13 predicted proteins | sample MGYA00513173_ERZ506929 | MGnify/ENA metagenome assembly ERZ506929 | reverse complement strand
ATTATAGTATATGCCATTTGCACGAAGAAAACAATACTTTGCACGAATATTTAATAATAAATTCATTTAAGAAGGTTACCGACTTTATGAAAGAAATCATTTATGAAGAACAATAAGTCTGAACCTATCCCCGTCATGGATTACCGCCAGTACCGCAGAGTGCGGAGGCTGGTGCATGAGTGCTGTAACTACATCGACGGAAACTGTATCGCCCTGGACGATGGGGAGGAATGTGTCTGTGTCCAGTCCATTTCCTATTCCCTGTTGTGCAGGTAGTTTCGGACGGCGGTATTGCCGCAGGGTAAGGAACTGGAAACGGCGCTGTTCCACCGGCTGAATGCGAAAAAGTGCGCCGTATGTAGGGCGCTGTTTACCCCTGGTTCCAACCGGGCCAAATACTGCCCGGAATGTGCCGCACGCATGAAGCGGATCAATGCCGCAAAGCGCAAGCGGAAACAACGGGAGAAATGTCACGCTTTAGGGGCTGAAAAACCCTTGTAAATCAAGGCTTTTTTCGAGGGTGTCAAAGGCAGGCTGATAGATTTATCCTCTGACCCCTAAAACGGCCTTAAAATGCGTACAGAATCCCAAGAGAAACCCCAAGGAGGAACCCTATGTCAGACAACCGAAAATATTATTACCTGAAACTCAAAGAAAACTATTTTGACGATGATTCCATCGTGCTGCTGGAAAGTATGCAGGATGGTGTGCTGTATTCCAACGTTCTGCTCAAGCTGCATCTGAAATCACTGAAACATGGTGGACGGCTTCAACTTGACGAGGACATTCCTTACACGGTGCAGATGATTGCCACCATTACCCGCCAGCAGATCGGCACTGTGGAGAGAGCCTTGCAGATCTTTTTGAAGCTGGGTCTTGTGGAGGTGCTGGACAGCGGCACATTCTACATGCAAAACTACGACATCCTTCAGAATCCACTATAATTTCCCTGAAAGAAAATCAGACATTCAAAAAAGAATCTATCGTTTCTTAAAAATGGATAAACTGAAGCAATTATGGAAAATGTCATACAGGAATCAACCATATTAGAAATGACCTTAGAATAAAATATGACCTTGTTTGTGGATCAACCTTTCCCGCAGAGTTCCCCTTTACACAACGAGAATATTTCGTTTTACAGGTTATTCTATATGTGACAGGAGAGTGGTAAACTCCTTCGCATATATTCAGGTAAGAGGCGGTTAAATGCATATTTAACCGCTTCTTGATGCTTTAAGCGATTCTGTTTTTCAGAAATTCCGATTTTCTTTCAAAAATTATCGTATTTGGAGGAAAAAATCATGAGTCAAAATGAATCCTATCATGTCAATGAATCTTTAAGAAATGATCTGCGTTTGAGAAAAATTCTTGAGGAGCTTCCGGAATTTGCAAGCAGATATTTTTACGCAAATGAATTTTCACTAAGTGCGCGAACCAGGGTCGCTTACGCGTATGATCTTCGTACTTTTTTCCGATATATCATAACAAAAAATCCATCGTTACATTACATGCAGGTACGCGATATTACAATTGCGCATTTAGAGCAGCTTTCGGTACATGATATTGAATCTTATCTGTCCTATCTGAAATGCTATCATCCGGACGAACAAGCACACTGGACGATTCATAATACACCAACCGGGATTGCGCGGAAATTGTCCTGCCTGAGAAGTTTTTTCGATTATTATACAGGAATTGGTGAAATGAAAAGAAATCCTGCAGCCCGGATTTCGACACCAAAGATTCATACGAAAGAAATCATACAATTAAATCCCGATGAGGTAGAGATTCTTTTAAGCGGGATCGAGAATGGATCTGATAAGATATCAAAACACCAGAAAAAATATCTGGATAAAACCAGACTCCGGGATCTGTCAATTACTACTCTTCTACTGGGAACCGGGATTCGGATCTCGGAATGTGTTGGTCTTGACATTCAGGATGTGAATTTTAAAGATAATTCTATTAAAATAACACGGAAAGGTGGAAACGAACAGATCGTATTTTTTAACAATGAAGTACAGTATGTTCTGGAGGACTATTTGCATGAGCAGCGATTGAACCTGATACCGGAAAAGGGATCGGAAGATGCTTTATTTCTTTCCCTGAAGAATAACCGGATCAGTGTGGATGCGATTGAAAAAATGATTGTGAAATTTGCAAAAATGTATGTGCCGTACAAAAAGATAACGCCCCATAAGCTGCGTTCCACATTTGGAACCCAGTTGTATCAGGAAACCGGGGATCTGTATCTTGTTGCGGAAACACTGGGGCACTCCTCCGTAGATACATCAAAAAAATATGCTTCTATGAAAGAACGCAAACGACTGGTTGCACAAACCATACAGCTGCGTGCACAAAATAGAGAATCTTAAGAAAACGAACCGGATATGCCGTGCAAATGATTATGCAGGCAGATCCGGTTCGTTTTCTGTTACAGAATATATAAAAATAACTTCAAGAGGCGGAGAAATATTGAGTTTGTTGCAAAAAGAAAATACGTCTTTGCTCTGACAGTTTTTCCTGTTTTCCATAATCCATCGCCTATATTCATAGTGAATTGTTAAGGATCACTTAACACATTAAGACGGATCCTACCGTCAATATTCCAAAATAAGGAGGACACAGGATGAAAAAACAGGAAAAATTCATTTCTAAGGAGGAAAAGAAAAAAACAGGAAAGTTAAAACGGGCAATCGCTGTGGGTGCTACTACTCTGGCTGCCGTGGGCTTATGTCTGAATCAGACCGGTGCCCTGGCCTATCTCACGGATTATGATCATGTCACGAACAAATTTACAGAAGGAAAAGTTAGCATTACACCTTCGGAACCAAACTGGACACATGATCCGGAAGACCCGGGAGATAAAGAACAGGTCACTCCGGGAGATATCTTCAACAAAGATCCGCAAATCACAGCGGATGAAGACAGTATTTCCCCGGCCTTTGTCTATATGCAGGTGAAGATACCATACGGAAAAGTAACAAAGGTAAATGATGATGGCACACTGTTTGATAAAGACACCAATGGCAAACGTACAACGGCTCATCATATGTTGATCACCTATGGGGAAGGAGAGCCGACAAAGGATGCACAGGATGAATTTCTGGTTGGTGATGCATCACTTGTCAAATTCGATCCGGCCTCTGAAGGACTGGATACTTCCCTGGCACCTAACGGTCATAGCCTGACCAATAATATCAATGATACAAAAGATGGATGGACATTGCTGCAGGTTGAAAAAACAGGTTTGGCTGCCGGTGATGATGACGCTAACGGAGTGATCAAAGGATATCTGGTATTTACATATGCATACAACAGCATGCTCGCCAATACAGATTCCATCAATACCAAATATGCAGATCTGGTAGGTGAAACCATTCAGAAAAAAACAACACCATTATTTGAAAAGATCCGGATGATCAATGTTGTGGAAGGCCAGCTGGATCTGGTATCTTATCAGATGCCGATCAAGGTATTTGCCATCCAGGCAGCACATACTGGTACTGGCGGTGATGAAGATTCCAACACTCTGGGAAATAATGGAAATGGTGTTCCAACATCCACCGCAGATGTGATCACGCAGGCGAAAGCGGCATATGTAACATATTCCAATCAGAATGTTGATAATGGTACTGCTACTACGTTAGTATCTAACTTTGAAACAAACTGATGCAATCAGTAAAATAGCGATAAATAAACCGGAGTGGGGTATCTGCTCCGGTTTTTTGGCAGAAAGGAGATATTTGATGAAAAAAATATGGAGAAAGTCTCTTAGCATTCTCTTGCTTATGATAACAGTTTTTACAGGGATTCCTGTAGCTGCTTCAGAACAAATACTGGAAAACGATCAGGAACAGATCATGCCAGCATCACCTGCAGATGATGCAGAACCATTATGTACCCTGATACAGGAAGATTCAAAAGGCGATGACGGAATAGCCATGACATCGTTAGATAATTCGAGCAACCTTAGAATCTTAAATCAGCGCTATGATGTATATTGGAATGGAAATGTACTTAATTCTCCATCGAAAACACTGAATCTGGCGATGGGATTAAAATGGATCGACAATGACGGATCAAATCCGGATGCAAACGGGAAATGGAGAATGGTATATTGCCTGGAGTGGCAGAAAAGTTCCCCTTCCGATAATCTGACATTTAATAATAAATGGACGAACCGTAAGGTACATTATGCACTTTACTATGGCTGCATGTACTGGGGAGAAACCTGCCGTTATCCTGGATATTCAGCAAATACCGGTGACTGGCGGGATGACTATGTGGTTACACAGACAGCAATCCATATTTTGAATGGGGAGTTCAGTCTGGCAACAGCCAAAGCTGCGATCAATCATGCGGATCCGGAAGCCGCATTAGCGAAAAACAGTGGCTTATCTGTACTACTGAAAGGGGTAAAATCTCCTTCAGCAGCAACAAAAAACAAGGTCATTACTGCAATTGAACATATTGTCAACGGAGCAAACAACAGCACCAATTATACCGGTTGGGACAGCGACGGATGGTTTAAGCTGAGTAACAGTACAACAACCTATGATGTCAGTGGTTATAAAGATACATGGAGTAAGAGTACCGATGGAAATTATTATTCCGGTGGAGCTTTCCATATTACCTTTAACAGTTATTACGGATATGATATGCGTGATCAAATAGATACCGTTGATATTTCGGCTCCTGCTGGCGTGAAAGTCCACAAAAAAGACAATAAAACATATTCGGATTTTGATGTCTATATTTCAGAAAAGCAGTATAATGACTGGTCTGTAACAGGGAAAGATATCCCGATTACTGTGAAGACTTCCTTGCGGGCCTGGTGGGGATGCGCTATGTATGAGTCAAAAGATACCAGTTTGCAGCCGATTGGTTTTATTACATGGACTGGTACGGGAGGTACATACTCCGTAAGCAAAACAATTACGCTGCATATCCCCAAAGATCCAACGAAAAGTTCAAAACCGGTCAGCGTAGAAGTAATAAAAAAGGATTCTTTAACGGGTGAAGCTTTAGCAGGATGTGATTTTACTGTTTACGAGTATCAGCCGAGTACCGGTAATTATGTAGCAAAAGGCAAGCTTGGCTGGGATACTACAAATAAGAAATACAGCAGTGATGCAAATGCATCTCTGAAAGAAGCATTAAAAACAAACTTTCAGGAAAACGGGAACCAGGGAAAATTCAAAATAGTGGAAACATCCGTTCCGGCTGGTTATACATCTTCCTCGGCCTGGTCACAAGTGTTTAGTGTATTGGCAACAGATACCAGTTCCACGGCAAAATTTTCATATAATGTAACAAATGATCCGACAAGAATTCTTATTAAAAAAGTAGATGAAGAGGGAAAAGCGATCACAGGTGCACACCTGGAAATTTATGATTCGGATAATAAAAAGGTGGCAGAATTTGATTCTTCTGCAGATGGCAATGAAATAGACAGGCTGGTTGTTGGAAAAACATATATACTCAAGGAAACCTCTGTGCCTCCGGGATATGTAAAAGCAGATAATGTTTCATTCCTTGTCCAGGATACAAAGGAAATTCAAACCGTCACCATGACTGACAAATGGACAAAAACGGAATTTGCTAAGATCTCCCTGGCAGATAAAAAAACGGTTGTTCCCGGAGCTTCTTTGGAGTTACGCAAGGCAAAAGATATTGCGGACAGTGTTGTTACAACGATTACCGGGAAGAAAGTACAATGGGTATCAGGCGAAGATCCGGAAGTCTTTTATGGCATCCAACCCGGTGTTTACTGGCTGGTTGAAACAAAAAGTCCTTCGGGATATGCTTTGTCCGATCCGGTTCAGGTAACTATAGAAGAAAACCTTACCAATACAGTGACCATGTATGATCTTCCGTATACAGATTTAACCGTCATTAAAAAAATCCGTGCAGATCATATCAATTTTGCAAACGGGAATCCGACATTTGTAATTACGGTAAAAGGAAATGATCTTCTTGGGAATCGTCACGAATATAGCGCATTTTATGAGTTTACAAAAGAGTATGTGCAGCAGCATACAGAAAGTGACGGATATGTGTCAGTAAAATATACCTGGAAGGGAATTCCGGCCGGTAATGCTTATGAAGTTACGGAAAATGATGTGAACCGCTATTATCTGTCGCAGGTAACATCCGCAGATGAGAATGTATCTATTGAGCGGCTGCAGGAATCGGCATATGGGGTGCGGCCAGAAGATACCTTTCGAGTAATCGCGGACTTACAGAGCAGGCTCACTGGGACAACGATCACATTTGAAAATGAAAAATATACCTGGGGCGATTGGAGCCATAATGCAATTGTTAAAAATACGATTCAGATAATCCAGTCGAGATAAGTGAAGGGCAGTTATTTTACGAATTGATTCGTAAGGTAGCTGCCTTTCACAATAGAAATTTATTTTCTCAAAAAACGAACCCGGTTCGCGTTATCAAAGAAAGACTGACCTTTTTTCATATCTATGACCGCCCATATTTTTTATGATAACTGTTTCAGTATATGGAGAAAAAGTAAAGGGGGAAGAAAATGACAAATGTAAAAGATCGATACGAGTTTATCGAAGAAATGTTTGAAAAACTTGGTCGGATATCCGTAGAGCAGATTGTAGGACGGTATACGAAACTGATTCCGAGAGGAAGACACTGGATGGGGCTATGTCCTTTTCATCGAGATACAAAACTCGGGTCCTTTATTGTAACACCGGATAAGGGTATGTGGAAATGCTTTTCGTGCGGAGATGAGTACGCTGGGAACGGAGTAAAATTTGTATCTTTGTACAAAAATATAACATATCTCGAAGCTGCTTTTGAGATAGCATATGAATTCGGACTTATCACGTATGATGAATATCGCAGATATTATCGTAGAAAATATGATGAACTATATGTAAAGAAAATAGAAAGCAGATATTCTCAAAATCAGAAGAAAAAAGTGGTACGAAAAAAAGTGAATCCTGTGATTATACATAACGTATATCAGTGTCTGAAAGACTGCTGTTCCTTAAGTGAACATCACAGGCTCAGCTTGATACGGGATCGTAAAATATCGTTGGAACGAATTGAGCAGGATTATTTTACCTGTCCTACAAACTGGAGACAGAAAGATACCATTATTACCAGGATCAAAGAAAAATATCCTGCGTATACAGATGAGATTTTAATGAATATACCTGGATTTTTCTATGACAAAAAGCGTGGAAAACTTAGTTTTACAGGGCATAAAGGTCTGGGAATATTGATCCGAAATTCGGATAGCAGAATTGTGGCTATCCAAATCAGGAAAGATACGATTCAGGAAGGTGATTCCAGATACATCTGGTTTTCCTCTTCATTTGCCACATACAATCCGGACGAATATAACGGTGGTAATGGCTGTGGCAGCCCCAAAGACGTATGCTATCCTCAGATGTTAAAGAAACATACTTTATGCATCACAGAAGGGCGTTTTAAATCTGAGAAATTAACAGAGTCTGGTAATATCAGCATTTCTGTTCAGGGAGTAACTTCATGGCATGGTATTGAAGAAACGATTAAGCATATGAATGGGATTCATAATGTCTTTATTTTTTTCGATGCAGACATTCTGGGGAAACATGTACTTTTTATGCAGAGCGAAAAAATGATCCGGAAGATACAGGATGAATTTCCAGGATTATATATCCGGTATGCGTTTTGGTCAAAGAAAAATGGCAAAGGTATTGATGACTGTATTATTGCCGGTAATATAAGTAAAGTGAAATATTATGAGGCGAAAAGAGCTGCTGAAATATGCAACGATGCATACACACATGCGCTTGGTGAGTACCATGTAGCTAACTTACGGGAATTAAAGCAGGAAAGAGCAAAGGAGTTTGAAGACTATCTTCAGATTCTGACAGAATCCATGCTTGGATTATAAAAGGAGCGGAAAAGAATGAAATTTGAAAAAGATATGAAAGAATGGAACATGTTTGGTGAGTTATACGCACTGCTGAAAAAGTGCACGATGGAACATATGAGTCAAAAGAAATTATGGGCTTTATGCGTGGAATTCGGTCAAAAATACAGTGAAGAAGGAGATTTTGATTCTTTATCGTATCAGTTGGCATGTGATCTGTATTCGTACAGCTTATTTGACAACCGGACCTGTTCGCTTACTTTCGAAAATGATTCGGAAGAGAAGAAAATGTTCACGACATTTTATAAGCTATGTCAAAAATATTGGACTCGGCAGACGGAAACAGAAGATGCTTATTGGAATGGCTGTGTGAAAGAGTTAAGTGAATTTGAAAATCAATTTTCTACAATAAAAGGAGAGCCATTTGCACTTTCACAGGCATGGGCCATAACCGTTATCGAATATTGGAATAAGAAAAATTAACACTTTTGCGCATACATCGTCTGGTGTATGCGTTTTTCCATGTATGCAATAAAAGAAGAAAGGATGGGTTGAAAATGCAAGGAAAGAAAAAAATCTGTGCTATTTTTGCAACAGTGATTTTATTTTTATCAGTTTTTATCTATGTCACACGATTTGATGTTAGAGAAGGCTTGTGTGCAGAGGCAGGAACGGATATAGAATATATATTAAATGAAAATAATTTACACGATTATATCAATGTAAGCAGGGTCTTTGATAAGTATTTGACCATTGACAGTACTGGCGTGAATACTAGGCGTTCCGGGGAATATACGATTAAGGTTATCAATCGGATAACCGGTGATGTATTAAAAGTGCCATTATCCATTGTTGATACAAAGGATCCACAGGTTGAGTGGAATGATTATATACCGCAGATCCTGGTTGGTTGCTCTATTACCGCAGATATCTTTGTAAAGAACGCAGTGGATGATGCTGGGATTGGGAAAATATACTTTTATTCAGAAGAAGGCGGCCGGCAATCATCATTTACTCCGCAAAGTGAAGGAACGTATTCCGTATCGGTTGTTGTACAGGATATTAATAATCGAAAAGTGTCAAAAGAGGTATCTATCTGCGCGATCCAATAAAGCGAACCGGGTTCGCATAAATGTAAATTTGAATAGTTGTGAGGCGTATCTTGTAAAATTTAAAGCTAAATTAAAGGAATTTGAGTATTATACATTTTATGATAGTAGAACTGAATATGAAGAGGACAAGCAGGCAAATTTGATTATGCTAAGAAAGCAATTTGTGTCTAGGGCACTTGAGAGTATGATGGGAAATTCTACATCAGAAATTTATGCATATATGAAACCTAATACAGTAATTATTCCTGAAATTATTATAAAATATGTATCAGCTAAAGAATGGAGAAAAAAATGTACTTAAATACTTTGAAAAAGGATGAAATGTATAAATCGGTTTCCGAAATAGTCGGAACAAACATAGAAACAGTTAAAAAGTTTGTGAGAGAAAATGCAGATCAGATCGTTGGGTGGCATTATGATGATCGTAACATTTGCCTAATGGATTTGTCTCATCTATTAAAGGAAACTGAAATAAAACAAATTGATTCACTGGTTATGAGCCAGTTCATGGCTAATTAAAGGGAACCAAAAGAAAGGAAAAGCACAATCCAGACGGTATCAGCGGCAGTCTACAAGAATAAATTGTGATTACACAAGATTGGTGCTATAAAATAAGAGAAAAGTTCCTGCCGGGGCAGCCGCCCCGGTGGTATGGATAGGAAGGCAGGAAAGCAATATGCACATCAGCTATAAACCACTCTGGCATACACTGTTGGAGCGTGATATGAGGAAAGAAGATTTAAGGCTTGCCGCCGGTATGACAACGAATATGATTGCCAACATGAGCAAAGAGGGAAAGCACATCAGCATGGACACATTAGCCCGTATCTGCGAAACGCTGAATTGTGAGATTACCGATGTGATTGAGTTAGTACCAGACGAGCCTGCTTCCACAGGAGGTAAGGAACATGAGCGAATTGAAACCAAGAATAACGGAAAACGGAATTGATTATATCCTTGTCGGAGATTACTACATCCCGGACTTGAAACTGTCGGAAGAACGCCGCCCCATCGGAAAGTATGGACGGATGCACCGGGAATATTTAAGAGAAGTCCACCCAGCCAGATTGAACACATTGATACTGACCGGAGAATTGTGGATATATCTTGCAGACCTGAACGAACAGGCACAGGAACGGTTAGACACTATCATGGAGCAAATGAAAGCTGCCGAGGACTTGAAGCGTATCCGTCAAATGGAATGGGTGCAACGGTGCAATAATATCCACAACCGAGCAGAAGAAATTGTTTTGCATGAGATGATTTATTCATAACGGTATGATAGAATGATTATGACAAATCGGAATCGACTGCGGAGGTAAGTATATGAAATACGCAATAGAATTGTATTACGATAAAGAAACGGAACAAAAACTTTTTAATCTGGCAAAACGAGTAGCTGATGAAAAATTGAGTACTAAGTTCTTAGAATGGAAAACTAGACCACATCTTACATTGGCTTGTTTCAATGATGTTAATGAAGTGAAATGTATTCAGCAATTAAAAAATTTTGCACAAACACATAAGCCTATGCCTGCATATATTGGCTCCATTGGAATGTTTAATGACACAAGGACAATTTTTGCATCACCTGTAATGAATGATAGTATGTATCAATTTCAGAGAGAATTACATAAATGCTTACAAGATTTTGATACAACTGGATGGGAATGGTACTGTCCAAATAGTTGGGTACCCCATTGTACATTAGCTCTTACAAAAGAAGATGATGAAGAGGTTTTTTATAAAGCCAGTGATTTGATTTTGCACGAGTTTAGAAAAATAAGCGGAAAATTTGTTTCTGTAGGATTAGTGAAAATATCATTTCCTGTCGAGGAAATATATACCATTGAATTGAATAGTTAAATTCCAATTTTTGAAACTGAGAAATCGGAAGTTGTAGGGAGGTATCGTGATGAAACGAATGATCGCAATTTTACTTATTTCAATCAATATAATTTCTTTGACTGCCTGTACGCAGAAGGCAGGGGAAAATGAAAAATATCAAGTTGTTGCTGCTGAGTATCCGAGTATGGCAAAGTATCCAGATGAAAGTAAATATACGAAATTAAATGGGGACTTTGACAGTGATGGTTTTGATAAGGTTTACGATGCATGGTGGGCCGATCGCAAAAAACAGATGAATCAACCGGATGGTTATAGAGATGGTCTGGATAGCTATCTGTCCACGCTTGTGCCACAGCTGCTCAGTGAAACCGGTGGAGAAAACAAAGCTTGTTCTCCGATTAATATTTATATGGCTCTTGCCATGCTGGCGGAGGTGACCGATGGTAATAGCCGAAGCCAGATTCTGAACCTGCTTGATTGCAATGATATAAACTCTCTTCATGAGAAGGCGTCTGCAGCCTGGAATGCAAATTACTGTGATGACGGTGCCGTAACCAGCATTCTCGCAAATTCTCTGTGGATGAACGATCAAATCAAATTTAAGCAGAATACTTTGGATTCGCTGGCAAAATATTATTATGCATCCTCCTTCCGGGGAGAAATGGGATCTGCCGCTTATGATAAGGCACTTCAGGAGTGGATGAATCAACAGACTGGTGGACTTCTGGAAGAACAGGCCTCGAAATTGTCGATGGATCCGGAGACCATCCTTGCCCTGGCTTCTACCATTTATTTCCGCGCAAAATGGGATGGAGAGTTTTCTGAAAGTAATACAAAGCCGGATACATTTCATGCTGACAATGGTGATGTGACTTGTGATTTCATGCACCAGAGCAATACAAATACGTATTATTGGAGCGAGCGCTTTTCAGCAGCAGCCAAAAAGCTGGAAGGCAGCGGATATATGTGGTTTATACGGCCGGATGAGGGCATAACACCGGAGGAACTGCTTGCCGATGAGCATACCATGGAATTTCTTCTCAGCAGCGGTGAGAAAGCCGAAAGCAAATTTTTGATGGTGAATTTAGCAGTTCCTAAGTTTGATGTGGCATCCGATATGGAGCTGAAAAAGGATTTGATGAACCTTGGTATTACGGATATCTTTGACCCGGAAACCGCTGATTTTTCTCCTATGACCGATGATACAGCGGCATATCTTTCTCAGGCTAAGCATGCGGTGCGTGTTGCGGTTGATGAGGAAGGAGTTACGGCTGCGGCCTACACAGTGATGATGACAGCAGGTGCGTGCGCTCCGCCGGAGGAAGAGGTTGATTTCATTTTAAACCGACCGTTTATATTTGCTATCACAGGGACAGACGGATTGCCGCTGTTTGTGGGAATTGTTCATCAGCCGCAGGTGTAGTCTAGGTGGTTTCAAGAAAATTCTTCTTGTCCGAAGGGCAAGAAGGGGAGCTTCAGACCTTTGTACAGGAAGATATGCTTATAGATGGAGAACTGGCAATGGACGATAGGGGACATTTCTTGATACAGGCTGTTTGTGGAGACGATGCCTATGTATTATTTGACGAAATTGGAAAGGGATGTGCTGCTATGCTGAGAAAGTTGAATTGTTTTTTAAACATCGTTATTGGTTCATTTATAGGAGTTTTCATTGGGTTCGGAATTTATAAGTTTTGGCATTTTAAAATCTATCCAAATTTATATGCCATGCAGTCTGCACCGTGGTACACAGAGTTGCTGTTGGATGGTGTCTTGGTGACAGTTTTTGTGATTGTATGTATTACCCTAAAGCTGATTATTTTGAAGAAGTTAAATCCATAAATTCCCGTTGAACAAAATCACTGCGCGATGGCCTGCCAAGGCTGTGGCGCAGCTTTCTTTT
>ERZ506929.708-NODE-708-length-13063-cov-8.721248_pt1 | contig 13063 bp, 9 predicted proteins | sample MGYA00513173_ERZ506929 | MGnify/ENA metagenome assembly ERZ506929 | reverse complement strand
CCATGGCTATGGGAGAAGGCGGACCGGAGCTTGTAAAACAGCTTCTGAATAAGACATATGATATTAAGATGCCGGGGGTAGTCGGAATCTACTTAGATGGCGAGCCGATGAAAGGTGTCGGACCACAGGACGTGGCACTTGCAATCATCGGTGCGACATTCGGCAATGGCTATGTTAACAATAAAGTGATGGAATTCGTAGGACCTGGTGTGAGTAAGTTAAGTGCGGACTTCCGTATCGGTATCGATGTTATGACGACAGAGACGACCTGTCTGTCATCCATCTGGAAGACCGATGATAAGATCAAAGAATTCTATGACATTCATGGAAGAAGTGAAGATTACAAAGAACTCAACCCGGGAGATGTTGCTTACTATGACGGTATGGTATACGTGAACTTAAGCGAGATCAAACCAATGATCGCAATGCCATTCCATCCGTCTAATGTATACACGATCGATGAAGTGAGAACCAACTTAAAAGACATCCTTCATGATGTAGAACAAAAAGCACTGGTAAGTCTCGACGGAGCAGTTGACTATTCTCTGCAGGATAAGATTGTAAATGGGCAGTTATATGTGGATCAGGGAATCATCGCAGGATGTGCCGGCGGCGGATTTGAAAATATCTGTGCAGCAGCAGATATCATCAAAGGACATTATATCGGTTCCGATGAGTTTACATTCAGTGTATATCCTGCAAGTACACCGATCTACATGGAACTTGTGAAGAACGGAGCAGTTGCTGACCTTATGGAAGCAGGAACGATCGTGAAGACGGCATTCTGCGGACCATGCTTCGGTGCCGGAGATACCCCTGCAAACAACGCATTCTCGATCCGTCACTCAACCAGAAACTTCCCGAACCGTGAAGGATCCAAACTTCAGAGCGGACAGATCGCATCGGTTGCACTTATGGATGCACGTTCCATCGCAGCAACAGCAGCGAATAAGGGATTCCTTACACCTGCAACTGACCTGGATGTGGAATATAAAGGACAGACTTATCATTTTGATAAGAACATTTATGCGAACCGTGTCTTCGACAGCCATGGTGTAGCAGATCCATCGGTAGAGATCAAGTTCGGACCAAATATCAAAGACTGGCCTGCAATGGCAGCACTTCCGGAAAACTTACTTCTGAAAGTGGTATCTGAGATCCATGATCCGGTCACCACAACAGATGAACTGATTCCATCCGGTGAGACCTCTTCTTACAGATCCAACCCTCTGGGACTTGCAGAATTTGCATTGTCCAGAAAAGATCCTGCTTATGTAGGCCGTGCGAAGGAAGTACAGAAAGCTGAAAAAGCAATTGAAGCAGGACAGTGTCCGTTAGAAGTATTAGATGAACTGAAACCGGTTATGGATAAGATCCACGAGACATATCCGGAGACAGGAAAAGGTAATCTCGGAATCGGAAGCACGATCTTTGCAGTAAAACCGGGAGATGGTTCTGCAAGAGAGCAGGCAGCATCCTGTCAGAAGGTACTCGGCGGCTGGGCAAATATTGCGAACGAATATGCAACCAAGAGATATCGTTCGAACCTGATCAACTGGGGTATGCTTCCATTTATCACGGAGGAAGATCACGAGAACTTAAGCTTCCGTAACGGCGACTATATCTTCGTGCCGGAGATCAGAAAAGCAGTGGAAGATAAGAATGCCGAGATCAAGGCTTATGTGGTTGGAGATTCTCTGAAAGAGATCACGCTGAAGCTTGGTGATATGACCGATGCGGAAAGAGAGATCATCCTGAAAGGATGTCTGATCAATTATTATAGAGGATAGGCAGTAAATAATAGTATAAATTACAGATGCGGACAAAAAAGCACTCCGGGAAGGTTTAGGTGACCTTTCGGAGTGTTTTTTATTGCCAGTGCATTCGAAAGAAGCTGTCAGTGGCAGGTCCTGAAGATTGGCATGTGTTCGTGAAGAACTGATCAAGTAGGGCGACGAACTCTTAAGCCAGAGCAATGAACCACATACAGATCTGGTGCAGAAAGAAGTGGTCGGTGAAGACGTGAAGATGAGCCTCATCCTTGCACATGCGGAAGACCAGATGATGAGTACGGAAGTATTCAAGGTTCTGGCAGAAGAAATGATTGAACTTTATAAAAAAGTGAACAAATAAATTAGAATTATTTTAATAACCTTTTTTCTCTCCAATATAAACAAAAAAATATGATATGATACATGCAACAGAATTTGAAGCAAAAGACTCTTATATATAGATAATATATATAAGAACAAAAAAATTATAAAAACTCATATCTGAGGGAGGGCACGATATGAAATGCAGTGTAAAGAAATTCTCGGAAATGTACGAGGCTGCCTACCGCGATCTGTACCGTTATGCACTGTGCCTGATGAAGGACCCGCAGGAAGCAGAAGATGCAGTAAGTGAAGCGGTCGTTACAGCTTACGAGAATATACATAAATTAAAAAAAGAAGAAGCATTCCGCAGCTGGATTTTTACGATTCTTACCAATAAATGTAAGAAGAAATGGAAGAAAGTTTCGAAAGAATCTTCGGAAAGAGAAGAAGAATTTCCAGAGCAGTCCACGTTACCGGATTATGATCTGGCGATTGATGTAAGGAAGGCTTTTTTCGTATTGTCTGAAGAGGAACAGATCTTAGTGGGTCTATCTGTATTCGGTGGATATTGCAGCCAGGAGATTGGAGAGATGATGAAACTGAATCCGAATACGGTGCGGTCGAAGCGCAGCCGGGCACTAAGGAAGATGGAATGTGTGCTGGACGGATACAGAGAACATATGATGCGGTAGAAGGGAGTGAAAAATGTATGAAGCGTGAGAATGAATATGAGAAAACCGGGTATAAAAAAGAGACAGGTTCTGAAGAGTATCAGAAAAATGGGAAAAAACAGAATGAATACTGTGAACAGAATATAGTAGACCAGATTTTACAAATGTCGGAAGATACAGAAGTTCTGAATCGTCTGAAGCCGGAAAACATAGCAAAATTATTAGAGAATAAAAAGCAAAAGAAGCATTTCCGCCCGTACCAGATCGGACTTGTAGCGGCAGCCTGTGTGGCGGTCGTGGCGGGAACTGTAGTGTGGCAGTATGGAAGGATGCATAATGGAGTGATAAATTCTTCAGGTGTGTCAGGTAGCAATGCAGGCAGCAGTGCAGGAAATAGCAATACAGAAAATAAGATCAGTAACAGTAAAAAAATCCGGGCAGCCCGAAGTTATGATGAAATCTATAAATATATCAAACGCGCACAGGATAATTCCGGCATAGCAATGTATGCAAGAGGCGGGAATGAGATCGATGTACAGGATTCTGCTTCAACAGCAAAATCAACAGAGTCTTCAATAGCAAAATCAACAGCACCTTCATCGACAGCTTCTGCAACAGATACTGGTATTGCAACAACGGCTGCAAAAGGGAACTATTCACAGACCAATATCCGTCAATCCGGCGTAGACGAGGGTGACATTGCTAAAACAGATGGAACATACCTGTATGTGAGAGAAGACAATGGACGGACGATCGACATTGTAGATGTCAGGAATGGATTAAAAAAATATAACGAAATTACACTGGGAGAAGAGTATAATATCCAGGAATTTTATGTAAATACAGAACAGAGAAAATTAATTGTTGTATGTCAGAAAGACTGCACGGATAAGAATAGTAAGAAGCAGGTGAACACAGATAACTGGAATCAATCGAATACAGCAGCGGTTACTTATAATATAGAAAATATACAAAAGCCGGTCAAAGAAGGCGAAGTCACACAGAGTGGCACTTATCATTCTTCCCGTATGGCGGATGGGTATCTGTATCTGTTCAGTGAATATTATACAGGCAGTGATATGGTAAAAGAGAAACCGCTAACTTATGTACCGCTTGTGAATGATAAAGAGATGAGCCAGGCCAGCATCTGTCTGCCGCCGGTGAACTGCGGAACGATGTACGAAGTAATCAGCTCTGTGGATATCAGTAAACCGGATGAGACAGTAGATAATAAAGCAGTTCTTTCTGGGGGAGGGAAGATGTATGTCAGCGGAAAGAACATTTATTATTACGAATCAGAATGGCAGCAGGAGAATCAGACTGTAACAACCCTTAGAAAGATTTCTTATACGAAAGGGAAACTAAAGGCTGTAGCGCAGGGAAAAGTAAAAGGATACCTGAATGATACCTTTTCTCTGGATGAATACAAAGGGAATCTGAGATTATTTACAACCAATAATGATGAAAATCTGGTAATAATCTTGGATAAAAAATTAGACAAAATCAGTTCTATTGAGAATCTGGCGAAAGGAGAGTCCATCTATTCCGCAAGATTCATGGGAGAGACCGGATATTTTGTGACATACGAGCAGGTAGATCCGTTATTCAGCGTAGATCTGTCTGATCCAGAAAAACCTAAGATTCTCGGTAAGTTAAAGATTCCGGGATTCTCGGAATACCTGCATTTTTACGGAGAGGATAAATTGCTTGGAATCGGTATGTCAACAGATGAAGAATCTGGCATGTCAGAAGGTGTGAAAGTTACCATGTTTGATATTTTAGACCGCGCAGATGTCAAAGAAGAAGCCACACTTGTTCTGGATGATCTTTATAGAACAAATGCAGCATACGATTACAAATCAGTTCTTGTCGATGCGGCCAAAAACCGAATCGGATTCTCTGGTTACAGCCAGAATGGAGAAATATACTGCCTGCTGACCTATAACGAAAAAGAAAAGAAATTCGACACAATTCTAAAAGAAGACATCAATGGAAATACTTCGCAGGGTGTCCGTGGAATATATATAGAAGATACACTGTATGTGATCAGTGGAAATATTATTGAAGCTTATGATATGAATACAGGGGAGAAAACCGGGGATATCATATTGTAAATTAGGTGTTTAATTGATATTTAATGTATTAACTTAAGTCGTGACTGGTTGCGGAAGTTAATAATTAAGTACCAGGAGCAGTAACCTTTGTGTCGGCCACTACAGTACAGAAATTAGCGATAATCCTTATAAATCCGCTAATATTTCAAATTTTTTATAGTTGTATTTCATAACCTTCCGTTACCACAAAGGTTACACTTCCGGCACTTAATTCTTCAGGCATTCGATACACACGGAATAAAAAGTAGGAAACCGTTCCAGTGAATGTGTAGGAGGTGTTGGAAATAGTTAAGCGTCAAAATTATGCGTTGAGTTTTCGAAATTTGCTTGTTTGAGCCGGATGGCGAGTTGCAAATTTCGAAGGCCCGCTTTTAGCATAATTTTGACGCTTTAGTATTTCCCACCGACGCAACCTGAACAGGAACGGTTTCCTACTTTTTATTCTGGTCCGGGTATCCGTCAGCCTGATGCATTAAATACAAGTAAAATTTGTTAAATCTTCCCGCCAATTCAATTACTAACATTTAACAAAATCTTTGTAAAACCATGATAGAGCCCCCTAAACAAAAGTGATAGGATATTCACCGTACGAGAAATGATGAAAAAAGAAAGCAGTCATCAGGCTGCAAAGGAGGAAAAGGAATGTCAGAAATTGCGTTGAGGAATGTCTGTAAGCAATTCGATTCAGAGCATTATGGAGTAAAGGACTTTAATCTGGACATTCATGATAAAGAGTTTGTGATTTTTGTTGGGCCTTCCGGATGTGGAAAGTCAACGACATTAAGATTGATAGCAGGTCTTGAAGAGATTACAGATGGTGAGTTATGGATTGATGGAAAACTCTGCAATTACCTGGAACCGAAAGAGAGGGATATGTCGATGGTATTTCAGAATTATGCATTATATCCGAATATGACGGTCTACGGAAATATTGCTTATTCACTGAAGATCCGGAAAGTACCAAAAAAGGAGATTGATCAGAAAGTCAGACAGGTGGCAAAGATCCTGGAGATTGATTCCCTGCTAGACCGTAAACCAGTTGCACTGTCCGGAGGGCAGAAGCAGAGAGTGGCGATCGGAGCGGCAATCATCCGACAGCCGAAAGCATTTCTGATGGATGAACCACTTTCCAATCTGGATGCCAAATTACGTGCCCAGATGCGTGTGGAACTTCAGAAATTACATAAAGAACTGGATACAACAATCATCTATGTTACGCATGACCAGACAGAAGCGATGACATTGGGAACAAAAATTGTGGTTATGAGAGACGGGCTGATCCAGCAGGTAGATACACCGCAGAGCATTTATGACAATCCAATCAACAAATTCGTAGCAGGATTTGTCGGTTCTCCGTCGATGAACTTTATCGCATGTGATGTGTATGCAGAAAGAGAGAAGACGGCATTGATTTTTGCAACAACCGGACCTGTGAAGAAGGTATATCTGACCGGACAGAATGCGGAAATCATCCGTGAAAAATACAATGGAAAACGAGTGATCTTAGGAATCCGCCCGGAAGACATCTATGAGTATGAGGAGGCAAAAGCCGGTGGGTTCGAGCAGAACAGTGTAGGCGTGGAAGAGACTGTTGTGACAAGAGAAATGCTTGGTGCAGAAGTGGTGCTGTATTTTGATGAGCAGCATAAAACACATGCGGTCAGATTACAGCCATCCAACCAGACAAAGGTGGGAGAAAAGGTGAAGCTGTATTTGGATATGGACCGTGCCCATGTATTTGATATAGAGACAGAAGAAAATGTCTTGTACAGGAAAGGATGTTAAGAATGAAAAAGAAAAAGAAATTGCGGATTACGCCATATTTCTATCTGGTACCCAGTCTTCTGATATTTGCCGTATTTCTGTTCTATCCATTTGTGAAGACAGTTTACTTAAGTCTGTTTATGACAAATAAAATGGGACAGGCAAAGTTGTTCGTAGGACTTCAGAACTATGTGGATCTGCTGACTTCAGAGTCATTTAGAAATAGTTTGAAAGTAACGTTAATCTTTGTAGTGATCGTAGTATTCGGCGGAATGCTTCTGGGACTGATCGCAGCAGTACTGTGTAATAAGGCATTTCCGGGAATCCGGGTATTCAGTACGGCATATGCACTGCCGATGGCAATCGCATCAAGTTCGGCAGCCATGATATTCCAGATCATGCTTCATCCGGCAGTCGGAATTGTAAATAAGCTTCTGGGACTGGATATCAACTGGCTGAATGATCCGCACACAGCACTTTACTGTGTGGCAATCCTGACGGCATGGCTGAACAGTGGGATTAACTTCCTGTATTTTTCGGCAGGACTTGGAAATATTGACGAGACCATTTATGAAAGAGCATCCGTGGACGGGGCAAGCGGAGTACAGCAGTTCTTCAGCTTAACACTTCCGGGACTTTCACCGATCATGTTCTACACCGTAGTGGTAAATATTATTCAGGCTTTCCAGTCATTTGGACAGATCAAGATCCTGACAGAGGGCGGACCGAATGAATCGACCAATGTAATCGTATATTCTATTTACCGGGATGCGTTCTTCAACTATAAATTCGGAAGCGCATCTGCACAGTCAGTTATCTTATTTGTGATCATCATGCTGGTAACGCTGGTAATGTTCCGTATTGAAAAGAAGGGAGTGAATTATTAATGAGTCAGTCAGAAAGTATGGCAATTCCAATGGAGGGACGTTTATCAAAAAGCGAACTTCTGGAATTAAAGAATAAAATGAATGCCAGGGCACTTGCGAAAAAGAGAAGCCGTACAGCATTAAGACTTGTGGCAAATGTTGTATTTGCAGTATTGATTTTACTTCCACTTTTGTATGCAATAAGCATCGCATTTATGCCATCGAATGAATTATTTACAACAGATCTGAATCTGCTTCCAAAGCATCCGACATTACAGAATTTTAAAGAGGCATTTACAACGGTGCCGTTATTCCGGTTTATCGTGAACTCATTCATCATGGCAGGATGTATTACGATCGGGCAGATCATCTCATGCTCGCTGGCAGCATTTGCATTTTCATTCCTGGATTTTAAGGGAAAAGGATTATTATTCGCAGTCGTTATGGCAACGATGATGGTCCCTGGAGAAGCAACGATCATCTCCAATTATTTGACAGTAGGTAACTGGGGAATCCTGGACACTTATCCGGTACTGATTATTCCATACCTGACATCGGCAATGGGAATCTTCCTGTTTCGTCAGTTCTATATGACCTTCCCGATGTCTTTATATGAATCTGCAAAACTGGATGGGTGCAGTAACTTAAGATTTATTGCCAAGATCCTAATTCCGCTTACCAAGTCGGCAATCGGGGCAATGGCAGTCTATACATTTATTAATGCATGGAACATGTATATGTGGCCATTACTGGTTACAGGTTCCAACAATATGAGAACGGTACAGATCGGTATCAGCATGCTGGACAGCGTAGATTCGCAGTCGATCACACTGATGATCGCGGGAGTTGTGATGATCATTATCCCGTCGATTTCCATCTTCATCATAGGTCAGAAACAGCTGATCAGAGGAATGTTCTCGGGAGCCGTAAAAGGCTAAAGGTTCTAACATTATAACAGTAGAAACGGGAAATAAAAATACGTACAGTCCCGATTCTATATATCAAAGTATGCAAGAGAAGCTGCCAGTGGCAAGTTCTCTGCATATAACATCTGTGTATAACACATACACGTACAATACCAAGATATCAGAGATAAATGAATAAAATAATCTGCAAACCAATATTTATCTCTGATATTACAAAAATGAAAACAAAAATTTCTCAGGAGGGAAAAGTATTATGAAGAAAAAAGCAGTTTCATTATTGCTTGTGGCAGCAATGGCAGCCGGAATGCTGGCAGGATGTGGCAATGGAAAATCATCTGTGAGCCAGAATGGTTCCGACGGAAGTAAAGACAGCAATGAAAAAGTAGAAATGGCTGATGCAAAAGACGTAGATGGAACAACGATCACATTCTGGCATTCCATGGGTGGTGTTAACGGGCAGGCAATTGATGCGCTGGTAAAGAAGTTCAATGACGAGAACAAATATGGAATCAAAGTAGAGTCACAGTATCAGGGCGAGTATGATGATTCCCTGAATAAGTTAAAGAGTGCACAGATCGGTAACATGGGTGCAGATCTGGTGCAGGTATATGAAGTTGGTACACGATTTATGATCGAATCCGGATGGACCGTTCCGATGCAGGAAATGATCGATGCAGATAAATATGATGTGTCTCAGATCGAACCAAACTTGTCAGCATATTATACAATTGATGATAAATTATATTCTATGCCATTTAACTCCTCTACACCGATCATGTATTATAATAAAGACATGTTCGACAAAGCAGGAATCGCGGATGTACCTGACAGTCTGGAAGGAATTGATAAGATTGGTGAACAGCTGATGTCAAAAGGCGGAGCCAGTGAAGTAATGTCTCTTGGAATCTATGGATGGTTCTTCGAGGAACTTATCGGAAAACAGGGACTTAACTATGCAAATAATGGAAATGGACGAGATAAGACAGCAACAGCAGTTGAGTTTGATAAAAACGGTGCAGCCAAAAATATTCTGACTGAGTGGCAGAAATTAAATAAAGATGGATATGCACCGATCGTAGGAAAAGGCGGGGACGCAGGACTTGCAGATTTCTCAGCAGGAAAATCAGCCATTACACTGGGATCTACAGCATCCTTAAAGCAGATCCTTCAGGATGTGAATGGTAAATTCAATGTTGGAACAGCATACTTCCCTAAGGTAAAAGAAAGTGATAAAGGCGGCGTGTCTATCGGTGGTGCATCTTTGTGGGCTCTGGACAATAAAGATCCAAAGAAACTCCGTGCAACATGGGAATTCGTAAAATTCCTGATCTCTCCAGAGTCTCAGGCATACTGGAATGCACAGACAGGTTATTTTCCAGTTACAACAAAGTCACAGGACGAGCAGACATTTAAAGACAACATTGCACAGTATCCACAGTTCCAGACAGCGATCGATCAGCTGCATGATTCTTCACCGAAGTATTGCGGAGCGTTGTTGAGCGTATTCCCAGAGGCAAGAGCAACGGTAGAATCTGAAATTGAAAGTATGCTGAATGGAAAAGAAGATGTAGATACAGCGGTACAGAAAATGTCAGATACGATTAACAAATCCATCAAAGACTATAACACTGTAAATAATTAGAAAAAGAAGAGGCGTTACAATTGAGTAATACAAAAGTATTTGCGCACAGAGGTGCCAGCGGCTATGCTCCGGAAAACACACTGGAGGCATTTGCCCTGGCAATCAGACAGGGGGCGGACGGAATCGAGCTGGATGTACAATTATCCAGCGACGGAGTTCCGGTTGTCATTCATGACGAGACAATCGACCGGGTGACAGATAAGACCGGTTATGTAAAAGATTATACACTTCAGGAATTAAAAGAACTGACTGTATTAAAGGATAGATTTCCTGCATACAGCCAGTCAAAAATTCCGACATTAAAAGAAGTTTTGGAAGCAGTAAAACCATCTGGCATTCAGGTAAATATAGAATTAAAGACGGGAATTTACTGGTATCCGGATATTGAGAAAAAGGTTGCAGAGATTGTAGAAGAAACAGGAATGAAAGACCGGATCGTATACTCGTCTTTCAATCATTACAGTGTGCAGCGGCTGAAAGAAATCGTACCGGATGCAGAGACGGCGTATCTGTACAGCGACGTAATATTGAATGTGGAAGGATATGCCAAAGAGACAAACGTAGATGGTTTACATCCGGCGGTATATCATGTGAAGATGGCCGATTTCCTGGAAGAATATAAAAAGAGTGGTCTGAAGGTCCGTGTCTGGACTGTGAATGAAGAAACCGATATGAAAGAACTGATAGAAGCAGGCATAACTGCAGTGATCACAAATTATCCGGATGTGGCCGTCCGTGTCCGGAAAGAAAGTGAGAACTAAAGCGGATGCTGGGAGAAAAGAAACTGTTCCTTCTGGACATAGATGGTACGATCTGCAAAGGAAATCAACTGATCGAAGGTGCAGCAAAGTTTTTAAGAGACATTAAAGAAAATGGCGGGCAATATGTCTTTATTACCAATAATGCGACCAGAAGTGTGGAAGATTATATCTGTTTTTTTCAGAGGCTTGGAATTCATACGGAATATACGAATTTTCTGACAGCATCTTATGCAATGATTGATTATCTGAAGAAACATCATGACGGAGAACTGATCTATGTATTAGGGACGAAATCATTCATCTGGGAATTGAAGAAGAATAAGATTCGTGTGACAACGGATTGTGAAGATGAGGAGATTACCTGTGTGGTAATCTCTTATGATAATCAGCTCACTTATGAGAAATTGACAGACACCTGTAAACTTCTAAGTACAAAGAAGGTAGACTATCTTGCTACGAATCCCGATTATGTGTGTCCGATCGAGTTCGGATATGTACCGGACTGCGGAGCAATCTGTGAGATGCTGGCACATGCAGTAAAACGGATGCCGCATTTTATCGGGAAACCGGAACCTGATATAGCAGAACTGGCATTAAGGAGAAATAATTACAGGAAAGAAGAGACAGTAATCGTCGGAGATCGTCTGTATACGGATATTTTGTGTGGATACAATGCCGGGATAGATACTGTGCTGGTGCTTACGGGAGAGGCAACTGAGGAAGAAGAAAAGAAATATAAATACCATCCGGATTATATTATGAGGTCAGTGGAAGAACTACGTCGGAAGTGGCTAAGCAGTTTGTGCTAGAAAAAGAATGTTGGAATAATAAAAATACACAATACAAGGAAGAACATGTTAATGTGATTTTCCTGTATTGTGTATTTTTGTATAAGAACATGCGGCAGCAGGTTCTGCAGATATTTCAGTAATAGATGATATTACTGCAACTTCTGCAAACGTGCGCGGAGTACAGGTCCGACGATGATCGCAATGATAATCTTCGCTGCGTCACCGGCAAGATAAGGAATTACTCCGACAGAAAGTGCTGCAACGAATGACATTTTCAACTGGATCGCAAGCCACTCTGTACCGAAGATATAAGTAACTGCCATACCGATGATCATACCGGCAACTGCCAGGATTCTGTTCTTTGGAAATTTATCAACGAACAGTCCGGAAATCAGTGCAAGGAAGATGAAACCAATCAGGTATCCGCCGGTAGGACCTGCAAGCTTTCCTAATCCACCGGTAAAACCGGAAAATACAGGGAGACCGACAAGACCAAGTAACAGATATACGATGTAACTGATGGTTGCATCTTTAAAACCGAGTACATAGATACTGATCATGATCACCAGGTTGGTAAGACTGATCGGTACCGGGCTGACCGGAATCGGAATCGCCATAGGAGCGAAGATACAGGTGATTGCAGTCATCAAAGCAATCAGAACCAGTTTGCGGGTGGAAAGCTTTTTCGTTGTTGTGCTATTTACTGTGTTGTTCATAGTGGTAATTGTCTGCCGTATGACATGGCAGAACTCCTTTCCTTTAGTTTTATATCAAAAATATAACAGAAGTATAAAATAAACAGAGGGGAATGTCAACTGTAAAAGATAGAAGGTTAACAATTGAATGTAGGCAAGCGTATGCTGTTAACAAAAACATACGATTTGAAAATGTATAGTATTGTGTAAACATTAAAATAAATAAAGAAAAATCAGATAATTCAATTGCTAAAATGAAATAATGAAAAATAAATAAAATAAATTGCAAAAAGTATTGACAAAATAAAAGCCGAATGATATTATATAATCAATCCAAAGGAAATCCAAAATAAACAAAAAGAATTCCTGACGAGAAAGGGAATCTTGAAAATTGAATATCACATATTTTATAAGATGTATTTTTATTATAAATTCTCAATTCGTTTAAGAATCGAAAAATACAGGATATAGATATGAAATATCTGGTAAGGCATCGGATATCAAATATCGTAAAGTATATTGTAGAGAAAGAGAATGGATGAATAACGATTATAGAATGGTATCAAGGGGATATGGATCATAATCGTAGAAGAGATGAGATAATAAATTCCAACTTATATCTTAAGTGATAAAAGAAAAGTTTATCAAGGATGAAGAATATTTCATATGTCGGTGAGATATCGTTGATTGGAAATTTATGAAAAGGAGGCTTAATCCAATGGACACAGTAGAATCAT
>ERZ506929.706-NODE-706-length-13099-cov-7.161147_pt1 | contig 13099 bp, 10 predicted proteins | sample MGYA00513173_ERZ506929 | MGnify/ENA metagenome assembly ERZ506929 | reverse complement strand
CGCTGGCCCCGTATCTCGACCAGCTGGATCTGGTGCTGGTGATGAGCGTGGAGCCTGGTTTCGGCGGGCAGAAGTTCATGCCCTCGGCGCTGGAAAAGCTGCGCTGGCTCAAGGAAGAGCGGGCAAAGCGGAGCGCCCGCTACCTGCTGGAAGTGGATGGCGGCGTGGATGACACCACCGCCCCCCTGTGCGTGGAGGCGGGTGCCGATATTCTGGTGGCGGGCAGTGCCGTGTTCGGCGCAGCCGACCCGGCTGCGGCAGTGCGCCGTCTGGCCGCCCTGTGAGAGGTGCCTTACCATGGATGAACGTTTGATCCAGCAGCAGGAGCAGGAGCTTGCAAAGACGGGGCGGTACTATCTGCACGTCTGCTTTATGACCATCCCGCTGCTCTGCATGGCCTGCTTCCTGTACGGTCTGCGGCCCCTGCTGCTCTGCGGCGCGGCGCTGCTCACCGGCAATTTGTGTGACCGCCTGGTCTCCCTGCTGCGCCGCCGCGTGTATCGGGCCGGGGATTTCTCCAACGAGAGCTTTGCCCTCATCATCGCCCTGCTCATGCCCGCCACGGTGGACTGGTATGTGGTCATTATGGCGGTGCTGGCCGGTGTCCTCATCGGCAAGGAGGTGTTTGGCGGCTACGGCAGCTATCCCTTCAACCCCGCTGCTGTGGGCTACGCCGTGGCGGCGGTGTCCTGGCCGGAGCAGGTGTTCCGCTACCCCCAGCCCTATACCAACATCCCCCTGTGGGATGCCACCGACGTGCCGGTGTCCAGCACCATCTCGGATACTCTGCGCAGCGGCGGCAGCCTGAACATCGGCGCAATTTCGCTGGTGCTGGGCGAGTACGCCGCCCCCATGGGCACCGGTGCCGCCCTCATCCTTCTGGCCTGCGGGCTTTTCCTCTGGCTGCAAAAGGATGTCCGTCTGGGCGCTTCTGTCAGCTTTGTGGTCACCTGTGCCCTCATCGCCTTCCTCTTCCCCCGTCAGGTGGGAGTAAACGGCGTGGACATCGCCCTGCGCCTGCAGTGCGTGCGGGACGAGCTGCTGACCGGTGCCATGCTGTTCAGCGCGGTGTTCCTGCTCAACGAGCCCTACACCTGCGCCCACCACCGTCTGGGCCGCATCCTGTACGGTGTGCTGGTGGGTGCGATCACCATGGGCTTCCGGTATTACGGCGTGTATGAGACGGGTGTCTGCTTTGCCCTGCTCGCGGTCAACAGCATTTCCGGCTGGATGGACCGCACCGAGAGCCGCCTGTATCAGCTGATGCACCGCCCCGCGGCCGGAAAGGAGGGGGCTGAATGAAACGTTCCATTGCAGAACTGATCACCCGCGATCCGGAGAAGTTTGCCCACCATGACCGGGTGTTCAAAAACAACCCCGTTGTCATGCAGGGCATGGGTCTGGCTCCGCTGGTGGTGCTTGCCACCACAGGCAAAAATGCTCTGATGCTGGCCGTGGCTGTGGCCCTGCTGCTCACGCCTTCCCGGATGCTGGCCTGCCTGGTCAGCCGCCTGTTCCCCCTGCGGGACGAGCAGCCCGCCCCGGAAGAGCTGGAGAAAAAGCTGCTGCCCCGGGCGCTGGTGTACAGCGGCAGTGCGGCGGTGGTCTACCTTGCCGCTTATCCCATCCTGAACGCCGTGTTCGGCACCGACCTGCTGATGCTGGGTATCTACCTGCCCATGCTGGTGGTGGAGCCTCTGCTGACCTACCGCTTTGGCCGTGTGCAGGAATCTATGCACAAGGCTGTCTCCAAGGGTCTGCGCATCACGGTGGGCTACGCGCTCATCCTGTTCATCGTGGGCTGCCTGCGGGAGTGGCTGGCGCTGGGCAGTGTGTTTGGGATCCAGCTCAGCCGCTCTGTCCTGCCCATGGCATCCATGCCGGCAGGCGGTTTCATCGTGCTGGGCGTGGTGTGTGCCGTCTGGCGCGCGCTGGCCCGCAAACACAAGGAATACCTGAAAACTGAGGCGCGCGGCACTCTGGCTGCGCACCCCCGGAAGGAGGTGCAGGATCAGTGAGTGCTGTGATGAATACCATCGGTGTGGCCTTTGCCTACGCCGTGCTGGCCCTGTTTGCCCAGAACGCCATCTTTACCCGTGGTCTGGGCGTGTCGCGCCTGATCCAGCTGGTGGGTGACGAGCGCACCAGCAGCTGGTGGTTTGCCCTGCTGCTCTGTGTTACCCAGACGCTGGTGGCCCCGCTGGCGTATTTTGCGGGCAGCCAGATCGTGGATCTGCCCTACCGTGCCCAGCTCCGCCCGCTGCTCTACCTGGCTTGTGTGGCGGTGGTCTGCATCTTTGAGCACGCCATCCTGCGGGCGGTCAAGGGCCCCCGCAGCGGCCTGCTCATCCGCATCCTGCCCATTGCCGCCGTGAACAGCGGCGTGCTGGGCACCGTGCTGGTGGAACGCACCCAGAGCTTTACGCTGGCGCAGTCCATCGGCTTTGGCCTGGGCAGCGGCCTGGGCTACCTGCTGGCTGTGATGCTGGTGACCGAGGCGGGCAACCGCCTGCGCAGCAAGGCCATCCCCGAAGCATTCCGCGGCCTGCCCATCACCCTGATCTATATCGGTGTGCTGGCGCTGGCCATCTACGGCTTTACCGGCCATTCCGTGATCCTGTAAGTTGACCCCAAGGAGGGTGGTTGATTATGGCAAGATATCCCAAACGCCAGAAGGTCAAGCGCTACCGGCGCAGCTTTTACACCCGCGAGATGCGGCTGAAAAAGGGCATCGGCATTGCGGTGTTGGTGGTGGCCGTGCTGGCAGCGGCCTGGGTGGCCGCACCCCATGTGCTGGACTGGGCCACCCACACCTGGTATACCGTGGTGCGGGATCGTGACCTCTCCGCATCCAGTGCTGTCAGCGAGAGCGCATCCTCCGGGGCGCAGAGCACCGCTGCCAGCGAACCGGCAGCTTCCTCGGTGCCGGAAAAGGAGCCGGAGCCCAAGGTCAAGGGCACTGATATTGTGACGGGCCTGTGGGCAGAGGTGGATGTGACCACCCTGACCGACGAGACCGCCATCCGCTCCGCCGCCCGGCAGCTCAAGGCACAGGGCATGACCTATGCCATCCTGACCCTGAAGGACACCGCCGGGCAGGTGTATTACGCCTCCCAGACGGCGGTGGGTGCCGCCAATGCAGCCCCCACGCAGGTCGAGCTGACGAGCGTGGCATCCATCTTCAAGGAGGAGGGGCTGGTGCCGGTGGCTGCGCTGACTGCCTTCCGTGACCCTGCCGGTGCCCGGGCCGACCACGCTCTGGCCATCCGGTATCAGGGGCAGGAGTACCTCTGGCTGGACAACAAGGCTTCCGCCGGAGGCAACCCCTGGCTGAACCCCTACGCTGCTGAGACCGTGCAGTATATCGGTGATCTGATCGCTGAGGTACACGCCGCCGGGTTTGATCAGGTGCTGCTGGAAAATGTCCAGTTCCCCTCGTCCACCAGCGCCAAGCAGGACTATGGTGCCACCAACGGTGTGGACCGTGCCGGGCAGCTGACTGCGGATATCGCCGCCTGGCAGGCCCGCTTCGGGGATACGGTGACGCTCTGGTACGGTTATTCGCTGGCCGAGGTGACCGGCTCCTCCAGCCAGTTGGGAGCCCCTGCGGCCCAGCTGGGCGTGAAGAACCTGCTGGTGAAAGTCCCGTCCTCCTCTACGCTGGATGCAGCGGCCCGGGAGGAGCTGACCCTCTCCCTGACCGAGGCAGGTGTGGAGCATGTGGTCATCCGGGACGATGCCGCCAGCTATTTTGAGTGATCCCTGCGTTTTTGTGAGAGGGAGGGAAGTATTATGAACAAAACACCCTGTTTTTCCCCGGCGCACATCCTGCTGCCGTCGGAACAGATCCCGGTGGGGCAGTGGGGCTGTGTGGCCTGCGATCAGTTCACCAGTGACCGCTCCTATTGGGAAAAGGCTGCGCAGGCCGCCGCAGGCGGCCCCAGCACACTGGACCTGATCCTGCCGGAGGTCTATCTGGAAGAGGATGACGTGGATGCAAGGATCAGCGCCATCCATGCGGCCATGGACGATTATACCCGGAACGTGCTGACCCGCGCGGTGGACGGCTTCATTTATGTGGAGCGCACCGAGCAGAGCGGCCGGGTGCGGCAGGGCCTTGTGGGCAGGATCGACCTGGAGGCATACAGCTATGCCGAGGGCGCGGTGCCTGCCATCCGCCCCAGTGAGCACACCGTGGAAAGCCGCATCCCGCCCCGCATGGCGGTGCGCCGGGGGGCAAGGCTGGAAACGCCCCATATTATGATGCTGGCCGATGACCCCGGCTGCACCCTCATCGAGCCCATCGGCGAGAAGAAGGAGCAGCTGCGCAAGGTCTACGAGGGCGACCTGATGCTGAACGGCGGCCACATTGCCGGCTGGGCAGTGGAGGACCCCGCCCTGCTGGCCCAGATCGACAGCGCCCTGAACGCTCTGAGCAGCCAGGAGGCCTTTGATGCCCGGTATCCCCAGGCAAAGGGCGGCGCGCCCCTGACGCTGGCCGTGGGCGACGGCAACCATTCGCTGGCTTCCGCCAAGGCCTGCTGGGAGGAGCTGAAAAAGACCCTGACCCCGGAGCAGCAGCTGACCCACCCGGCCCGCTGGTGCCTGGCTGAGGTCTGCAATGTCCACTCTCCGGCCATTGAGATCGAGCCCATCCACCGTGTCCTTTTCAATGTGGACTGCGGTGCCGTGCTGCTGGCCCTCATCGCGTGGAGCGATTCCCACGCGGCAGGCATCTGCTTCGGCGATGCAAAACAGCAGTCCTTTACGCTGGCAGGCCCCCATGTGGCCAATGTGCTCAGCTTTGAACATCCCGTTGCCCCGCTGACCGTGGGCACCATTGACGCATTCATTGAGTATTTCATGGCCCGCCACATCGAGGCCCGGGTGGATTATGTCCACGATGAGCCCGCTGTCCGCGCCCTGTGTAGGCAGGGGGGTGTGGCTTTCCTGATGCCGCCCTTTGAGAAGAGCGACCTGTTCAAGGGTATCGTCATGGGCGGTGTGCTGCCCCGCAAGACCTTCAGCATGGGGCACGCAGAGGAAAAGCGCTATTATATGGAATGCAGAAACATTTTAGGTGAAGAATGACATTTAACGAACTGAATCTTTCCGCGCCTGTGCTGCGTGCTGTGGCACAGGCGGGCTATGAATCCCCCTCGCCCATTCAGGCAGCGGCCATTCCGCCGGTGCTGGCCGGGAGGGACTTGATGGGCTGCGCCCAGACGGGTACCGGCAAAACGGCTGCCTTTGCGCTGCCCATGCTCGACCGCCTGACTGCCAGCGCGCCCCGCAAAAAGGGTGCCATCCGCGCCCTGATCCTGACTCCTACCCGGGAGCTGGCTTTGCAGATCGGCGAGAGCTTTGAAGCCTACGGCAAGTATCTGACCCTGCGCAGCACCGTCATCTTTGGCGGTGTGGGTCAGGCTCCGCAGGTCGCGGCCCTGAAAAAGGGTGTGGACATCCTCATTGCCTGCCCGGGCCGCTTGAACGACCTGGTGGGGCAGGGGCTGCTGGACCTCTCCAACATTGAGATCTTTGTTCTGGACGAAGCCGACCGGATGCTGGATATGGGCTTTGTCCACGACGTGAAAAAGGTGATCGCCAAGCTGCCCAGGCAGCGCCAGAACCTGATGTTCAGCGCCACCATGCCCAAGGAGATCGAGCAGCTGGCCGCAGGCATCCTGCACGACCCGGCCTTTGTCAAGGTAGACCCGGTGTCCAGCACGGTGGACCGCATCCAGCAGAGCCTGTATTTTGTGGAGAAGGGCAACAAGAAGTTCCTGCTGCCCTGGCTCATCAAAAACCTGAAGCCTGAGGTGGTGAACGCGCTGGTGTTCAGCCGCACCAAGCACGGGGCCGATAAAATTGCAAAAGATCTGAACAAGCAGGGCATCCCCGCTGCCGCCATCCACGGCAACAAGAGCCAGACCGCCCGTGTGACGGCGCTGGAGGATTTCAAGGCGGGCAAGACCCGGGTGCTGGTGGCGACCGATATCGCCGCCCGCGGCATTGACATCAGCGAGCTGTCCCATGTGTTCAACTACGACCTGCCCGAGGTGCCCGAGACCTACGTCCACCGCATTGGCCGCACGGCCCGTGCCGGTGCCGACGGCACTGCCGTCAGCTTCTGCGCCCCAGAGGAAAAGGAATATCTGGCCGGGATCGAAAAGCTGAACCGCCGCCAGATCCCGGTTGTCTCCGGCCATCCCTGGGACGGCGTGCCTGCCCCTGTCAAGGCTGCGCCCCCGGTGCGGGGCAAAAAGCCCAAGGCGGAAGCAGAGCAGCCGGAAAAGCCTGTGAAGGCAGAGAAGCCTGCCAAAGCAGAAAAGGCAGCCAAGGCCGAAAAGCCCGCTGCCCCCAAGAAGGAAAAAGCGGCTGTAAAACAGCCCAGCCCCAAGAATACCAAACCGAAAGAAGGAACATCCATGGAGGAAAACCAGAAGCGCACTTCCGGCGGACGCAGTGAGAACCGCCGCTCCAATAACAGCCGCACTCGCCGCGAGGGCAATGCCCCGCAGCCGGCCAACCGCGGCAGCAACGCCCAGCCCAAATTCGACCCCCACTTTGTGAGCGCCCCGGAGACTACCCCACTGCGCCCGGTCAAAAAGGCTCCGGTTGCGCAGCCTGCCGCAAAGCAGACTGCTCCGGCCCAGAACGGCCAGCGTCAGCGCGGCGGTCAGCCTGCCCGTGCCGAGCAGCGCACCGACCGCAATGATCCGCGCACCGAGCAGCGGGCAGAGCGGAACAGCCGCAATGCCCGCCCGGCCCAGAACAGCCAGAGCCAGCAGGGCAGCCGCAATGCGGCGCAGAGCAGCCGTCCGGCCCGCCCCGCCAAGAGCGAGGCACCCCGCGGCCGCAGCCGGAACACCGCCCCCGCACGGGACGAGGACCCGGGCCTGATGCTGATCAGCCGCCGCCCGCCCCAGCAGAAGTTCACCAACTTTGAAGAGTATATGACCGCCCACGGCGGTGCCACCGCACCCATTGAGGATCACACCGATGAAACCTGAGCCATTTGCCCCCTGGCAGTGCCCGCTCTGCGGCGAACCCCTGACCGGGGACACTGCCCTGAAATGCGGCAGGAACCACTGCTTTGACCGGGCGAAAGAGGGGTACTGGCACCTGCTGCCGGTGCAGAGTATGCGCACCAGGGCCCCGGGCGACAGCAAAGAGATGGTCGCCGCCCGCCGTGCCTTCCTGAACGCCGGGTATTACGGCATCTTCGGCCGGGCGCTGGGGGAGCTGTGCCTTGCGTACGGCACTTCCGCCGGGGCAGATGCACCGCTCCACCTGCTGGATGCGGGCTGCGGCGAGGGCTGGTACGACCGCTGCATTGCACAGGCCTTTGCGCAGGCCGGCAGGTCGGTGCAGCTGGCGGGCTTTGATATCGCAAAGCCTGCGGTGCGTCTGGCTGCAAAGGCACTGCCTGCCGCAAAATACGCGGTGGCATCCAGCTTTGCCCAGCCTGTCCGCACCGGATGGGCCGACCTGCTGCTCAACTGCTTCTCGCCCTTTGCGCAGGAAGAGTTCCGGCGCGTGCTGCGCCCGGGCGGACGGATGATCTATGTCGTGCCCGGTGCAGAGCACCTCTACCAGATGAAGGCTGTCCTCTACGACACGCCCTATAAAAATCCGGTGCAGGAGGTGGCCTATGAGGGCTTCCGTCCCATCGGGGAGCGGGAAGTCTCGGGCAGCATCACGGTGCCTGCCGGGCAGCTGGAGGCGCTGTTCGCCATGACCCCCTATTACTGGAAAACGCCACGGGATGGCGCGGCCCGCCTGGCCGCCCTGCCCGAGCTGACCACGGACATCGCGTTCCGCTTCCTTGTGTTTGAAAAGGAATGATCGAAAAGCCCCCGGCCTGTGAGGATACAGGCCGGGGGCTTTTTGCGTGCAGAAAACAGGGTCACATCGCGATCCAGCCCAGTGCGTTGGCGACCGAGCTGGCCAGGATGATGGCCGCGAAGATGGGGCAGAGATACCGGAGCATAAAGTTGAACACCGGTTTGCGGCGGAAGGGCTGACCTTCCTGCGTGACCTCTTCCTCGATCTTTTCCACACCGACGATCCGGGAGACCAGCAGGCAGGTGGCAATGGCCGCAATGGGCATCATCACCGAGTTGGTCAGGAAGTCGAAGAAATCGAGGAACTGCATCCCGAACACGGTCACACTGGCAAGGGGGCCGTAGCCCAGCGCGGAAAGGCTGCCCAGTGTGATCATAATACAGCCGATGAGGATGGTGGAGCGGGTGCGGTCCCAGCCCAGCTCGTCCTCAAAGGTAGAAACAGCGCTCTCGGTCAGGGCAATGGAGCTGGTGAGGGCCGCGAACAGCACCAGCACAAAGAAGAGCACGCCTACGGCGGTGCCCATGCCCATGCTGGCAAAGACCTTGGGGATGGTAATGAACATCAGGGCCGGGCCCGCCTGCAGGGTGTCAGGGTCGCCGCCCGAAAAAGCGAACACGGCGGGAATGATCATCAGGCCCGCCATGATGGCAATGGCGGTGTCGAAGATCTCCACATTTTCCGTGGACTGCTCAATGGACACGTTCTTTTTCATGTAGGAGCCAAAGGTTACCAGGATGCCCATGGCAATGGAGAGGGAGTAGAACATCTGCCCCATGGCGGAAACCACGGTCATCCACGAGAAGTTGGCCGGGTTGGGCACCAGAAAATACTTTACACCTGCCAGTGCGCCGGGCCGTGTGACCGAGTAGACGGCAATGACTACCGAGAGCACCACCAGCACCGGCATCATCACCTTGGAAACGCGCTCCACGCCGTTGCGCACGCCCGCAAAGATGATGCCCAGCGTGATAAAGGTGAACAGCAGGAACGCAATCTCGGCCAGCAGACCGTTGGAGATGAAGCCGGAGAAATACCCGTCCGATACCAGCGCGCTGCCGTGGCCGGTGAGATACTGGGCCAGATAGTGGATGACCCATCCGCCGATGACCGAATAATAGGGAACGATCAGGATGGGGATGACGGCGTTGATCCAGCCGCCGAACGCCAGCCCCTTCCCCTTGCCAAAATGGCTGTAAGCGCCCACCGGGCTTTTGCGGGTCATCCGGCCCAGCGCCGTTTCGGCAATGATCATGGTGTAGCCAAAGGTGGCAGCCAGCAGGATGTAGATGAGCAGAAAAATGCCACCGCCGTATTTTGCGGCCAGATACGGGAAGCGCCAGATGTTTCCCAACCCGACCGACGCACCGGCGGCGGACAGCACGAATCCGAGTTTGCCGGAAAACGCACTGCGCTTGTGTTGAGTTTCCATGTTCTTTTCCTCTTTTCCAGTTGATAAAATCAAGTGTAACATAGAGAAAACGGGATTTCAACGAATCGCAGGCGTTTCACCGGTGGAGAGATTTCAGGTGGAAGGTGAAGAAAAGTGAATCACTTTCGGGTAAAGGGCTCCATGCCGTGCTCCTCGGGGGTGTAGTATTCCATCAGGGAAATGTAGTTTTCCGGGTGGTGGCAGAACGCTGCCCGCAGAACACTGTCCAGCTCGCCCCGGGCGGTGAGCAGACGGATGATGTACTGGGCCACCATCTGCACCACATCGGTCTCGATGCCGTAGCACAGGCCGACCGCCAGCACCGGGATGAGGATCTGCCGGGCCAGCAGGGGCACGTTCTGGCCGTACCGCTCAAGGATGGGGCGGCTCATGGTGGAGGCGGCCCAGACGCTGCCCACGATCTGCCAGTAATTGATCTCTTTCATGTGGGAAAGGCTCTGCAGCCGCTCCACGATCTCACCGTCGCTGAGGATGTAGCCATCGACCACCTCTTTTTCGGAGCGGAGAAAGGCACACTGGATCATGTCCATGATGGCGGCTTCGTATTTCTGGTGGAAATTTTCCCGGGAAACGCAGAACTTGGCCACGATGTCGATGAGGGCACTGGTGTCCTCGGCGGTGGCAAGACTGCTGATCACCAGCGGCGTGGGGCCGAAATCCGCCCCCAGCGCGTCTAGGTCGGCCAGCTCTTCGGCATTCCGGGTGGCGGGCAGAAAGCGGTCGCAGCCGTTGCGGTGGTAGCCCCAGGCAGCGGGCAGAACCCGGGCCACCGCGTCGCCGCTGGAAATGATGCTGAAGATGTTGCTCTCAGGCCAGCTTTCCAGCAGGGTGCCGTCCGGGGCGTGATTGGCATCGAAATCCTGCTGCAGGTCAGGTCGGTCAGCGGCAGTCAGGGCTGCAGGCACCGCAAAGCCGTAGGCATAGATGTTCTCCCGCCCCAGCTGGGGCAGCTCCCGGGCGATCTTTGCCGCCAGCAGATTTGCAATGATGGAACCGCGGCTGTAGCCGCCCAGCCAGAGCTTGAAGGTGCCGCCCTGCCCTGCCCGGGCCAGATAGGCCTTGAGGGACGCAAACACCGCCGCCACAGGCGTGACAAAGCCGGTGTGCGCGCTGGTATCGCCTGTGTGGAAGTTGCTGGCCCACTCGCCGCCATAGCCGCCGCCCCGCAGGACAAGCGCCACAAGGGTGGTACGCTGGCCGTTCAGGGTCAGGGTCTTGCGGGCCAGCGAGTAGCCCACGAAGTCCCCGGCCCGGCCGGTGTCGAGGTCGTAATTGTAGAACAGCGCGTCCTCAAAGCCCAGGGTCTCGTAGGCGGCAGCAATGTGGGCTTCCCGCCCCACAGAGCCGTTGACCCAGTATTCCGCATCGCTGGCCACGGTGTTGGCCGCAGCGCAGACCAGACCCAGCGTTGCCAGCGCCAGCTGGTGGTCATATTGGGTGGCCGGGTGGGTGAAAAAGCTGTCGGAGTAATAGAACGCGTGGGTCAGGTCGCAGCCGCTCAGGTCGCTGCGGATGCCGATGGTGTAGCGGCCATCCGGCACTGCATGGCCCACGGAGCCCTGCCCGGCGGCCTGGACCATCAGCCCGGGCAGCAGAGTGCTGCCGGCCGCAAACCCCAGCACTTTGCAAAAACTTCTTCGATCCATAATTTTTCCCCTCAAAAACCAGAATGGATTTTTTCTTAGTATACCGTATCCTGGGCGGGGATACAATCCAAAGTTTTCCGGGCGGCAAAAAACGGGCCGGTGTTGCGCACACCGGCCCGTTATGTTACACTGTTGTTCAGTCCAGATCCTTGCAGCACTCCACGATGTGGTGGAACATCTGCTCCACGGCGGGAGCCATGGCGGTGGGACGCTGGACGGCCAGACCCACCACGCGGTCCTCTTCGGGCTCGATGGGGTAGATCTTGACCGCTGCCGTGCAGTTGCGCAGCAGCATCCGGGGCATGATGGAAATACCCAGGCCTGCCTCGACCATGGCGATGTTCGACTGGTCGTCGATGACATGGCAGCGGCGCTCCGTTGAGAGGGAATACTTCTTGAGGAACTGACGCATCTCTGCGTCGGTGGCATCCCACTGCACCACAAAGTTCTGCCCGTTCATCAGGGCGGGGGTCATCACGCCGTTGGGCGGCTCGGGCCAGTCCATGGGGGTGATGCAGAGCAGCGGCTCGTGGAACAGCTCGGTCAGAACAAATTCCTCCCGGCAGTTGTTGGAGAGGAAGGCAATGTCCACCTGACCGGTGCGCAGCCACTCCTTGACATCGTCGTAGGTGCCCTGATAGACCTCGACTTCGATCTGGGGGTAGTGGGCCATAAAGCCCTTGAGGATGCTGGGCAGCAGCCCGGAGCAGATCGAGTTGAAGGCACCCAGCTTGACCTTGCCCTTTTCCAGGCCGTTCAGGCGGGCAATGCTCTGCTGCAGGGCCTCGTCGCTGTTCAGCACCGCACGGATGGAAGGGTACAGCGAAGCGCCGTAGCTGGTCATGGTAACGCCGTTTTTGCCGCGATTGAATAAGGTAAAGCCCAGCTCGGCCTCCATCACGGCGATGGCGTGGCTGATGGCTGAGGGGGTCAGATGCAGCTGCTGAGCCGCCTTGTTAAAGCTGCCCTGCCGTGCAACTGCGTCGAAAATCTCATAAGAAAACAGCGTCATTCCCAATGCCTCCTTCCGGTCTGATCTGGTTCGGAGACGCTTGATCCTCTGTGAATCTTTTTCATCTTTGGTTTGAGATAGTTCAATTATCTTCTTGATTTTACTATCCTGCGCCCGTCCTGTCAAGCATTTTGGGTGGATTTGTGCACGCTCTGTGCAGATTTTGCCGCAGCAGACGGAGGAAATGCCACCTTTCCTCCGTTATAGTTCTTATAACGATTTTTTATAAACTGTCCGAGGTGTTTTTTTATGACCGCACTTTCCCCGCGCTGCAGCTTCAGCGGCACCACTCTGAAGACCATTGCCTGCATCACCATGCTCATCGACCACATCGGTGCATCCTGCATCGAGGCCGGCCTTTTGCTGCCGGAGCTGGAAACGGGAGAAGTTTCCGGCGGCGCATTGAATCAGCTTTCGCTGTTTCAGCTGGACAGGGTCCTGCGCTTCACCGGGCGGCTGGCGTTTCCCATCTTCTGTTTCCTGCTGGTGGAGGGCTTTGTACATACCCACGACGTGAAAAAATACGTCCGGAGGCTATTCCTGTTTGCCCTCATCAGTGAGGTGCCCTTTGACCTTGCGTTTTTCCGCACGCCCTTTGCACTGGAACATCAGAATGTTTACTGGACACTGGCACTGGGCGTGCTGGCCATGGCAGGTCTGAAGCATTTTGAAAAGCCGGACGGCTCTGCCAGCTGGAAAGGACTCTTGTGTGCGGCAGGCTGCACGCTTGCGGCGCTTCTGGCCTGTACGGACTACGACGGCAGCGGTGTGCTCATCATCTGTGCGCTGTACCTGACCCGTGGCGACCGCAAGCGGCAGTGCATTGTGGGAGCTGTGCTGTTTGCCTGGGAACTCACCGCCCCGCTGGCTTTTGTGCTGGTCTGGTTCTACAACGGCCAGCGGGGCCGCTGCACCCCTGCCATGCAGAAGGTGTTTTACTGGTTCTACCCCGTGCACCTGAGCGTGCTGGCTGCGGTGACGAATCTGATCTTGTAACAGAAAGGCCGCTTTCACGGAACAAATTCCGAGGAGGCGGCCTTTTGGTTTCTGAAAATGGAAAAAGCCCGGTGATTTCAAAGAATCATCGAGCTTTTTCTTGGCGGAGTAGGAGGGATTTGAACCCTCGCGCCGTTGTTTAGA
>ERZ506929.693-NODE-693-length-13413-cov-4.387633_pt1 | contig 13413 bp, 8 predicted proteins | sample MGYA00513173_ERZ506929 | MGnify/ENA metagenome assembly ERZ506929 | reverse complement strand
GATGCGGTACATAAAATAGACCGAAAGCTGGGTTTCGACCGCGGCTCTTCGCAGGAAAACATTCTCCTCCCGGATCAGACCTTCGCGGACACCCTCCTCCACAATGCAGTCGATAATCTCGTTTTTCTCCTTATCACAGCACTGCTGTTTCATACGCTCATACTCATCTTTCAGATTCTTTGGTATCTCGTATGATTCCAATACCATTTTGATCAGGAAAAAGACACCCTGCTTTTCTTTTACATGCTCATCAATAAAATCCATGACCTCATTAATTTTCTGTTGAAACGTTCTGTTATCTGTAGAAATTACCTGCAGTTTTTCAAAGCACACTTTCACATAATATAAAATTGCAGAAGAGATTATCTCTTCCTTTGAAGAAAAATATTCGTATGCCGTTCCTTTTCCAATGCCTGCCCGGCCTGTGATATCAGCTACTTTTAAAGTGTTGATATCACAGCCTTCATTAATGAACTCAATGACTGCCTGATACAGGGCAAGCACTTTCTGTGGTGGATCGTGGATCAGTTTCTGCTCATCCATTATAAGTCCTCCTCGACCATGCTCTTATTGCGGTTGAATGCATCATAAATACATGGAACAACGATCAGAGTTAACAGTGTACCATATAACAAACCGCCAACCGTTACGATCGCCATTGGCTGCATCATTTCTGAACCTTCTCCAAGTCCAACTGCCATCGTGGACATGGACAGGATCGTGGTGAGTGCAGTCATAAGAATCGGACGAAGCCTTGTTTTTCCGGATTCGATAATGGCATCTTTTTTTTCCATTCCGCCACGGCGGAGCTGGTTGATAAAGTCTACCATAACGATACCGTTATTTACGATAATTCCGGCAAGCATGACAAATCCGATCATTGCCACAACGCTGACTTCATTGCCGGTAAAGTAAAGTGCGAACAGACCGCCTGTAAATGCCAGCGGAATCGTAAACATAATGATAAACGGCGACAACAGCGACTGGAACTGTGCTACCATGACCAGGTAAATGAAGATTACCGCCAAAAGAAGCATCAGATACAACTGATTCATCGCATCTGCGATCATCTCGTCCTCACCTGCCATCTCAATGGAGTATCCTTCCGGCAGATCGATCTTATCTAACTCTTTCTGGATCTCATTACTCAGCAGACTGACATTATGGTCATCATCCACTCCTGCGGTCACACTGATATATCTGGTCTGCGCATCACGGTTGATCGTTCCTAAGGTGTAACCTTCCTCAAACTGTGCAATATCAGAAAGCGCTACTTCTGTCTCGTTTCCTTCTCTGTCTGTATAGGTAAAGGTCAGGTTTTTGATATCAGCCAATGTAACATCGGACTGCTCCTCGCTCTGTACATAAACCTGATAATCATTTGCATCGGTAGAGATCGTTGTTGCGGAGGTTGACGATGCCATCTCCCCATAAACAAGCTGGAATACCTGTGCAACGGTCATGCCGTATTTTGCAGCTTTTTCCTTGTCTACAGAAATGGTGAAAGACGGTGTCGTATTGGCAAGTCCATCATCCACATCCACAGTTCCCTCGGTGTTCTCTACGACTTTTGCAACTTCGCCTGCAAGTTCCTGCAGTTTGTCAAGATTATTTCCTTTTACATTGATCGTCAGTCCACTTCCCATAAGTGATGTCATATCAGAAGCAGAGGTGTCTGTTGTAACTTCGCAGTCCATGTCTTTGGTCAGTTCATCCAACTGTTCGATTACATCTGCACTGCTCACTTCAGATTCTTCATCCAGAATCATATACATGGAAATACTGTCTGTAGAACTGCTTCCCATCATGGAAAGAGCACTTCCACCTGCCATGGCACCAATGGTCTCAATGCCATCGATCGTCATTGCTTTTTCCACGACTTCATCTGCCATTTCTGTCAGTTCGCCAAACGTAAGTGTCTGATCCTCTTTTGCTGAAATCGTCGCACTGATCTGGTTTGTCTCCATGTTCATATCCATGAAAGAATATCCTCTGGAGAATGCTGCCACAACACTTGTTCCAAGCAATACGATCACTGCGATAAATACGATTGGTTTGAAACGCAGACATACCGCTAAAATTTTTCCATAAAAATCTTTTACTTTATCAAAGAGATTATGCCTGATCTCTTTTGTATTTTTTAATAATCCTGCTGCCATCATCGGCACGAAAGTCAATGCCACGAGAAGACTCGCTGCAAGCGTAAATGCAATTGTCAGCGCAATATCCACAAATAACTGTCTTGTGATACCCTCTGTAAAAATAATCGGTGCAAATACACAGATGGTTGTAAGTGTGGAAGCTATGATTGCTCCTGTCACCTGTGAAGCGCCTTCCACGGCTGCTTTCCGGATGGAATACCCCTCTCCCCGCAATCGATAGATGTTCTCGATCACGACAATGGAGTTATCCACCAACATACCAATTCCGAGCGCCAGACCCGACAGTGAAATGATGTTTAACGTAATATTCGTAAAGTACATCAGTACCACTGCAAAAACAACACTGAGCGGAATGGAACATGCTATTACAAGTGTAGGTTTCATATCTTTTAAGAATAATAACAATACAATAATTGCAAGGATGGCTCCCACGATCATGTTTTCTACGACTGATTTCACGATCATGTCAATGTAAATACCCTGATTCATGAGAACGCTCAAATGTAACGCTGTATTTTCTTTTTCCAAACTGTCAAATTTATCCAATAACCGGTCTGTCACATCTCCGGTGGAATAGCCGGTCTGCTTTTCAATCGAAAGCATTACCGCCGGATTTCCATTCACTTTGGAATAGGAATCTCCGGAATTGTCAATGTACTCGATGTCTGCCACATCTGACAGTCTGACCGGTTCGATACCATCCATACCAAGATCCATCAGAACGAGATTTTCAAGATCTGCTTTGGATGTCACCTCATCTCCTACCCGCACCAGATACTGCTCGTTCCCCTCTGTCACATAACCTGCCGGCATGGAGAAGTTCTGCGCTGTCAAAAGATTTTTTAAGGTATCCATTGTGAGGATCGTGTTCAGATCCGCTGAATCTTTTGCCTGCTCTTTTGCATCATCTAACTGGCTCTGTCCCTCTTCGATCTTATTTGCTGCAACAGCAAGATCCGCATATCCCTTGCTCATCTCCATGATACCGGATATCTGGGATTCATTTAAAGTCACTAATGCGTCATCTAAAGACGTTTTACCGTCTGCCACCTGTGTCTGGGCGGACTCGATTGTCGCAATTCCCGCCGCGATCTGTGTCTTGCTCTCACTCAATTTTGAGATTGCAGCCGGAATGTCTTTGTAAGAAGTCAGCGTCACACCTGCATCTGCAAAAGAGGATGCCTGACTCATCAGCATCACATTGATATCATCCAGTTTGTACTGTAATGTCACGATCTGGCTGGCAATGTCACTCTCACTTGTATAGGAAGTCCCTGCCTGTGCATTGATCTGGGCAATGGCTGTGGATTCCATGTAGGCGACGAAATCGGATTCGCTGGCCGCATTTTTATATGCTTCTAACATTTTAGGATCTGCCTGTAAAGTTGAAATCACTGTTTTCAACTGATTCGCCTGTTCCTGTGTCATCTGACCATATTGAACCGCTACTGCAAGCGCTTCCTCCACTGTCATGTCTGCACCTGTCATTGGATTTTTTGCTGTTAAAATTGCCATTACACCATCGTGCGCCTGATATAACTGCTTTGCCCCACTCTTCGCCTGGCTGACACCGTCTTTTGCTTTCTGTAAACCGTCAATCGCGCTCTGTAACTGTGTTGCTCCATCATAAGCTGACTGTAACGACTTGATTGCACCATCCATGGACGACTGTGATTTCTGAAGATCTGATAATTGTGTGGTCAGATCTGCTTCGGTGTTAAACAGTTGGATTTTATTATTAATGATCTCATTTTCACCTGCTCCAAGCTGGCTTCCCATCTCTTTTTCACCATCGGAAAGCTTCTTTTTCCCACTGTCGATCTGGGAAGATGCCTTATCTAACTCTGCCTGTGCATCTGTAAACTGGGCATCTATTTTGCTTAAAATCTGTTCGTTTAAAGCATCTATTTTTTCCTGATTCATGGTTACCTGAAGGTCCGTATCCAGCACACCTGTTGCCGTCACAGATGCCACACCCTCGATACTCTCAAGCAGTGGTAATAATTCATTATCCACATAATCAGATACCTCTGCCTGATCCATTCCATCCACATCTGCGGATGCGATCATAACCGGCATCATATCCGGATCGATCTGCATAATGATTGGTGTGCCCACTGAATCCGGAAATTGTCCGGTCAACTGATCCAGCTGCTGCTGGATCTCAATCATGGCAGAATCCATGTTTGTGCTCTGTTCATACTCCAAAACAACCATAGAATAGTTATCATAGGACATGGAACTTACATTATTAATATTGGAAGTCGTTGCCATTGCCGCTTCGATTGGCGATGTCACATCCTTTTCCACTTCCTCCGGACTTGCCCCCACATCTGTTGTGACAACGATCACATACGGCAGATTCATTGCCGGCAGCAGATCTGTTGTCATCCTCGTCAGCGAAACAACTCCTAAAACGATCACCAGTACAACAGCCACTAACACTGTGTACGGACGTTTTACACTATACTTTGGGATCATTCTCGTTCCTCCTGAAAAATTATATGTCTGATTGGCTATTGCATTCCCGCAAGCCAAAACCGACCGGTCGGTCGGCAAAAATCAGTTTACTCCTCTCTCATCAAAATGCAAGGAAAATCGGACAGAATTTAGAATTATTTTAGAAATGGAACAAAATTTCCTATTTACGCAAAAATGGAGTACCTATCGGTACTCCATCCCACGAGACTGTATCTTTCCAATATATAATAACAGAGGCTTTACTCTTTTTTGTTTATGACTGTTGTTCTACCAATTTCTGTATTGCCTGCTGCTCTGCTTCCGGCATCAGCTTTGATACCTCGATCAGAACGATCAGTTCTTTTGCATAGGAAGCAACCTCATCAAAACAATTTTCTACTGCTTTCATAATGACTGGCATGGAAATAACCTTCTCATCCGGGACATCAATAATCTCATCCACGTTTCCAACCTCAAGCCCAATCTTTGTACCATTCATGGATGCAACGATGATATTGTTGATTTCCTGTTCCGGATAATGAAACTGTTCTGCCAGACTGTACACTGCAATAACTTCTCCGTGCAGATTCATGATCCCATGAACCTGTGGCAGTGAATTTGGAATATTCACCACATTCATTCTTGTTTCAATGGATTCCACATCATTGACAGGAATACCAAACTTCACTCCATTTAACAAAAATGTAAGTAACTGCATTATAATCTCTGTCTCCTTTCTTATGATTCGATCTCGGGACATTTCGCAGTATCCATAAGACCTGCAAAAAGGGGACTGGCACAAAAGTACCGCCCCACTATTCTGTTCTCACCCTGTTCTATTCATCTTCGCTGTCTTCATCATCAACGATTGCTGCTGCCGCACCTGCCACAGATGAAACAACCGCTATCACAACAACGATGACAACCAAAAGTAATAAAATTCCCATGAAAACTAAAAAACCGCCTTCTGTCATGTCTTCCTCCGTTCTGAAAGGATTGTGCAGATTCACTTCTCAACCATTTCTTTTTTTCCAAAATCTGTGCCTATTATAGCACATTAGCAACTGGAAAAAAAGAGCCTATGTTTGATTATTTCAGATAATTTTTCTGATGTTTTTTAATATTGTAATCTTTTTCTGCTACATCAAAGGAGAACCGCCGTGATATGGGGAATCACGACGGTTCTCAGGGAAGGTTTTTTCATTTGTAGCTATATTCTAATTTATCCTTTTACACTGCCGAGGGCAACACCCTGTACGATGTGTCTGGATAAGATCAGATAAATGATAATAACTGGGAAGATAGAAAATGCGATCATCACATAAACCTGACCCATATCAAACTTCAGCCAATCAGCTGCACGAAGCTGTGCGATTAAGATTGGCAGTGTCTTTTTCTTGTCATTGTGTAAGATCAAAGCCGGTACAAAATAATTATTCCAGCTGCTTACAAATGTAAAGATTGCCTGTACTGCAATGGCAGGTTTCATTAATGGAAGTACAATATTGTTAAATGTATGGAACTCACCGGAACCATCAATTCTGGCTGCCTCGATCAGAGATACCGGCAATGTACTTTCCATGTACTGTTTCATGTAAAAGAATGTGACCGGTGCAGCGATCGTTGGGACGATCAAAGGGATAAATGTATCTTCCATTTTTAATGTACCGACTAATTTTACAAATCCAAGTGCAGTTACCTGTGTAGGGATCATCATAACTGCTAAGATAAATGCATAGATGTATTTTTTCAGTTTAAAATCATATGCATGGATCGCATAAGCTGTCATGGTTGAAAAATAAGTACATAACGCTGCTGACAGTACCGATACGATCAGACTGTTTATCATACCCTGCCATACCGGAAGTGTTCCGTGTACCAGATTGTTCCAGTTTTCCAGCAGATGTGTGCTTGGCAGTGGTGTAAATCCGGCCTGCAGTTCACCGTTCGATCTGGTCGCGTTAATGAACAGCACATAGAACCAGAACAGGCAGGCAAATGTAACAAGAATCAGGACTATATAAGCGATAAATCTTCTTGCATGGATTCCAAGTCCTTTTTTCAGATTTTTATTTTCGTTCATAATAACACCTCACCTTTCTATTCTACTCATGCTTTTCTCTTATCGTTTCCAGTTACCTTAAAGACAATAAGACTTAAAATTGCGGTGATGATGAACAGGATTACGGATACTGCACCAGCCATTCCGTAGTTCTTGCTGTACAGATGTTTATTTAAGAACATGATCAATGTCATGGTCGATCTCATTGGATCACCGGTACCATTGGTCAAAATCTGTGGTACATCGAATAACTGTAATCCACCAATCAGCGATGTGATCACAACATATACTAAAATCGGCCGGAGCAGCGGTAATGTAATTTTGTAGAATACCTGTGTGGAAGTTGCTCCATCCACTTCTGCCGCTTCAAATAGGGAAGTATCGATACCCATCATGCCTGCCATTAAAAGAATAGTCGTATTACCAAACCACATCAGGCAGTTCATAAGGGCGATCAGCCCTCTCGCACTTCCTGTGTTTGCCAGAAACTTATATGGCTCTGAAATGATTCCGATCTGCATTAAAATCGAGTTGATCGGTCCACCATCTGAGAACAGTGTAAAGAACAACATGGAAAATGCGGATGCCATGATCAGGTTTGGCAGATAGATCACGGTCTTGAAAAATCTGCTTCCTTTTAATTTCAAACGCACATCAGAAAACCATGCACCTAACAGTAATGACAAAATAATCTGTGGCACAAAACACATGATCCATAAAATCATGGTATTCTTTGCGTAAATCCAGATATCGCCCTGTGTAAACAGCGTTTTGTAGTTCTCCAGTCCCACAAAGTTTGGTCCGATCTGTGTCAGACCTGATAAATAATTTTCAAAAAAGCTGTTATAAATGGTATTAAACAGTGGTATAAGCTGGAATACAACATACACCAGAATAAAAGGAATCAGAAAAATGTAACCCCATTTGTTATATCTGACTGCTTTACTGCTTTTCTTCTTCATAACGCCTCTTGCCCCCTTCTTTTTATTTTTCACAGAGTTCACAGCATCCCTTCACGGACATCTTTTTGTGCAAATCTGCTGTCAGCTCTGCGCTTTACGCCGCTGACTGCTTTCTCTCCGTCCGGAGATAGATATAAAGATAGCCGCACCCGCCGGTCTGGCAGGCGCGGCTTATTATTTTAGTATGTTAAGTCCGGATATTTCTCAACAACTGCTTTGTAGAATAAGTCAAGTGCATCATCAAGTGAGGCATTGCCTTCAAAGTAGTTCTTCATAGCGTTCTGGAACTCTTCGTTACATCCCTGATCGTATGCAGAAAGGTTGCTTAAATCAAGTTTTTCTACACTTGCACAGTACATAGACAATGGGTTCTGTCCGCCTAATACTTTACTCTGGTAGCTTGTATCTGCTGCCATTGCTTCCATAGCTGGTTTATTGTTAACGAAATCATCATCTTTTACTACGATATCTTTCATGATCGTCTCGTCTGTTGTCATCTTTAAGATGATATCTTTTACAAGACTTGCGTTATCTGTACCTGTTGCTCCACAGATCCATGTACCGCCCCAATAGAATCCCTGAGGTCCTGGTGTAGCGCCCCATCCACCGTTGTAACCGATAGATCCTTCGGTGTCGGCTGCCATAGAGAAGTTCACGAACCATGCTGGTCCAAAGTAGCAGAATACTTTTCCTTCCGGATAGAAACCTTTCTTCCAGTCATCGCCCCAGAGTTCATATGTCTCTGTCTCGCCTGCATCATAAAGCTCTTTTGAATCAGATACCCATTTCATAATGTTATCATCAATATTGATCTTGCCATCTTCTACCCATTTAGAAGTAACGTTGTTAGAGTATACACGGTAAGTATCATTGACGGAAGATGTCATCTTGTATCCGGCAGCTTTCATTGTCTCTGCTGTATCATTGAAAGTATCCCAGTCTGAAACATATTTCTGAACTTCGTCAGGATCGTCTGTTCCAAGAACTTCTTTTGCTGCATCACGGTTATAGAATAATACGCCCGGGCAGCCCTGCCATGAAACACCTTTTAATACACCGTTAGAATCTGTAACGATATCTTTTGTATACTGATACTGGTTTGCAAGGTCTGCATCTGTAATTCCAAGATCTGCGATCGGCATTGTATAATCTGTATCGACATATTTCAGTGCGTAGTCAGCTTCTACTAAGAATAAGTCAATCTTGTCATCGGCTGCTGCTGATTCCTGTTTTAATAATGTTGCATCCAGATTGTTCTGATATGCGTTGTCATCACTTGGTGTGATGTTCCATTTTACGGTAACATCCCCAATCTTACCAGTTGTGGCATCCACTTCCTCATATCCAGGATAGTGATCTGTCAGACGGCTCTTAAACTCTTCATTCCAGCAATAAATGTTGAAAACTTTTCCCTCATCACCTGTTGTATCTGTCTCCGCTGCATCAGATCCAGATTCTGTTGCCGGTGCTGCTGCACCTGAGTTGCTGTTGTCTGTGGATGTTGTGTCTGATGATCCGCCACATCCTGCTACCATAGTTGCTACCATGGATGCACATAATAATGTGCTAATGATTTTCTTTTTCATAGAAAACCCTCCTCCTTAATTTTTTGGCTTCCGCCTTGTTTGCATTGTTATTTTTGTTCCGGAATCTTTCCTACCGATTGTCCCGGTATGAGGATTCCTTCTATAACGACTCTCTCAATGAGAGTTGTTTTTGGTTTTTCAATGGAACCGATCAGCCGTTTTGCAGCCTCTCTGCCAATCTCTTCTGTGTCCTGCTTAATTGTGGTAAGCTTCGGGTGCAAAAGCTGCGACATCCTCGTTCCGTCGTATCCTGCTACTGAAATGTCTTTTGGTATCCGAAGTCCCATCTCTATAATGACATTTCTTCCACCGATCAGTGCGGTGTCATCAGGATAAATGATACAGGTTGGCGGATTTTCCAGATTCAGGAGTTCCTTCGTCTGTTTTGCCGCTTCCCTCGTCTCCAGGTAATCAGCTGTGCGGATGTACTCATCCGGGACTTCCAGTTTCAGTTCATCCATTGTCCGGTAAAAACTTGTCAGCCGGTCTTTGGTAACTGCCGAACCATTCTGCTGTCCGTGGATGTAAGCGATCCTCCTGTGTCCCTGAGAATAAATATATCTGACCAGATCTTCCATGCCCTGAATGTTGTTCGAGCTGACCGCCGTGCAGCTGTGATGCAGGTAGTCGATGGTGACAACCGGTACTTCGCTATTCATCAGTTCCATGACGCCAGGGTCGTTAAAATCCGCACACACAATTGCAACTCCTTCAAAATTCCGGTATTTGCAATGTTCCAGATAAGACATCTTCCGGTTTTCAAAACAGGTATTGATAAATGTAATGTCATAACCCTGCTTCTCTGCCTGGACTTTCAGACCATTTAATACTCCTGAAAAATATTCATGCTGCAAACCACTTCCTGCTTCCTCTTCAAATAGAACTCCGAGGTTGTATGAATGGTTGGTCTTAAGTGATCTTGCTGCTGCATTCGGAAAATATCCTAATTGCTCTGCTACTGTCCGGATACGACTCTTTGTCTCTTCACTGATATCTTTTTGATCGTTTAACGCCTTACTGACAGTGGCAGTTGATACTCCACACTTTTCGGCAATTGTTTTTAAAGATACCATTGAATCCTCCAGGTACTTCTTCCAGACTTTATTATGTATGACCTGTTGTCTTGCTGCTTAAGTCTTTCGAAGTTTTTACTTAATCGTTTTCGCATCTTTAATATAGCTCTTATGCAAACGGATTGCAATACTTTTTTGACATTTCGGCTAATTTTACATTTTTTTCTCTGATTTTTTGTGCATTTTTTATGATTTTTCTCGTTATTCAACAGTTTATGCAGCAAAAGCTTATACGTTTTCGTATTTTAAACTTAATCATCCAGCTTAACCCTCTTTTGTTGCTTTCTTCCATATTAGGCTGTAATTTTTGTTAAAAGTGCTATTTTTGCTTATTTCAAAGGATTTTTTGTTGATTTTTATAATTCTGCAAGATATAATTTCAGATAAGGAATATTTACTTAATCGTTTTCGTTAAGTAATATGCAAAACAAGGAGGCTAAATCCTCTCCTCGTTCAGAGGAACAAATTTTACTTTGTAAAATGGGATTTTTTCTTCGAAAAAACAAGGAGGATTTATATGAAATTCGGATATTTCGATGATAATGCAAAAGAGTATGTCATCACTTCCCCAAAAACACCACTGCCTTGGATTAATTACCTCGGCTGTGAAGATTTCTTTTCATTAGTTTCAAACACATGCGGCGGCTACAGCTTTTATAAAGATGCAAAGCTGTTACGTCTTACCAGATACCGTTACAACAATATTCCCGGAGACAGCAACGGGCATTACTACTATATTAAAGAAGGAAATACCATCTGGAATCCGGGCTGGATGCCAACCAAGACTGATCTGGATTCCTATGAATGTCATCACGGTATCGGTTATTCCATTTTTAAAGGAAGCAAAAATGATCTTGCCGCAGAGCTGACAGACTTCGTTCCGATTGGAAGCACCTGCGAGATCAATAAGCTGACCATGACCAACCACAGTAAAGAAGAAAAGCATTTTTCCATTTTTTCTTATGTAGAGTTCTGTCTCTGGAATGCAATGGACGATATGACAAACTTCCAGCGTAACTACTCCATCGGCGAGGTTGAAATCCATGGTTCCGCCATCTATCATAAAACCGAGTACCGGGAAAGAAGAAACCATTACGCTGTTTACTCCGTCAATGCTCCGATTGCCGGATTTGATACAAGTCGTGATGCATTTCTTGGTGCGTACGGTGAAAATTCGGCTCCTGAAGTTGTCGTATCCGGCTCCTGCAAAAATTCTGTTGCAAGCGGCTGGGCTCCGGTCGGCAGCCATCAGTTAGATGTAACCCTTGCTCCGGGCGAATCCAGAACTTATGTATTTGTTCTCGGTTATGTGGAGAATCCGGCAGCAGAAAAATGGGTTGGCAGACCGGAAGATGGTATCATCAACCGCACTCCTGCTGAAAAATTATTAGAAAAATTCAACACAACAGAAAAAGCAGACCAGTCACTTGCTGATCTGAAAGCTTACTGGGAAAAACTGCTCAGCCATTTTACTGTTTCTTCCAAAGAGGAAAAGCTTGACCGCATGGTAAACATCTGGCATCAGTATCAGTGTATGGTAACCTTTAATATGAGCCGTTCTGCTTCCTATTACGAATCCGGCATCGGACGTGGAATGGGATTCCGTGATTCCTGTCAGGATCTTTTGGGCTTTGTTCATCTGATTCCAGACCGCGCACGTCAGAGAATTTTAGATATCGCTTCCACACAGTTTGAAGACGGCAGTGCTTATCATCAGTACCAGCCACTCACCAAAAAAGGGAACTCTGATATCGGAAGCGGTTTTAACGATGACCCACTGTGGCTCATTGCCGGAACTGCAGCTTACATCAAAGAAACCGGAGACTACTCCATTCTGGATGAGCGCACACCATACGACAACGATGATTCCAAGGCAACGGATCTTATGGAACACTTGAGAAGATCCTTCCACTATACCATGGAACACCGTGGTCCACACAAACTTCCGCTGATCGGACGTGCTGACTGGAATGACTGTCTGAACTTAAACTGCTTCTCTACAGAGCCAGGCGAATCGTTCCAGACCTTCGGACCATCGGAAGGTCCTAATGCAGAATCTGTTTTCATTGCCGGAATGTTCGTCCGCTATGGAAAAGATTACGTGGAAATCTGCAGACACCGTGGCATGGCTGAGGAGGCTGCTCTTGCAGAAGAAGCCATTGCAGATATGGAGAAAACAGTTTTGGATGCCGGCTGGGACGGAGAGTGGTTCCTGCGTGCATACGATCATTATAAAAACAAAATCGGATCCAAAGAATGCGAAGATGGCAAGATTTACATTGAGCCACAGGGCTTCTGTGTCATGGCAGAGATTGGCTTAAAAGAAGGCAACTGCTTAAAAGCAATGGAATCTGTTGAAAAATATCTGGATACCAAATACGGTATTGTATTATTGCAGCCACCTTATCACAGATATCATGTTGAGCTCGGTGAAATCTCTTCTTATCCACCAGGATACAAAGAGAATGCCGGTATTTTCTGTCACAACAACCCATGGATCTCCATTGCAGAAACTGTTGTTGGCCGTGGAAACCGTGCATGGCAGGTCTACACAAGAACCTGTCCGGCATATATCGAAGATATCAGTGAAATTCATCGCACAGAGCCATATGTATACTCCCAGATGATTGCCGGTAAAGACGCTCCAAACTTCGGAGAGGCAAAAAATAGCTGGCTGACCGGTACTGCTGCATGGACATTCTTAAATGCTTCCCAGTATATCCTCGGTATCCGCCCTGATTATGATGGTTTGATCGTAGATCCTTGTATCCCTTCCTTCATGGACGGCTTCACCGCAAAACGTGATTTCCGTGGCACGACTTACCACATCGAGGTTGAAAACCCGGATCATGTAGAAAAAGGTGTTGCTTCCGTTACCGTGGATGGCAATGCAATTGAGGGCAATCTCATTCCTGTGGATGCAGCCAAAAAAGAAGTTCATGTCAAAGTAATTATGGGATAACCGGAGTTTAACGGACGTAGTGTCGCAGATTCTGCGGTGCTTTTATAGGTTGTGAAGGGCAGATATAAGCGTCCTCTCACAAGTCGTGATCTTATAGGTTTATGAAAAGAAAAACGGTACAGACGAAATATGATGTTCCTGTTCGC
>ERZ506929.686-NODE-686-length-13486-cov-5.030303_pt1 | contig 13486 bp, 9 predicted proteins | sample MGYA00513173_ERZ506929 | MGnify/ENA metagenome assembly ERZ506929 | reverse complement strand
CGGGCATGGCCCAGCATCTGGACGGTAGCGTCCTTCAGCTCATAGCCCAGATCAGCGGACACAACGGTGCCGCCAGTCAGGATAGCGATATCCTGCAGCATCTCTTTGCGGCGGTCGCCAAAGCCGGGAGCCTTGACAGCGCAGACGTTCAGGGTGCCGCGCAGGCGGTTGACGATCAGGGTGGACAGAGCCTCGCCCTCGATGTCCTCAGCCACGATCAGCAGCTTCATGCCGTTCTGCATCACCTGCTCCAGCAGGGGAACCAGATCCTGAATGACGCTGATCTTCTTATCGGTAATCAGGACAGCAGCGTTGTCCAGATCGGCCACCATCTTGTCGGTATCGGTGACCATATAGGGGGTCAGGTAGCCGCGGTCAAACTGCATACCTTCCACGATCTCGTTGTAGGTCTCGGCGGTGGTCTTGTTCTCCTCGATGGTGATAACGCCGTCAGAGGTGACCTTCTCCATAGCCTCGGCAATCAGACGGCCGATCTCGGGGTCGCCGGCAGAGATGGTGCCGACGCGGGCGATATCGTTGCTGTCCTTCACCTTCTGGCTGTGTGCCTTGATGGTCTCCACAGCGGTGGTAACAGCCTTGCTCATGCCGCGGCGGATATCCATGGGGTTGGCACCGGCGGTAACATTCTTCATGCCCTCGTTGACCATGGCCTGTGCCAGCACGGTAGCGGTGGTGGTGCCATCGCCTGCAGCATCGTTGGTCTTGGTTGCAACTTCACGCACCAGCTGTGCGCCCATGTTCTCGAACTCGTCCTTCAGCTCGATCTCTTTTGCAATGGTCACGCCATCGTTGGTGATGACCGGTGCGCCGAACTTTTTGCCCAGCACCACGTTGCGGCCCTTGGGGCCGAGGGTGATCTTAACGGTGTTAGCTAGGGTATCAATACCGGCACACAGTGCCTTGCGGGCGTCCTCGCCCTGCTTGATCTGCTTTGCCATAATAAATCGCTCCTTTATAATGCAAACTCAATTGAAAAGGGAAAGCTTAGTCTTCCACAACAGCCAGAATATCGCTCTGGCGCACGATGGTGCACTCTTCACCGTCCACCTTGACCTCAGTGCCAGAGTACTTGCTGGTGAGAACCTTGTCGCCGACCTTGACGGTCATCTTGACTTCCTTGCCGTCCACGACACCGCCGGGGCCAACTGCGATGACCTGTGCCACCTGCGGCTTCTCTTTTGCGCTGCCGGTCAGGATCAGGCCGCCCTTGGTGGTCTCCTCGACTTCAACAGTCTTAATGACAACACGGTCTGCAAGAGGAATGATTTTCATAATTCTTGCCCTCCAATTATATTGAATTTATTTGAAACTTTGTTGTGTCCTGCGGGGGCTTCGTGTGTGCTCCGCAGTGGTTTAGCACTCCATTTCTCTGAGTGCTAATTGTATTGTACTCATCTTGCCATGAAAAATCAAGGGGTTTTGCAATTTTTCTTTGTTAAGAATTTATGACGCTCAAAAATCGCACCCTGCCACGCAAAAAAGCGGTGTGTTCTTGACAGGACGCGCCGCCTTTTTTATACTTATAACGCATTACAAAAACACAGCTGACGCGCTTTGCGGCAGAACGGAGGATACTTTGACAGACAAAAAGCTGATCTCATCTTTGCAGGGGCTGCGGGCAGTCGCATTTCTGAGCGTAGTCCTCTCCCATTGCGGGGCACCATGGCTGGGGCCGTGGGCGATCACGGTATTCGTGGCGCTGTCCGGTTTTCTGATGACCTGCAACTATTACGACCGCCCGCGCACAGCACCGGGACTGCGGTCTGCCATAGCTTTCTCTCTTAAAAAAATACGAAAGCTGTACCCGCTGCACCTTATAATGATGGCTGCCGCGTTGTTATTTGTGCTGAAGGGGCTTCTGGCGCAGCCCTCTGCCCGCGGGGTGCTCTCCTGTGCAGCGCAGCTTGTTGTAAGCATTTTTCTGCTGCAAACATGGATTCCCTCCAGCCGTTTCTGGTTCTGCCTGAACGGAGTGGCGTGGTATCTTTCGGTACAGGCTTTTCTGTATGCCATCTTTCCCCCGCTTCTCGCCGTACTGAAAAAAGCGGATGTCCGCAGGCTGCGCTGCATTGCCGCCGTGATCTTCTGCGCACAGTGCCTTGCGTCCTTTGTTTTCTGGAAAGCCGGGCTCAGCGGAAAGGCGGCCTTTTACCTGACCTATCTGTGCCCGCTGTTCCGGGCGGGAGATTTTACCATCAGCTGCTGCATGGGCTGCCTTTACCACAGCCGCAAACAGGAGAGCGGCCTGCCGGGCGGTGCTTTCTCCCTGCTGGAGCTTGCCGCTGTGCTGCTTGCGGGCGGCTGCCTGTTTATCGCCGCCAAGCAGGTGGGGATTCTGGGCGCGGTGGCCTTCCGGTACAATGTGCTGTTTACCCCCTCTGCGGTGCTGCTGGTCTGGCTGCTTGCCGTGGGCAAGGGAATCATTTCCCGGCTGCTTTCCGCAAAGCCGTTTTTGTGGCTGGCGGGGCTGTCCCCTTACGGTTTTCTGATTCATCAGGTGCTGATCCGGTATATGGAGTGGACTGCGGACAAGTTCAGCTTTACGGTACATCCTGTGGTCTGGACCCTGACCGTATATCTGCTCACGCTCTGCCTGAGCAGCTTTTACAAGGCGCTGGAACGCCGGGTGCGGCAGCGCCATACCCAAACCGGCGCATAACAGTAAAACACAAGGCCGCTGCACGGAACAATGTGCAGCGGCCTTGTTTGGGTCTGATGGTTTATTTCTTTACTTCACAGCCGCTTTTTTGGCGGTAAAGCGCTGGTAGGCGGGCAGCGGCAGCAGCACGCGGCCTGCCAGCGGCTGCACCTGTACCGACACCTGCTTGCAAGGGGCGCACTCGCCATCCACGGTGGCAATGATGGGCCCACGGCCATCTGCTGCCCGCAGACTGACCGATTTTGCGCGGCGATAAATAAAGTAGGGCTTTGCGGCCTCGGTCAGTTGGCCGTTTTGAAAGTGCTGGCCGTTTTTGTACAGCATCAGCAGCTTTGCAATGACCCGGCGACTGACCTTGCGCACGATGAACACATCCAGCCAGCCGTCATCCGGCTGTGCCTCCGGCCCGGCCATAAAACCGCCGCCGTAGGCGCGGCCGTTGCACACTGCGCACATCAGACAGTCCACGGTCAGCACCTCGCCGTCAATGACGTACTCCACCCTGCGGCCGATATGCCCGCACAGCTGCTGAACAATGGACAGCGCATAGGCTGCCTCGCCGCCGCACAGCGGGATGCGCCGGAACTTGGGGATGCCGTAGGCCACCTGTGCGTCCAGACCGGCAGCGCAGATGGTGGCAGAAAGTCCCAGACTGGTGCGCATCAGGTCGATGGGCACTGCCCCGCCGGCCAGCTGGGCGTCCAGATCCAGAAACTCTTCCTTTGTACCGTAGGTGCGCAGAAAGTCGTTGCCGCTGCCATAGGGCAGGCAGCCCACGGCGGTCTTGTCAAAGCCGTGAGCGCCGGTGAGCGCCTCGTTGAAGGTGCCATCACCACCGGCGGTAAAAATGCGCAGTTCCACCCCGGCCTTTTGGGCAGCAGCGGCGGCAGCGCGGGACAGTTCCCGGGCGTGGCCAGCGTGGGTGGTAACGCGGATGGTGTAGTCCTCCGGGGCAAGCCCGGCACCGGCAGCTGCAGCCGCGATCTGCTGCGGCAGGGTGCGGGTACAGTCGGCCTTTCCGGCTGCGGGGTTCAGAAGAAACAGCGTGTGCATCGGGGTCCTCCCTGTTGTAACTCTATTTCCTCTATAATAGTCGAAAACCGCGCCGGTTGCAAGCAAAACCGGTATTTTGCTGTTTTATTACAGGGTAACCGTTTCATCCTCCCGCAAAACAATGCTGCCATCGGCGGCGCAGTCTGCTGTCCAGTGCTGCCCTACACAGGCCGTCCCGGCGGCAATGCGGTTTGCAAGCGCCTGCTCCACTGCCCTGTCCACCTGACGGCGCAGCTCCCGCGCACCATAGGCCGATTGCGCCCGGGCAGCCAGTGCCGCCCCCACCTGCGGGGTGTGGCGCAGCCGGTAGCCGCTGCGGGCGGCGCGCTGCTCCAGCTGGCAGAGCATTTTTTCTGCAATGGCGCAAAGGTTTTCCTCTGCCAGCGGGCGGAACACGATTACCTCATCCAGCCGCCCCAGCAACTCCGGCCGGAACCACTTTTTGGCTTCCTCCACAGCCTGTGCGGACTGCTTTTCAAACACAGCTTCTGCCCCGGCGGCAAAGCCCAGCGGCGCGTTCTGCCCCGCTAAGAAGCGTGCGCCCAAATTTGACGTGAGCAGCACGATGGTGTTGCGGAAATCTGCCTTGCGCCCCATGGCATCGGTCAGCTGACCGTCCTCCAAAATTTGCAACAGGATATTCTGGATGTCCGGGTGTGCCTTTTCGATCTCGTCAAACAGCACCACGCTGTACGGGCGGCGGCGCACGGCCTCGGTCAGCTGACCGCCCTCATCGTGGCCAAGGTAGCCCGGCGGCGCACCCAGCAGCCGGGCGGCGGTGTGCTGCTCCTGATACTCCGACATATCGAACTTGAGCAGTGCCTTCTCGCTGCCGAACCAGCTGACCGCCAGTGCCCGCGCCAGTGCGGTCTTGCCCACGCCGGTAGGCCCCAAAAACAGCATAGCACCGATGGGACGCCCCGGCTCTCCCAGACCGGTGCGGCTGCGCCGGATGGCTCCAGCCACGGCCGCCACCGCTCGCTGCTGACCGACGATCTCGGCATTCAGGCGGCTTTCCAGCTTGTCCAGACGCTCCCGCTCCTGCTCGCCCACCCGCTGGGCGGGCACGCCGCTGGCCGCTGCCACCACCCGGGCGATATCCTCCGGGGTGAGCACCGGCTGGGTGCGCTGCTCCTTTTCGGCCAAGATGCGCGCCGCCGCACAGGCTTCGTCCACAAGGTCAATGGCCTTATCCGGCAGACAGCGCCCGGGCAGGTACCGCACCGAAAGCTCCACTGCCGCCTGCAAGGTCTGGGGCGGCAGGCGCACGTTATGGTATCGCTCGTAGCGGGGCGCAAGACCGTTGAGGATCTCCACCGCCTGTGCGGGGGTAGGCTCCTCCACCTGCACCCGGCCAAAGCGGCGTTCCAGCGCGGCGTCCTTCTGGATATGGGTGCGGAATTCCTGATTGGTGGTGGCGCCGATGAGCTGCAATTCGCCCCGGGCAAGCACCGGTTTTAAGATGCTGGCAGCGTCGATAGCACCCTCGGCGGCACCGGCTCCCACGATAGTGTGGAACTCGTCGATGAACAGGATGGCAGTGCCGTCCCGCACCAGCTCTTCCAGCAGGTTTTTCAGCCGCTCCTCAAAATCGCCCCGGTATTTGGTGCCCGCCACCAAACTGGCCATATCCAGCGCCAGCAGCCGCCGCCCTTGCAGCGCTCTGGGCACCTGCCCGGCGGCAATGCGCAGCGCCAGACCTTCGGCCAGCGCCGTTTTGCCCACGCCCGGCTCGCCGATCAGACAGGGGTCGTTTTTCTGGCGGCGGCACAGGATCTCCACCATGCGGTCAAGCTCGGCTTCCCGGCAGAACACCGGGTCCAGCTCCCCTTCGGCGGCACGGCGGGTCAAATCGCGGCAGTATTTATCGCTGGCGCGGCTGCCCCGGGGGATGCTGGCCGACACCCGGGGCTGGGCGGGCAGCACAAACTGTCCGCTCAGCTGGCGGCACTCCCGCACTGCCTCGGTGAGCGAAAGCCCCATCTCCGCCAGCAGCAGCCCGGCGGCGCAGCCGTCATCTTCCAGCATGGCGCAGAGCAGGTGCTCCGGCTCTGCCCGGCTGACGTGGGCGTTCTGCGCCCCAATGAGCGCGTAGTCCATGGTGCGGCGCAGGTCCGGTGCCATGGACTGCCGGTCCAGCCGCTGTGCTGGGCCGCTGCGCTGCTGCGCCAGCTGGCGGCGCACCTCCGGCTCGGTAATGTTTTTCCGGGTGAGGAACTGCGCCGCAGCGCCCTGCTGCTGCAGCATTGCCAGCAAAAGATGGCTGGTATCGGCCTGCTCACAGCCCAAATCTCCCGCCAGCTGCACCGCCTGCTGCAACAGCCGCGCCGCCGGGCGCGAAAAGCCCCGGTAACCGCCCATGCCCAGATTTTCCCAAATGCCCATGTGTCTGCTCCTTGCTGCATATAAAATCGTCTGCACTGGAAGTATAGCCCTAAAGGCGCAGAAAAAATCAGTCGTTTGTGTCGGGCGGCAGAAAAGTAAAAACCGATCCGCAGCGGTTGCCGGGGCGCGGGTGCGACCGGCTGCTGTGGATCGGTTTTTGAGATTTTATCTTGCGGGGAACATTTTCAGAACGAACCGCCTCCGCCGCCGTGGGTGGAGCCGCTGGAGGAGGTGTGAGTGGAGCTGCCGCCGGAACTGCCGGAGTCAGTCTCCTTCGGCCGCTCGGTGCGGTGCACCTCACGGTACAGATACAGATCCCGCTGGTTGGTCAGCTTCATGCTGCCCTGCCGCACATAGCTGGCAGCGTCCCGCTGCGGTGCCACGCTCTTGAGCTGGCTCTTCATCACGCCGGTCACGATCAGTGCCGTCACCAGACCAATGACCAGCGCCACGCCCAGATACACGATTGAGAACGGCTCCTTGGGCATGTTGTCCACATCGTAGGGGTGGCCTTCGCGGGCGGCGGTAACATACGCATCCGTCCACTGGATAAAGGTGCGGAAGGCGGCGGCGTAATCGCCGTCTGCCATATCGGGGGTCATCTGCTCGCCAAGGTACTGGATGCCGGCATCCGTAAAGGCGGTAATGCCGTAGCCGCTGGTGGAGATATGCCATTTGCGGTCGCCTATGCTCACCAGCAGCAGCACGCCGTCCCGGTTTTCACCGTAGCCGAACTGGCAGTAATCGTACAGGTCATCGGCATATTCCTCCATGCTGGTGTAGCCCTCGTTTTCCAGCGAGTCGATGGTAGCAATGATCACATCAAAGCTCTGGCGGACGCTCAGTTCCTCCAGTGAAGCTTCCAGCTCGCCGTCCTCGTCCTCGGTCAGAACTTCTGCGCTGTCGTTCATGCGGTAATACAGGTCGGCAAAGCCGTCTGCGGCAAAGGCCGGTGCGGCCAGCGCGACCAGCAGCACCAGTGCTGCCAGCGCGGCACAGAGGGAGCGCAGTGGGGTAACAGTCTTTTTCATCTTCCGTCCCTCCTTTACAGAATCCCGGCCAGCCACAGCAGCCACATCATCGCATAGGATGCTGCACCGACGGCTGCCGTAAGTCCCAGCGTCCACTTGCGGGCGGCGACCTTATCCACCGGCAGGTTGCCCACAAACTTGCCGGTCTGGCCGTTCATGGCAAAAATGTAGTTGTTGCCCTGCCAGCTGGTGCTCAGCACCCACACCGGGAACAGGGCATACTTTGCCTTGCCGCCGTGCAGCTGAATGCTGCTGTTCTCCATTTTCACGGAGTCGTAGCCGGTAACGGTCTGGGTAAAGGCGTCCTCAGTGGACTGACGGATACGCTCGTTGGCGCGCTGGATGCTCTTTTGGGCGTCCACATCGTACTTATCGGCCACATAGCCTGCCAGATACGCGGTCTTGAAGGGCACGGCATCGCTCATGGTAAACGGCTCGATGGATTCCATCAGGTCGTCTGCCATCTTGGAGGAGCCGTCCACCGGAACCGCGTCAAAGCCCAGCACGCCGTCCCGGCGCACGGAATAGTAGCTGGTCTCGGTATAATCGTAGTCGTCATCCGACCAAAAGCGGGTGCGGGTAGCGGTAAAGCGCAGCTGGGCATCTGCGTCGCTGTCGTACAGCCAGAAGGGCACATACACGCCCTTGATCTCGTCGATGTGGTTCTGGCTGCGGAACACCCGGGGCAGCAGAGTCTTGCCCTTGAGATGTTCCTGCAGCTTTGCCTTGGCGGCCTTTTTGTCCAGCTTGAAGGGGATGATGAGGTCGGGGCGCAGGTCTCCGGCAAACTGTCCGGTGAGGACGATGGGGTTGCCGCAGAAAGGGCAGGCCGAGGCGGCCATGGTGTCGTTGCCCACGATCTCGCCGCCGCAGCTCTTGCAGACGTAAGTATGCAGACCGGCGGTCTCGCCCTCTGCCCAGCTGCCGCCGGGGGTGGCCCAGTTCATCTCGCTGGGCTTTTGGTCTTTCAGATCCTCATCGTAGCCCTTCAGCGCGTCCACCTCAAACTCGGTGTCGCAGTAGGGGCATTTCATCTTCTGGGTGGTGCTGTCGAACTGGATTGCACCATCGCAGCAGGGGCACTTATATTCCAGCATTCCTGCCATAGCGTCTCCTCCTATGATCTGCGGGGCAAGGGCTTATTTGCTTTTCTGCCCTGCCCCGCAGTGTGATCGGTTATTGTGTGCCGGGTTCAGCTGCGGTCGTTGTCGTCAAAGGGGTCGCCGCACTCCGGGCAGAACTTGGGCGGGTGTGCGGGGTCTGCCGGCTCCCAGCCGCACTTGTCGCACTTATACTTGGGCGTACCGGCGGGCTTTGGTTTGCCGCACTCGGAGCAGAAGCGGCCCTTATTCACCGCGCCGCAGCTGCACTTCCAGCCTTCTGCTGCCGCCGGGCGGGGCTTGCCGCACTCCGGGCAGAACTTGCCGGTGACAGTGGCACCGCAGCTGCAGGTCCAGCTGTCGGCAGCGGGCTTCGGCTCCGGCTTTTTGCTGCCGCATTCCGGGCAGAATTTGCCGGTAACGGTAGCGCCGCAGCTGCACTTCCAGCTGTCTGCCGGGGCGGGTGCGGGGCGGCTGACCTGCTGGGGCGCGTTCACGCTGTCCGGACGGGCCTGCTGGCCCATGGCAAACAGGTTCTGGGCGCTCATGCCGCCCATACCGCCTGCACCGGCTGCCATGCCCATGCCCATAAAGCCGGTCATGGCACCGGCGGTGTTGCCGGCGGCGGTCTTCATGGCATCGATCTGACCGCCCACCAGACGAGCTGCGGCGGTGGTGGGGTCGGTGGTCATGGCGTTCTCTTCCCACTCGGTGATCTTCTTCTGCTGCTCCTCCGGGATGGACAGAGAGTTGATGTTGAAGGAGAATACCTCAATGCCGCGCTTTTTGCGCCAGATATTGGACAGCTGCTCGTTGAGGGCGTCCGAGATCTCCAGCGTGTGGGCGGGGATCTCGTAATACTGCACCTTGTTGGCGGAAAGGGTGGCCAGCGCAGGCTGCAAGGCGTTCATCAGCTCGCTCTTCAGGCGGGGAGCCAGCTCCGAGGCATCGTACTGGGTGGAGACGTTGCTGCACACGTTGGTGTAGAACAGCAGCGGGTCGCAGATGCGGCAGGTGAAGCTGCCGTTGCACCGCAGGTTCACCGAGAGCTTGTAGCCCCGCTCCTCGCTGACCACCACCCGGAAGGGGATGGGGGTGGCGGTGCCGTACAGGATCTCGCCCAGCTCCTTGGTGTTGATGTAGTACACCCGCTGATCCTTGCCGGTGTCGCCGCCGTAGGTAAAGCGCTTGGCCACGGTCTGGAAGGTAGCTGCCAGACTGTCGCCGAAGTTGCCGGTGAACACGCTGGGCTCGGTGGATGCGTCAAAGGTGAACTCGCCCGGTTCGGCGCACACCTCCACCACGCGGCCCTGCTCCACGATGAGCATACACTGTCCGTCTGCCACGGCGATGCCGCTGCCGTTGGTGATGATGTTGTCCTCGCCGTTGTTGGAGCTGCGGCGGGAAGTGCGCTTCTGGCCCTTGACCATCAGCACATCCTTATCCAGAGCGTCGCAATAGAAAAATTCCTTCCACTGGTCTGCAAGAGTTCCGCCCAGTGCACCCATACCTGCTTTGATAAGACCCATAGTAATTTCCTCCTGTATGTTTTATTTGTGCAAACGATAACTTTCTGTTATCGCACGGTTTCCGATTTTTGTCACGGTTCAAGGGGTTGTTCCAGAGAGTCGGTTTTCCAGTAAGCGGGACGTGTGTCCCGGTCAAACAACTGCTCTCCGGCGCGGTATTTCAGGCTGCAGCCGCTGGGGCTGCCGTCATCGTTCAGCAGGATGGCCCAGAACTCGCAGGGCCTGCCGTCCGTGTCGGTCAGCGTGAAGTGCAGCTCGGTGCCGTCCTCGGTGCGGCCCTGTGTTCCCTCGGCGGTGCCGGTCAGAATGCCGTTCCACCCGTCCCATTCCACGCTTATGCAGCAGCTGCCGTCCGGCAGAAAGGTCATCCATTTGATGCCCGCTGCGGCATCCCCTGCGCGGAAGGTTCCCCACAGCCTGCGGGGGATGGCGGTGAAGCCGATATCGTCCCACGCTCCCGTACGCCGGAACACATACCACACGGTGCTGCCCTTTTTCGGGCCGGTAGACTGCATCAGCAAAGAGCCGTCCTCCATCATGGAAATGGTCCAGCGGCTTCTGCCGTCCTCGCTGAGGCATGTCAGGTTCCAGCCCTGACTTTTTTCCCCGTCCCAGCCGGTCACAGCGCCGGCATTCAGCTCTCCGGTGCGGGTCTCGGCAGCGGACTGGATCTGCGGGCTGACGTATGTTTCCCGGATGAAGGAGACGGTCACCGTGCCGGTGATCTCGGCCTTTTCCAGCCGCAGGGTAAAGCTTTCGTTGCGGTCGGCGGGGGCATAGCTTTCACCCTGCGTCACCGCCGTGACTGCCATCCACTCGGCCAGCACCTGCCACTCCCAGTCCGGTGGCAGCGGCTGTGCATCCAGTGGGATGACCGGGGCATCGTTCACATACTCTCCCCCGGACGCGCTGAACCGGCTGACTATAAAGGAAACGTTTCCTGCTTCGTCAAACGAAAGCGGCAGCTCATCCAGCGTGGCCCACCATGCGGTGTTGCCCTCTTTCAGGCTGCCGGTGGGCAGCATTCCTCTCTCGATGGCGGCTTGACGGTCCAGCTCATCCCGGCGCTTTATGTCGCGGTACAGCACTTCTTCCAGCGCGGCGGGGTCTGCCCCCATGCGCTGCAGCAGCTGGGTGACGGTCAGCTGTTTTCCGCTGTCAAAGTCAAAGCACCAGCCCCAATGGAAGGGTGCATCGGTACCGCCGTAATCACTGCTGACCACAAGGCTGACGCAGTCGCCGTACCAGCTTGCGTTCCAGTTCATTTCAATGCTGAAATCCCACACGGCCGGGTCGGCCGCCTCCGGGCAGTCTGCGTACTCCTGCACATCGTATTCGTAGAGCTGAGCGATCTCGGCGTTGATGCGGGCAGCATCGGCGCTGTCGCTTTCCAGCCGGGGCAGATGGATGTTCAGCCGGACCTTGCCGCCGTTTTCTGCCTGCACCACCTTTTCAAGGGTGTACTGCTCGGTGATCATCACGGTGGCATGCATGGAATCCGGCGGGGTCGATTTCAGCTCCCGGCTGCCAGCCGGGCGGGCAGAGGCCGCGGTCTTTGCCCCGCAGCCCGCCAGCAGCGCCGCCAGCAAAACTGCCGGTATCCAGCGGAATGCTTTGTGTTTCATGGTGGTTCTCCTGTGTTCTCAGCGGCTCCCGCCGGGGTCAGGGATCCGGGCAGCGGATCAGCTGCAGCTGGGTCTTTCCCTCGGCAAAGGGGTTCTGCCCGTCGATCATGGTAAAGCTCAGGGTCTCGTTGTACAGGTCGTACTTCACCGCCGCCACAAAGGTGATGCCCGGCATCCCGTCCGCCGTCTCGTTGGTAGAGACACCCAGCACCATGCCCTCCGGCACCACGCCCAGATAGTCGGCGTAGCCCTGATAGAAAACGCTGTTATCCTGCACGCCCATCTGGACGGAACCGCTGCTTTCCACGTCCATCCAGTCAAACTGGTTGTCAGACATGTCGTTGAAGGCACCGACGGCCTCCGAGGGGATCTCCTGCGCGTTCCACTCTGCCGTCAGGGGAGCCAGCTCCAGCACAGAGCCATCCTCCTGACGCAGGTTCACCTCTCTGCCGCTGCGTTCCAGCGCCACGCCGTTGTTTGCAATGTAGATGGGGTCCTGGCAGACCAGAGCGCTGCCGAACATGAGGCAGTGCAGCACGTCCACGTACTCCACCACGCCGTCCTGCGTCAGCAGATAGACCACCGGGTGGAAGGATGCGCCGAGTTCTCCAATGCACACGTCGATATACTTATTATAAGTGCCAAGGATGGGGTAGGTGCGATCCTGTTCCAACCGGATGCCGTAATCCGTGTCCCATGCGGCGGTCTCCGGTGTAAGGCGGAGGGTAATGGTGCCCTGGGTTCCCTCCATCTGCACCGAAGCACTGCCGTAGGTATCGGTCAGCACCGGGGTGTCGGCGGGGGCGGCGGGGGGCAGCGGGATCTCCACATCCAGCTGCCGCCAGCCCGACCCGGCGGGGGAGCTGCACCCGCCCCGGAGCACCAGCCGGTTTTGTTCCGGCAGCAGCAGGCACAGGTCATCCAGCTGGTTGTTTTCCAGCGTGTTCATCCGCATGCTTGCCAGATTGCCGCCGCTGCGCAGGCCCTCGTAGTAGCCGCCCTGCGCCATATTCCGGTCAAAGGTCTGCATGGCCTCGCGCAGCATCTGCTGCTGCACGGCATCCGGGTCCAGCCCCATGCGCTGAAGCATTTCAGCCACGGAGACCTGCTTTCCGGTGGCAAAATCGAAGCACCAGCCCCGGGAATACCCCGGGTCGGTACCGCCGTCGTAGCGGAGCACCACAAGGCTGACGCAGTCGCCGTACCAGTAGGCGTCCCAGTTGATATAAGTATCCGGGCGCCCCTCGTCCTGCTGCACCTCAGCCTGCGGGTAGCTTTCATAGTCCCGATATTCCGCCGCATACCTGGTGGCAAGCTCATCGTTGAGATAGGCCGCATCCGGGCTGTCGCACACAAGCTGCGGCACATGGATGTTCAGCCCATAGGTGATGCCCCGATCGTTCCGGACGGTCTTTTCCAGCGTGAACTGCTCGGTGATGCGGTCTTTTTGTGCCGTCTGCACCGCCGTGTCTGCGGCGCTTTGGGAAGCTGCGCCGGAGCCTGCGGGAGCAGCGGGAGCCGCCGCGCCGCCGCAGCCGGTCAGCCAGAGAGCCGCCGCCAGCACCACAGCGGCAAGGCGTTTGTGTTTCATGGTCGTTCTCCTTGTTTTCTCAGCCGTAGCTGCGGGTCATCTGCAGCTGGGTCTCGCCCTCGGCAAAGGGGTTTTGCCCGGCGATCATGGTCATGGTCAGGTTCTCGTTGTACAGGTCCATCTTGAACGCCGCCACAAAGTTGAGCCCCGCATCCGTAGAGATGCCCAGCACCACGCCCTCGGGCACAACGCCCAGATACGCGGCATCGCCCTGATCCATGCGGCTGTTGTCCTGCATGCCCATCTGGACGCTGCCGTCACTGGTCAGGTCCATCCAGCTCCAGCCGGTTTCGTCGGTGTAGTTGTAGGAGCCGATGACGGAATAGGGGATCTCCTGCGCGCTCCACTCTGCCGACAGGGGAGCCAGTTCCAGCACAGAGCCATCCGCCCGGCGCAGGTTCACCTCGCTGCCGCAGAGTTCCAGCGCCACACCGTTGTTGGCAAAGTAGATGGGGTCCTGGCAGACCATGGCATCCCCGAACAGGAGGCAGC
>ERZ506929.685-NODE-685-length-13502-cov-9.103443_pt1 | contig 13502 bp, 10 predicted proteins | sample MGYA00513173_ERZ506929 | MGnify/ENA metagenome assembly ERZ506929 | reverse complement strand
CAGATGAAGATGTTTCGTGATACATCATCAGTTTAACATTCTTATTGTGTGCATACTCATTCAACCCTGGTAGGTCAAAATCCGGATAAGGAGTCATAAAGTCAAAGACATAGTCTTTCATTTTCCCGAACCAATCCTCCCATCCGATGTTCCAGCCTTCTACCAATACTTGATCGAAACCGTGGGTTGCGGCAAAGTCTATATATTTTTTCACATTTTGGGTGTTGGCAGGATGTTGTCCGTTCGGTTTTGCTTTTGAATAGTCCGTCTCACCCAGTTTAACGGAAGGGTAATCCCATGTATAAGCCCAAGGGCGGTTTCCGGCAATCATTTCCCACCATACACCGATATATTTCACTGGTTTGATCCAAGAAGTATCCTTCAATTTGCATGGCTCGTTCAAATTCAGGATAAGCTTTGAGGATAAGATGTCACGAGCATCATCGCTGACCATAATCGTTCGCCAAGGACTATGGCAAGGCGCTTGCAGTCTTCCTTTGTTCCCCTGTGCATCGGGTGTTAACCAGGATTCGAAAACCAAGTTCTTATCATCCAGGTTTAGATGCATGCATGAATAATCGACTAAAGCAGCCTCGTGCAGGTTAATATAAAGCCCATCATCAGTCTTCATTTGTAAAGAGGTCTGTACCCCCGTATCAGAGAATTTTGTTTGTGATAAATTGTCCGTATAGGCCTCTGGCATCAACCTGCGAATTTCTGACAAGCGGCTTTCTGTATAGTCATATTCTTGTGTGTCGTAATCTCCAGGAATCCACCAGGCTGTATGATTACCCGTCATAGCAAATTGGGTATGTTCTTCTTTGACTATGAAATAGATCAATTCCTTTTGGCTTGGGAACTCGTAGCGCAGGCCCAAACCATCGTCGTAAACTCGAAAGCGAATGTTCATATATCGGTCGGTCTTTGGCTGCCGGAGTTCTATCAGCAGTTCGTTGTAGTGATTGCGAATGTTTTTTACTTCTCCCCATACCGGCTTCCATATTTCGTCGAAAGAGGAGGTAGAGGTCTTTACGACCTCAAAACCATCCATAAGATCGGGTTGCCCATTCAGTTCCAATCCTAAACGACTGGGCTTGACAACAGGTTTGTTTTTATAGCCTACATAATAGGTTGGAACACCTCTTTCTGTCAATTCAAAGCTTACGTCTATAATACCTGAAGGAGATAAAATCTTTTGGGCATAAGACGCCGATAACTGTAAAATAATGATGGTAAATAGTATTGCTCTTTTCATAAAAGTAAAGAAAATATAGTTCGTTAATTATTATATAGAATTATTTCAGATTCAATGGTGTCATAACGAAAGAACACTTTCTTGTATGTTGTTCGTATTATTTCATTGTCTGTTTGAATCCTGTATCTTCCGCTGACCATGATTGCCATTTACACTCGCCGACTTCCATTTCAGAGAACTGTGCGGTGAATGAATGGTCAACCGGGCTTGCCGCATATATTCCGAACGAGATTTCCCCATCACCCTTATCCAAATGGAATGTACGCATTTGGTGGAAAGTGGTACCGTCAGGACTTGTCTCTATATAATAGTCGCTTCCCCGACGGCTAAGGCGATACCACATTTCCTTTATGGAAGATGGAATATCATGCGTAGCCCAATCGGAATATCCGTTGTTTGTCACCACACTGCCCAATCTCTGGTATTCCTCGTTCTCGTATTCGATTGATGCCTTCATCCAATTGTCACTGTCAAGATAGATTGCGATACCGCACTGGTCGAACAGGGCGGAACTGTTGAACGATGTCTTTACAGTAAAAGAAAAGAACTTGTCGGAGGTTTTCATTTGCAACACCGGAGCATTGTCGTTGCTGAACCCATAATAGGTGCGCTGCCACAAGTCTGTGTGAGGTTCTGAAACGATTGTAATCAAAGAGTCCGTGATGGTGTATTGTTTGGGCTCACGAATCCAAAACAAGTTTTCAGCCACAAATGGCTTTAAGATTGTGTCATTTTTTTCCATATTCGATTTATTTGCTATTGACGTTTGTTGTTTTTTCTCATTTTGACATGACAGCAGAGTGCATGCAAGCAGCGACAATGCTATGAAAAAATGATTTCTCTTCATTAGTTGAAATGTTTAATATGTTTGCTAAAATCTGATAATAGTGCTGAGATATGGTATTTATTCCCCGTCGAGCTTACCTATGCGAAAATTGGCAACAGCCTCTTGCTTAAGCGACACTTCCGTAAAATAGCAGGTGTGTGCATCGTCTTTAGGACTTTGGGAACTTAGGCCAAGAAGCAGTTTTTCCGGAAAATCATTCTTGTAGAGACGAGCCATATGCCACATATTCCCATCTTCTGAAAAATAACTGCCAAGAGTAGTGCCATCGGATGATAATCTCATATAAACATACGGACCACTAATCGCCTGATGATTATTGTCATCAGAAGTGCCTATTGTGCGAACTGACACCACACGGTGAACACCATATTCATCCTGTTCGAAACACAGTTTTTGACAATGAGTGTCATTCTCGTATGCGTATAACACACCTGCCGAATATGTTCCAGTTTCGGTGAAGTTCGGCTGTACTTTAGCCGTAAAAGTGAAAGGTTTAGTGTTGTCAACTTCTGTAAAAATGACTGCAGAGCTATTGACAACGCTTCCATCTGGGGAGCGGAAATAATCTGTTTGGGGACCGACCACAAACTTGAGAGTGTCGCCAAGAAGTGTGATACCATTCTCTCCGCCGTTTTTAGACTTTGTAAAACGGATTCCTCCTACATTTATATTGCAGGTAGCGAGTTTAACGTTTTCCGTTAAGACTTTCTTGTCAGAACTTCCTTCTTTTTTCTCTGACTCTTTCTGGATGCATCCAGTCATAGCAAGACTTGCAATGATTGCGATAAATACTAATTTTCTCATTGTAACATTTATTTGATTTTTGTTAAATTGCAACTTCCTTGTGATTTATTTGCGGTTGCAAAATTAGAGAAAATATACGATATGTGCAATACTGATTTCTAACCAATTTTCGAATCAGGCATGCACATTAAATAAGGTTCATTCTTAATGCAATTTCTACTGCGGCTGCGGTATTGGCAACTTTTAACGATGCCAAAATATCCTGACGATGGCGATTAACCGTATAAATGGATATGTTTAACTTGTCGGCAATTTGTTTGCTTGGTACTCCTTTAGCTATCAATGACAGTATTTCAAGTTGTCGGCGGCTAAGAATTTTACGGTCACTCGCTTCGTATATGTCTCGTCCAACCATTTCCCCGGTCAATAGATTAACAATTATTCCATCTTGTCGGTTATGGGAAATAGGGTACGGGATGTAAGTGCATAGACCGAGTAAAACACTACCGTTGGCACTACAGCTGAAATATCTCGTTGTATGGAGTATCTTGACTTTTTCATTGTCTCCGGCCCGGTAAAAATTAAGGATACATGAAGCTGAAAAATTTGTCTTTTCTTTTATTGAACGTTCTTTTATAAAGTTGAAGAAACGAAGTTCCAGTACATGACGTTCAATAAGTTCGTCTTCTTTTGCATGACAGAATACGATGTCCTCAAAGGCAGAATTACGATCTACCATATATTCTGGAAGATTCATTATAGTTTGACCGAATCTTCCAGAATAAATATGGCATTCTTTATTTTGAAAATCTGATACAACTGCTATGCCTTCTGTTGCTAATGCATAACCGTTTGCACACGCTTTTGCTTGAGCGAGTAATAGTTCCCTGTTATCCGAGGCTTCAAACTGTTGATCTGTCAAAAGCGATTTTAGTTCATTTTCTTGCTTCATTCTGAATTGATATCTATTCGCACCATTACGGAGTAGTGCCATTTAAATTTTGTTGCAAAATTACTAATAATAATTGATTTAGATCACAAGTTTCTCTTAAAATATATTAATTGAACATGAAGTCGAAATAGAGTTGGTTATCATTAAATGTTGCTTAACCCACTTGAACAACTTATGACAAGCTTTACATAAGTTCTTATATGATACCTTTTTGGCTGCAAATATAGCATCATACAGAGAGAATTGACCATGGAAAATCTGTTCCATTAGTATTTTCGAGGTATTTAATAACATTTTGCGGATGATTTGTCGGATATATCAGAAAAATGAGTTAACTTTGCACTCAAAATATAAATAATTAAAAATAAGGTTCATACAAAATGGAACAGAAATTATTGATCTACAACACTCTCACACGTACGAAAGAGAGATTCACTCCGCTCCACGCTCCTAACGTGGGCATGTATGTTTGTGGCCCTACCGTGTATGGCGATCCGCATCTCGGTCATGCGCGTCCTGCCATCACATTTGATATACTCTTCCGCTATCTCAAGCACCTGGGCTACAAGGTTCGCTACGTTAGAAACATTACCGACGTGGGCCACCTGGAGCACGATGCTGATGAGGGCGATGACAAGATTGAGAAGAAAGCACGCCTGGAGCAGTTGGAGCCAATGGAGATTGCTCAGTACTACACCAACCGCTACCACGATGCCATGGAGGCGCTGAACGTGCTGCCTCCTAGCATTGAGCCTCATGCCACAGGCCATATCATAGAGCAGGAGAAACTCGTTCAGGAAATCCTGGACAATGGCTATGCCTACGAGAGTAACGGCTCTATCTACTTCGACATCGAGAAGTATAACAAGGATCATAAGTACGGTATCCTCTCCGGACGTAACCTGGAGAACGTTATCAACGAGAGCCGCGAGCTGGCTGGTATCGGCGAGAAGAAGAACCAGGCTGACTTTGCCCTCTGGAAGAAGGCTTCTCCTGAGCATATCATGCGCTGGCCTAGTCCTTGGAGCGATGGTTTCCCTGGCTGGCACTGCGAGTGTACTGCGATGGGCAGAAAGTACTTGGGTAGCCACTTTGATATTCACGGTGGCGGCATGGATTTGATTTTCCCTCACCACGAGTGCGAGATTGCGCAGGCTGTGGCTTCTCAGGGCGACCAGATGGTTCATTACTGGATGCACAACAATATGATTACCATCAACGGTCAGAAGATGGGTAAGAGCTTGGGTAACTTCATCACCCTGGAGCAGTTCTTCACTGGCAATCACGACAGTCTGGAGCAGGCTTATTCGCCAATGACCATCCGTTTCTTCATCCTCTCTGCTCACTATCGCAGCACAGTAGATTTCTCTAATGATGCCTTGAAGGCTAGCCAGAAGGGATTGGAGCGCCTGATGAATGGTTTGAACGACCTGGAGCGTGTGCCTGTGGCTAAGCAGAGCGATGAGCAGGTGAAGAAGTTCGTAAGCGAATTGCGCCAGCGCTGCTACGATGCGATGAACGATGACTTCCAGACTCAACTCGTTATCAGCTATCTCTTCGAGGCTTGCCACGTAATCAACACAGCCCTCGACCACAAGGCAAACATCTCTGCCGAAGACCTGAAGGAGCTTTCAGACACCATGCATCTCTTCACCTTCGACCTTCTCGGCTTGAAGAGTGAGAAGGGAGCCAACAATGATGCTCGTGAAGAGGCTTACGGCAAGGTAGTGGATATGGTTCTCGACCTCCGTGCCAAGGCTAAGGCGGCCAAGGACTGGGCTACCAGCGACCAAATTCGCGATGCCCTGGCTGAAGCCGGCTTCGAGGTAAAGGACACCAAGGATGGTGTTACCTGGAAACTGAACAAGTAAAAAATGTATGATATAAAATGAGAAAAGGCTTGGAAGTTGCAATAACTCCCAAGCCTTTTATTTTTGTGCTGCTGCAGAATCTTTCTTTCTTGCAGCAATCGTATCTTTCTGCCTGTTCAACAAGGAATCGCGCAACATCTTGTCTTTCTTATTCTTATATTCCTTATACTCTTTTTCGTAATAATGGGCAAAGTTGGCGAAAGGCTCTGTCGTTACCTCATCGCTCGATGCCGTATAGGTATTTCCGTATGGATCGGATGCCTTGATGATGATTCTGGCATTCGGATTCCTAGGAGTATAATAATACAGGTGATTCATAATGAGATAACCATTTCCCTTGCTCACGAACCGATAGGATACACTCTCGCTGTATTTATGATGATAACCGGCGGCAAAGGCATCCTGACCCTTGCTGCTGATGCGGCGCATCAGATATTCCTTGCCATCCTCTACGGCTACCACACGCCAGTGACTGGTGGCATTGAAGACATTGGCTACCAGGATATTCCTGTTGTTTGCCAACTGCCAGTCTTTGGCATATTTCTCGCCGTTGAAATCGGTCTGGGCACGGAAGATGGTCATCTGCTTGCTCTTGTCCCAGAAAGTTCCCTTGTAATAGCAGTTGCTGATACTGGTACCCACAAAACTATAGACATAATATCCGTTCGGGGTACCGCAGATGTTGATGTTCGACTGCCAGATGTTGCCACAGGCTGCAGCATGACAATGCTCCATCACATCCTCGCCCTCATAATTGATTTCGTGGTTGCAGGCAAAATGAGTATGGCCGCAGAAGAGTTCATATCCTCCCTTAAATGGCTTCAAAAGAGATAACAGCAGCGAGAGGCGGGAAGAGGAATAATGCCCCTCCTCATTGGCATTGGTCAGCGGCTTCGCCTTACTGAACGGCGCATTGCCGAAGGTAAAAGGAATATGATAGCAGAGCACCACCTTCTTATCCTTGGGCGTAAGGGCCAGATTCTGCTTCAGCCATTTCACCTGGCGCTCGCGCAATTCTCCAGGAGAATAATAAGACATGCCGCGATGGAAGAAGCAGTTGTTGATGCAGACATAATGCACATCGCCACGGTCGAAGGAAAAATCGGTAGGACCGAAATTCTCCTCCCACTTCCTGCGGTAGAGTGCCTTTCCATCCTGGTCGTGATTGCCGATTACAGAGAAAAGGCGCATCTCAGAAGAACCCAATGCCTGGCGTATCTGACGCTCCAGCCTGGCATTATAGCCACCGTAATACTGTACGTCGTCGCCCATGCTGAGTCCATAGACAGGAGTGCCGGCAGGAAGACTCTTGATGGTTTGCTTGATGTCTGCCATCGTCTGTGTGGTGAATCTTTCTACATCACTCTTCTTGATGGGATTATCATCCGGAGAAGTATAGTAGGGGCTGTAGGCATTGGTAACCTGCGGGTCGCCGATGACTATCATCTTATAACTCGTCTCCTTGCCGCCAGGCAATCGCCTCAGGGTAAAGTCATAAATCTTTTTCTTGTTGGAAACTGCCTGGTAAAAACAAGCCGTGCGGTCGGTAGCCGAATGGGTAGGAACCTCGAACTCAGCAGGCACGGAAAAATAGATGAAGCGAGCCAAGCTGTCCCGCTTCATCTTATATCTTCCTCGGGAATCGGTCTTCACACATTTGAAGCCATCGCTCACGATAACGCCAGCCACACCGTTTCCCTCGGTATCTTTTAAAGAACCAGAGATATTGAAATCTCTCTTCACCACAGGCTTTTTCGTCTTCACCGTATCCGCCACCAGCGTGGCAGTCGTGTTATCCACTACCTTGTGGATAATAGGGAGCATATCATGCTTCCGGAGATGCAGGGTAACTCCTACAGCCACAAGAACGCAGCAGATGAAGACGACCAAGCCTGTATTCATCTGTTTTTTATTCATTTTTCCTCCTACACTATCACTTTTTCTGTCGTACTTCTACTTCACGATAGAAGTTATCGGGTTACGGGTACCCTTGGCATTCACGAGGAAAGCCTTGGCACTGCCGAACTTCAGGAACATATCCAGGCGAACAGGGATGTGGTTCTCATCGTCCGTGATATAGAAATCCACAATTTTCTTCCACTTCTCATCCTCATACTCCTGATATTCCAGACGCAGACAGCGGTATTTGATGCCGTTATCTGCCTTCACGGTCACCTTGCCGCCATACTTGAGCTGGGCAGGAGTGCGACCGCCACCATCACAGATAGGGAATTTCACGCTATGACCTTTCTTCCAGTTGGCAGGGTCAAAACTGCGGGCACGCAGGAAGATGTTCATCATATCAAAGACACAGTCTTCATAAGAATGCTTCTTCCATCTGTGCTCACCATGCTTGTTCTTATAATGCAGGTTTACATTGCAATTGCCGCCGGCATAGTTGTAGAAAACCTCATCCACGGTATATCGCTTGCCTTCGCGGGCTCCCTTGCGGAAATACATCGGAGCCATATCGGTGCCTGTATAGCAGAGCAGGGTATCGCGGAGAACGAAGAAATCGTCCACTCTCTTATTACCGCGGGTTACCAGCGAACCACGATAGGCAGGCTTGCCCTTGTGGGTGGTCTGCACCACCGACATACTGGCAGTGCCAGCCTTTACCCATACAAACTTCCAGTTGTAATAGAGATTGTAAGTCAGGAATTCACCCGACTTGAATGCAGTATTACGGAAAGTACACTGGGCCGATACAGAAGTATTGACCAAAAGCAGCAACATGGCTACTATAAATGACTTGAGTAACTTCATATCCTTTACATTTTAGGAACATACTGAATGCCGAGCTTAGCGGCACGCTGTACATTCTGATTCTTAACTTTCTTCTCCTTATCAGGCTTCTGCTTGGTGATGGCTCCCGGTTTCTGCAGCGAGAGTTCACGGGCCAGCGGATCCCAGCTTTCTGTGAGATCCCATTTCGCCTTACATTCTATCGCCTCCGGATAGTAATATACTTCCTCAGCCTGCTGGTCGCTATCATAATTACCCGTATCCCACTTGCCGTTATTGTTGCGATCTACTATCAGACGCATATAATACTTCTGTGGTTTGAGATAATAGAATTCTGCCACACCATTCACAGTCTTGGTCTCCTTTACCACTTTATCCTGTGCATCAAGCAGTTGCACGATGAGCGGCAGGTCGTGGAGCGAGGTGATGTTCACAAGCAGCGTACCATAGGTATCCAGCGAGTTGACCTTGAAGCCCTGCTTGATCGGTTTGGAAGCCAATCCGTAGATATCCTCAAAGGCAGCTGAATCTACCTCCAGACTGTATTCTATATCCGGTCGCCATTCTCCCCGGAGTTCATATTTCCGGTTCTCCAGCGGCAGGAATTCCATCGGAGCCCGATACCAGAGCGTATCATGCTTGGCATAGAGATGGATGGCGGCAGTATCTACCTTAGCCAATGGAGTAGGGAAGGAGAAGATGACATTCTGGTCGGGATCAAACTGCGATGATACACTCAGCTGTACATCGAGCGGTTTCACCTCCATCACCGAATCGTAGGGTTCGCCTTTCTTCTTCTTTTTCTCCTGCTTCTTGGTCCAGGCAGCCAGTTCCTTTTCCTGTTCCTTCATTCGCTTGGCGTATGGTTCCTTTGACAGGATTTCCTGGGCAGAATCGGTCTTGTTGACCAGTACTCCGGTACTATCCGTCATGCGGTAAGTGATATCCATCAGCAGCGTATCCTGATTCACCAGTGCCGTATCCTTCAGCCAGTAGGTAATGGTATCCTTCTTCTCTGAAGCCTCAACCAGAAAAGCATTCCCGGCATCAAAATTGAGACCCTTGATTTGTGGAAGAATGGAATCGCCATAACTGAAGAAGAGGGTGAAGCTATTAGCCTTCTGGCGCTCTGCCTTCAGGAAGAATCTGTCGGTCAGAGGCTCCGTAAAGGCTCTGAGCACGATATTATCAGGAAGGAAATGGATGTAATCCACCTGGTCTATCGACTTGATGTGCAGGGAATCCACCCAGGTGGTATCCTGTCTAACATCCGGTTTACAGGAAGGCACGATGATGTCGTGGGAGAAAGCAATCTTCTCGCTCTTCTGACTGAACTTATAGTCGCCATCCTGATCCTGCAGGGCATAGATGCGGTAAGAACCCGGTGCCACACCCTTGATGACAAAGCGGCCGCGACTGTCGGTACGGCTCACTCGCAACATCGGCTTGGTTCGGAAGGCAGAATCGGCATGGTCGGCATACAATCCCACCAGGATACCCTTGACTGGTTCCAGATTCTCCGATTCCAGCACATGGCCCGATACCTCCATGGTATCAATGGCAGCTCCTGTAGAGAAACTGTAGGTGTAGTTTCCCATCGGATTGCCCTCGTTGTTGTCGCTGATGGCATCCGAGAAGTCGATGGTGTAGGTGGTATTCGCCTTGAGTGAATCCACAAGCGATATCTGTATTCGCCTGCCGGCACCCTTGATTTCAGGCTGTTCCAGCTGTGGTGGCGAAACCACCACCTTCTCCGAAGGGTTATCGAGCTTGATAAACTCATCGAAGTAGATATTGATTTTCTTCTGGTTTACATTCACGGCGCCATCGGCTGGCGAAGCTCCTATCACCTTGGGAGGAGTCTCGTCAAACCATCCGCCATCCGGCTGTCCCATCTTGGCACAGGAAACCAGCAATAGGAAGACAAGCAGATAGAAAGGCAAAAACAGGGTATTTGCCTTTATCCGATTCTTCAACAATTGTATGATGTCGTTCTTGTTTGTCATTCTTTTCTATCTTACATGTCCACTATTCCTGCAGATTATGCAGTAAAAGCCTTATTCATAAAGGCTTACTATATAAAAAGCCTTATTTGTTCATCATGAGCATCTCGTCGATGTTCTTGCGGCTGTTGCTCAGACGAGGAATCTTATGCTGTCCGCCCAACTTGCCCTTGCTCTTCAGCCATTCATTGAAGAGTCCCGGCTTAGCCTTCACTATCTCCAGGTGCTGGAGGGTAACATCGTGGAAGCGCTTTGCCTCGTAATCGCTGTTGATCTCCTGCAACTTGGTATCGAGCAGACTGGCAAACTCATTCAGGTCCTTTGGTTCCTCAGAGAACTCGATGAGCCACTGGTGGCGGCACTTGGCATTGCTGTCCATATAGACAGGAGCAGCGGTATATTCCGCAATCTGCGCACCCGTCTTCTCGCAGGCATAAGCCAATCCCTTCTCGGCATTGTCCATAATCAGCTCCTCACCAAAGGCATTGATAAAGTACTTGGTACGGCCGGTGATGACAAACTTGTATGGATTGGTGCTGGTAAACTGTATGGTATCGCCAATCATATAGCGCCACAAACCGCAGGAGGTGGTAATCACCATCGCATAGTTCTTGCCTACTTCCACGCCCCAGAGAGGCACCACGGTAGGATGATCGCTTCCAAACTCATCCATCGGGATGAATTCGTAGAACACATCGTAATCTACCATCAGCGACATGGCTGGATCTGAAGGATCATCCTGCAGACCGAAGAATCCCTCGCTGGCATTATAGGTCTCCATATAATGCATGTTAGGAGATGTGATGAGCTGCTCATACTGCTTGCGGTAAGGAGTAAAGGCGATGCCACCATGGAAGAATACCTCCAGGTTAGGCCATACCTCCTCCAGATGCTGCTTGCCAGAAAGTTCCATCACGCGTACCAGTACGCTGAGCATCCAGCTAGGCACACCCGAGATATTGGTTACGTTCTTGTTCAGCGTTTCATGGGCGATGCGGTCGCGCTTCACCTCGAAGTCGCTCAGCAGTGCGGTTTCCTTCTTAGGTACACGCACCATGTTGGCAAGCGGATTGATGTTCTCGATGAGGATGGCACTCAGGTCACCCACCAGACTGCCCGAAACATTATAGTTAGGCGAATGGCTTCCACCGAGAATCAGGCTCTTGCCGTCGAATATCTTACTCTTTGGGTTGTTGCGCAGATAGTAAGCCACAGCATCGAATCCACCCTTGTAGTGGATGTTCTGCAAACCATCCTGCGAAACAGGGATGAACTTACTCTTGTCGTTGGTAGTACCCGAAGATTTGGCGTACCACTTCACCTGTCCTGGCCAGAGGATGTCTCTTTCGCCATGACGCATTCTGTCGATGTCGCCCTTCAATTCCTCATAGGTATTGACCGGCACATTCTGTGCAAACTTTTCGTAGCTATTTGTCGTATTGAGTAGATGTTTCACACCATATTCGGTGTTTTTGCCAGATGCCAAAAGGCGCATCAGTACCTCATGCTGCAATTCCTCTGCATCATGTACATACTTTTCCAAGCTCTTCTGGCGAGGCTTGAATACATTACTTACTATCGTTGTTAAACTCATATCTAGATATATATACCTTATAAAGTACTTGCAAAAGTACTTCAATCTTTTGATATAGAGAAAGTTTTTACTGTTTTTTAATACAAAACATAACCTATCGGGCAAGATAGGGGATAAGAATGTAAAATATCAAACAAAAAACTCCCTTGAGACTACCATATCCGTCAGTCTCAAGAGAGTCTTTCCCTTATCTTAATATAGTTCTATCATCATAGATTATTCCTTATCTTCTGCAAAGGCAGCTGCCTCGGCGGCTGCGATGATGTCCTCGCGGCTCATTTCCTTGGGCTCAGCAGAGATATCACTCAAGTCAAACTCGTCTTCGCTTTCCTGAGTGGCTGTAGTGGTTATTTCTTCAGTAACAGTAGAAGCAACAACATCTTCAGCCGAAGAATTCTCTGAATAGACTTCTTCCTTGAAAACATTGACGTGTTTTTCTTCAGACTCCTGTTTTTCTGTGTCTTGCGAGATGATGAAATCATTCTTTACCTCGGTGGTAGGCACAGCCAGCACAGGTTCTTCTTCCATCTTCGTACGGTTTGCCTTGGCTGTAAACACAGAATCAATATACTGCGGTTCCTTGCGCAATCGTTCCAGGGTAAGCTTGGAAGCCAGCTGCTGGCTCTCCTTCTTGGAGTAACCCTTGCCTTCTCCGCCCTTTACACCTTCCATTACCACCTGATAGGTGAAAACAGGGCTTCCGTTCTTGTCTTTCTCCTGTCCCAGCATCACGAACTCCAGCTTCACGCGGTTCTTCTGGCTCCATTCGATGAGTTTGCTCTTGAAGTTCACCTCCTTGTAAGCCACCTTATCGATGTTTATCATTTTTGCCAGGATGCGCTTCTGCATGAATTTCATGCAGGCATCATAACCACGGTCCAGATAAACGGCACCAACCAACGCTTCGAAAGCATTTCCTCCCATATAGCTGTTATGAGAAGAACTGTGTCCATTAGATAAAACGAGTTGATTGATTCCCATCTCCTGGGCGAGCTTGTTGAGCGTATCACGCTGCACCAGCTTGCTTCGGGTATTGGTGAGGAATCCCTCTCGCTTGCCAGGAAAGTGCTGATACACGATATCACCCACTACAGCATCCAGTACGGCATCACCCAGAAACTCCAGGCGCTCGTTGTTCACAGGCTTGCCCTTGGAATTGCGGTGCATGATGCTCTTGTGCATCAGTGCCATCTTGTAATAACTGATGTTGTGTGGATAAAAACCTAGGATTTCGTACAAAGAAAAATAAAGCTCTTTATCCTTGCGGAAAGAGAGCTTTATTCTATCTATAAAATTATTCAGCATACTTCTTGAATACTACACAGCAGTTATGACCGCCGAATCCGAATGTATTGCTCAATGCAGCACGAACCTCACGCTTCTCAGCTTTGTTGAATGTGAAGTTCAGGTTGTAATCGAGCTCTGGATCGTTGTCACCCTCTTCGTGGTTGATAGTAGGAGGAACGATATCGTTCTTCACACTAAGAACAC